>Ga0307488_10001791_pt1 | contig 18048 bp, 19 predicted proteins | sample SB02metaG_FD_202248 | JGI IMG/M metagenome (GOLD analysis project Ga0307488, IMG submission 202248) | Sea-ice brine microbial communities from Beaufort Sea near Barrow, Alaska, United States - SB 0.2 | ecosystem: Environmental > Aquatic > Marine > Coastal | place: USA: Alaska | collected... | reverse complement strand
TGATAAAGCCTATGTGGCAGGATTTTTTGGTGAGGAGCGCAAGAAATGATGAATCGTGGAACGATGAGTTTTCAAGTTTCAACACCTCCAGAAAGGACAAGTGATATGAGTTTATACGAGAACATCAGAAACCGCAGAGAAAGCGGAAAGCCTATGCGAAAAAAAGGTGCAAAGGGTGCCCCTAGCGACCAAGACTTTGTTAATGCGGCTAAGACGGCTAAAAAACCAAAAGGCATGATGAATGGCGGGATGGTTAAAAAAGGATATAAGAACGGTGGCTGCGTGATGGCGGGCCGCGGTGTCCGTGACACGAAGATGGGATAAATAGATGACAACATCTGGTTCAAGAGATTTCAATCTCGATGTCGCTGAGATAATCGAGGAAGCGTATGAGCGGTGCGGGCTAGAGGTTCGCACTGGGTACGACGCCCGTACAGCACGTCGATCACTGAACTTGATGTTTGCAGAGTGGGCGAACCGAGGTCTAAACCTGTGGACCGTCAAACATGCGTTTTTCACTGTGACACAGGGCGTGTCAGAGCATACTCTGGAGTCAGAGGTTGTAGACTTGTTGGACGTTGTGCTGCGAAGAGACAACACGGACTATGAGATTCAACGGATTAGCCGTGGTGATTACGCTACGTTGCCTAACAAAACCACTCAGGGGAGACCGAGCCAGTTTTGGCTGGACCGTCAGATCGCTCCCAAGTTACATCTCTGGCCTGTTCCGGAGAACTCCACAGATCAGATCAGATACTACTATGTGCGTAGGATCGAGGATGCGGATGACTTGGTGAACACAACAGACATGCCGTTCCGGTTCTATCCCTGTATGGTGTCGGGCTTGGCATACTACATGGCGATCAAACGGGCCCCAGACCGGATTCAAATGCTAAAGACTATCTACGAAGAAGAGTTCCAACGCGCTGCGGACGAAGATCAGGGACGTACTCCGTTGAGACTGCAACCTAGTCTAGCTTATTTGAGGGTCTAATGCCTTACGCAGCGGGAAAGAATGCTTGGGGAATATCTGATCGGTCTGGTCGCCGTTACCGTCTTCGTGAGATGAAGGTGGAGTGGACGGGAGCCAAGGTTGGCCCTGACGAGTTCGAGACTAAGCAGCCTCAGTTGTACCCGCCCCAAGCTTTCCCAGATCCACAAGCCTTGATGAACCCTAGACCAGAGACTGGTCTAGCAGAGCAACGGGCGTTACAGTGGGGGTGGAACCCTGTCGGGTTTTACGAGATACCTGGTATAACACCTCCTAGTAACCTACAGGCAGTTGGTTCTGTAGGGCAAGTAGTTATAGGCTCCCCTGCAAGTGATGTTGTAGGAGGAGTTAAAGCAACAGGAGGTGTTGGGATTGTAACAGTTGATGTGGCTCCAACATTTGACAGCACATCAATTACATTAGACTCAACAACAGATACTTTTGATGAAGGATAGGGCATGACTTTACAGACAGTTGGCGTTGGCAGTAGCGCAAATGATGGCACAGGCGATACACTGCGCACTGGTGCTACAAAAATAAATGCAAACTTTTCTGAAATATACACGGCTATAGGTAACGGCACTGCCTTGACCACCATAATTGACGGGAACGGCCTTATAAACGTGAGTTCTGGGGCGAACATAATTGTGTTCTACTATGCGAACTTGAGTGATTTACCCAGTGCGGGCTCGTATCATGGCGCAGTGGCGCATGTTCACTCGACAGGCGGATTATATTTTGCGCATGGTGGTGGGTGGATTCGGTTAAATGATGAGACAACGGGGCCTGTAACTAAATATACTGCGGGCACAAACGGATCCTCTGCTTATACTTTTACTGGGCCAGGCGCTACATCAGGCGATAACCCAAACTTTACTTTCTATAAAGGACACACGTATCTTTTAGATAACTCTGCTAATGTGGGAAGTCATCCTTTGCAAATAAGAACAGCATCAGGAGGATCTGCCTTTACAACTGGAGTTACTGATAATTACAATTCAACCACAGGTTTAACCCAGTTTATAGTGCCGCACGAACCGTCTGACAGTTCTTTAGTCTATCAATGCACCATACATTCGAGTATGGTCGGAAACATAACAATAGTGTGATCTCGGAGTAGTAACGGTGGTAACGACATGAGTTTTACATACGACCAGCTAAAACAAGCGGTTCAAGATTATACTGACAACGACGAAACGTCTTTTGTGACGAACATTCCTTTGTTTATACGTCAGGCAGAAGAGCGTATCGTAAAAAACGTGCAACTCAGTCTGTTCCGGAAGAACTCTACTGCGTCCACAACCGCGGACAACCCTTATCTGGCGATGCCCTCGGATTATTTGGCTCCTTTTTCTTTGAGCCTTCGCGGCCCAGACGGGGACAGGTTCTTTCTTGACTTCAAAGACGTGAACTTTTTGCAAGCGTACACTCCAGATGACACTACTACTGGAGCGCCCCGGTACTATTCTGTGTTCGATGTAACCAACTTCTTGCTTGCACCTACACCAAATGCTCCTGCGGTTGGGGCGGATTACACTGCGGAGATTCATTACTTCTATCGCCCTCAAAGTTTAACGGCGGGTTCGGGAAGCGGAACTTCTTGGCTAAGTATCAACGCTCAGATGGCTTTGCTGTACGGCGCTTTGATCGAAGCTTACATCTACATGAAGGGTGAGCAGGACGTTCTCGCCATGTACAATACCCGCTTCCAAGAAGCTCTTATCGGTGTTAAGATGCTCGGAGAAGCTAAAGAAGTGACCGATGAGTACCGCACAGGTCAGGTGATTAGGGCGAGGCAATGAGCGCGAGTTTAAAGTTAAGTGTACCGCAAACGGAAAATGTGGTATCGGTAAGAACATCAAGTCATCGAGGCTTCACGCCTGAAGAGCTTGCAGCAGAATGTGTAGGAAAGATCATATCCGTTTCGGACACTGCGTTGCCCGGAATACGCGATCAAGCCCGTGCTTTCGGAAAGAACATGGAAACGCTAGTAGCATCTTATATGCGTCAAGCAATCCAAAGTGATCGGACTACGGTCTTTAACGCAATAGTGGATGCTGGTCATCCTCAACTGGCTGAACTTATAAGGAGACTTTGATATGGCCTTTACCGGAAACTTTATGTGTACATCGTTCAAGCGAGGACTGATGGAAGCAAAGCACAATTTTTTAGCATCAGGCGGGGACACGTTCAAGTTAGCTCTGTACGACAATAGTGCGTCTTTCACGGCGGCGACTACAGACTATACTTCCACGAACGAGGTCGCCAACTCTGGGACGTATGCGGCTGGCGGCGGCGCGTTGACAAACGTAAACCCATCTCAGCCTTCCACTACCGTGGCGATAACGAGTTTTGGTGTACTTACTTTCACCTCTGCGACAATAACGGCTCGTGGCGCGTTGATCTACAACACTACAGCAGGAGCGGGTACGGGCACCACAGATTCCGTTATCGTTCTAGACTTTGGCTCTAACAAATCCTCCACCGCGGGTGACTTCCAAATCACCTTCCCAACGGCGAACGCTTCGCAGGCAATTATCCGTCTAGAGTAACATAAAGTTTACGGAGAGTAGTATGGCGTTAGTTGTTAAAGACCGTGTTAAAGAAAGTACCACTACAACGGGTACGGGTACGTTAACTTTGGGTGGAGCCTTTGCGGGTTTTCAAGCCTTTTCTTCTGCGTTGTCTAACGCCGATACAACGTACTATGCTTTATTTGAAAGCAGTACGGGCAACTGGGAAGTTGGATTAGGCACCTTCACTGCTTCTGGAACCACGCTTGCTCGAACGACTGTTTTAGCAAGCTCAAACTCGGGATCTGCGATAAATCTTACCGCTGCGGCGGAAGTCTTTATTACGCAGCCAGCGAGTAAAGCAGCGTATTTTGACAACTCTGGGGATCTACTTCTTACTCAAGATCCGACCTCTAATCTCCAAGCCGCAACGAAACAGTACGTTGACACGATTGCTGCGGCGGGGATTCATTACCACCAGCCTGTTCGCTGCGAAACAACGGCAAACCTGAACGCAACGTATAACAACGGTGCATCTGGTGTGGGTGCGACACTGACAAACGCGGGGACTCAAGCGGCGCTTGTTTTAGACGGAGTTTCGGTTTCAGCCACGAATCGTGTTATGGTTCAAGATCAAACGACCAAAGCCTACAACGGGGTATACACAGTTACTACGGTTGGCTCCGCCAGTACAAACTGGGTGCTTACCCGTGCTACTGACGCCGACAGCTACGCCCCTAGTGATCCGGACACCTTGGGTGAAGGAGACGCTTTCTTCGTCACAGAAGGCACCGTTCACGGCGGTGAGCTAGACGTAATGACAACCTCTGGGGTTATTACATTTGGCACTACGAACATTGTATTTGCCTTGGTATCGGACGCTCCAATTTACACCGCAGGCAACGGGCTTACACTTACTGGCACCAGTTTTGCTGCGGGGGCCGGAACTGGGGTTACTGTCAACGCCAACAGTATAGCTATCGGGCAAGATGTAGGCACAAGCAGCAACGTCACATTTGGTCAAGTGACTGCCGCGCTGGTCGGAGATGTCACGGGAGATGTCACGGGAGATGTCACGGGAAATGCTGACACAGCTACAGCCCTTGAAACCGCACGGACTATTGGCGGGGTGTCCTTCAACGGGACTGCCAACATCAGTTTACCGGGGGTAAACACCGCAGGTAACCAAGACACGTCTGGGACCGCCGCCACAGCTACAGCCTTGGCGACAGGGCGTCAGATAAGCTTGACGGGAGATGTCACAGGAACGTCTGCATCCTTCAACGGGACTGGTAACGTAAGCATCTCTGCGACGATAGCCGCGAACTCTGTTGCGTTGGGAACGGATACGACCGGGAACTACGTCAACAACGTAACCGCTGGGGCCTTGGTGGATATATCTGGCACTGCGGGGGAAGGGTGGTCACCTACTGTTGCTGTTGATTTAAGCGAACTCACAGCATCTTCCTCCAATGCGGACGGAGATTACTTCGTTGTTTTAGACACATCGGACGCTCAAAAGAAGCTTGTTAAGGGCAACATCAACGTCAGCGGTTTTAACAACGACGCGGGTTACGGCGTAGGAGACATTACAGGAGTGACTGCGGGGACGTATGTTACTGGCGGCGGCACTTCTGGCACAGTTACAGTTAACGTAGACGCCACATCTGCCAACACTGCGTCGAAAGTTGTGGCTCGTGATGGGTCAGGGAACTTTTCGGCGGGGACGATTACGGCGGCTCTGACTGGAACGGCCAGCAATGCGGCGTTACTAGACAGTTACGACTCAAGCCAGACTGAGAGTGGCAACACAGTGGCTGTGCGAACCTCAGCAGGATACCTTAATGCCAACTATTTCAACGGCTCTGGCACATTCTCTACCTCTGGCGCTAGTTCTGGAATGAGTAATTTCACAGGCAATAATGGAAGTGACAACTATGGTCGTTCCTACAATGCCGCCGCTGCTAGGACACTGCTTAACGTAGCTGACGGTGCAAACAACATCACCAACAACAACCAGCTAACTAACGGCGCTGGTTATACAACGTACACGGCAAACCAAGCTGTGGGTACAACCAGCACCCCTACGTTTGGAGATGTCTATAACAACGGTTGGTTCCGAAACAATGCTGCTAACGAGGGTCTGTATAATCAAGCTACAGCCAACCATTGGTCTTCTAGCAACCAATCTACATGGGTGGCTAGGAACGATGGAACCTACAATAAAATAGAATTACAGACGAGTGGCACGGCCACTCGTGGTTCTATCTATGCAAATAACAATAGTCAGATTGGCTTTTTAGACAAGGATGGCGACTGGGCAATTCAGCACATCGATTCCGCTGGCACAAAGTTCTACATTGACGACGTTATTCACATGGATCTTACCACCACTGCTCTGAACCTGTACAGTGGCTCACTGCGTGAAAGATATGTCGCACTATCAGGAACAACACCGACCTGTAATGTAGGCTTAGGCGGCATGTTTAGTCTAACACTGACAGGCAACACCACGTTTTCTTTTAGCAATGCTACAAATAATTTTAGTGCAGGTTTTATTCTACAGCTAACAGGCAACGGCTCAACAGTCACGTGGCCCTCAGGTGTTGATTGGGCTGGCGGTACAGCACCTGATGCTCCTGGAGGTGGCGAGACCAATCTTTATGTCTTTGTAAGCAGAGACGGTGGCACTAATTGGATCGGCGTCCTATCAGCAGCAGCGTATGCGTAGGGAAATAATATGAGCGGCAATGCTAAAACACTACTTCTGTCTGGGGTTGCTCCTGCTCTCCCGCCAACTCCAGATCCTGCTGGGATAGACATCTCAGGTATTTCAGTTGCGGAAATAACGGCCCCGTTTAATATCCACGACGTTCAGTGGAATAACGACGGTACTTGGATTTCGGGTATTTTACGAGGCTCAAGTACCAGCGCCTTGGTTTCGTGGCCTTTATCCACGGCGTATGACCTCACTACCGCAGGCACAATGGTGCAGACAAATAACCTACTTGCATCAAGCTCTTTTAGATGGAATGCCAACGGTACTGCGATATTGATAAAGTGGTATCAGACTATGGTATTTCGCACGTACGCCTGCTCTACCGCATGGAACCCGTCAACTATTTCTTCTGGGTACACGACATACAATGCTCAATCTTCGGGCGCGCAATATATGGTCGGTCAAACTCACAATAATTACACCGGACACTTCACGGCTAAACCCGACTGGAACCAGTGGTACTTTGGTGTTTATGGTGACAAAGTTACAATGTACAAGTCTTCGGGAGGGGTTCCAAATAACGCAGCGGCTAGTACAACTCAAACCTCTAACTTCATGCAATTAAACGTAGGCTCATACTCTACCTACGGGGGGAATGGCTCACCAAATGCAATCACCATCGCGGATTCAAGCAACGTGTTTATGGGAGGCAGCTATGATAGGAGAGTATCTACTTGGAGCATTGGGCTAACTAACGAACTTGGGGTTGTAAACTTTTCTACCCTGAAAACTAACAACCAAGGAATACAGAACACGCCTTATGTTCTCGGTGGGCGTATTCAAAATAACGGAACTAAATTGTTTATCCCAGACAACTGGGGTAATACATTAAAAGGTTGCACATTAAGCACCGCATGGGATGTGACCACGCAAGGGACGGCGGAAACTTCCCCGAGTATTAATTCTCAAGAGGCCTACGTCAGCGACATGTTTTTTGAGCCGGGAGGTAATTACGTTCAGTACACTGGTACTGGGAGCGACAAAGTATGGCGTCACTATGTTAGTTCGGCGTGGAACGTGTCCACCATGTCCTCTTCTCCCTCCCAGTCCTCCGTGTCTCTAGGCATCGATATCCGCAGTTTTACTTATGCGAACAGCGGCTACAAACTTTATGTTGTCGATAACAGTCCAGACACAATAAAACAGTACAATTGTTCCACGGCGTATCGCCCAGACACTGCGACTCTTTCAACCAGCGTAGACCTTAATGCGCCCGTTGAATATGGTACGAATGCTTACATTAATCTTTTCGGCATATCGGTTATGGATAACGGCACGAAGTTGTGGGTCAACGATTATGCCGCCGACAACATCTTGGGGTTTAAGATGACCTCCGCGCACAATGTGTCAACGATAGTCCCTGATAAATGGCATCAAAATGCCACGAGCACTAATGCCTCAGTCCGAGGTATAGAGTTCAAATCTGATGGCACGAAGATGATCGTAAACGAAGGCGGGTTCTTACGGCAATACAACCTTTCCACGGCTTGGGATGTCAGTTCTCATACTATGGGGAGTGCGACTACGTCGTTGAACACTGGTTCAGGTTACGGGCTTGCGATTAACAGCAGCGGCACAAAGATTGCTCACACCAAAGGGAGCGCAAACGCCAACACAAAAATTACGGCGCAAACGCTTTCCACGCCTTGGGACTTGTCCACTGCCTCTACGCCAATGCCCTCGGACGCTCTATCTATGATCGGGGTTTTACAGTTTAAGTTTATAAAAGATGGGACACAGCTTTACGGGCTTGTTCAAGACACCTACCCATACAACGACCACGCCGTGATTCGCCGCTGGGCGCTTTCCACGGCTTGGGATCTGTCTACAGCTACTTTACAGAGTGACACATATTCCCCAACTTATGGTGGGGTTGGGGTCGAAGGAACTATCGACCTCGATGTTTCCCCAGACGGGACTGTATTAACCTATTCTTCCAACTATTACGATGACACATACGCAGAAAAAACGGTGCGATCCCAAGTCATGTCTACTCCGAACAATTTGTCTACGATGGGAACAACGTTGCAGACGTCAGCAGCGAGTGACTCCTATAATTACACTTTAGCTGTGGACGGAGACGGGGGGAAGGTTTATCTTATCGGCGGGAACTACGAACAATTCGCAAGTTTTAGTAACAACGGGACCGCTTACAGGTGGTCTGGGTCTCAGACATATACAGGGTTCGACATCTCAAATTTGCCTGCGTACTACCCGCAGACCGCTCGATTTAACACCTCCGGGTCTAAAATATGGGTTCATACGCGTAATACTGATAGGATTTACGCTTTCCCTCTCACGGATTATTACGATGTTGCTTCGGCAAGTGTCAACTCAAACGCGTATGTGAGTACAACTGGCACCTTAATGCAGGATTTTAATTCGTTTGACATTGGTGACAATGATTCAAAGTTCTTTTTCCTAACAGGTGGTGTACTTTACACTGCTGCTTTAAGCTAGTGGAGTAACAGCATGCAGTACATAAATATAGAGACTGGGGTAATTAAATCAAAGAGCGAGTGGAAAGCCTTCCACTCCAACACGTCTTTTCCGAGAGAGTGGGGCGAAGATCTTCTTGTTTCGCTGGGCCTTGCGCGTGTACATTCAGTTGCACCTCCAAACAACGATGACTTTTTAAAAGAAGTCGTTTTTGATTCGGTTAGGTACAGCGAAGAGAACCAGCGGTACGAAGACGTATGGATTGTTCGTGATCGGTACGAGACTGAAGACGAGAAAGAACAGATTTACGCTACCGAAAAGGCCACTTTAATTGCCAAATTTACGGGAAGGCAAAAGAAAGAGTTGGCGGCTACCGATTGGGCTGTTATCAAAGCTCAAGAAACTGGAGCCCCGATCCCTGGAAAATACTCAGTGTATCGATCCGCACTTCGTGATATAACAAGTCATCGTGACTGGCCGTTTATAGAAGAAGCTGATTGGCCTACACTGTAACGCCGTGAGGGGTACGAAATGTTTGGCATAACATCTTTTTCTGAAGCACCATTCAGTGATCTCGGCAGAAAAGATGCGGCGGTCACTCTTGTAGGCGTGGGTTCCGCTGGTGAAGTCTCCTCTGGTGTTGCTAGAAGCCTTATCAATGTGCTCGTTGTGGCTCCGACTCCGGCTGTTGGCAGGCTCGGTAGTGTAATCATACCTAACGAAAGCGTAGGCCCGATAGGCGTGTCCGGCACGGGCGAAGTTGGCACTGGTACAGCAGTGTCTGGCGGTGCCGCAGTAGATGCGTTGGCCCCGAGTGCCGCGGTTGGCGCGGTTGGCACTGGCACAACAGTAGCTGGAAACGCAGAGTTTACTTTAGGAGACGGTGTCCCCGGCACGGGCGAAGTTGGCACCGGAACGGTAGTGAGAGCCGATGCAAACGTAGTTATTGCAAACGCGGCATCTGCCACGGGCGAAGTTGGCACCGGAACAGTGGTGAAAGCCGACGCAGCGGTAACCATTGCAAACGCGGCATCTGCCACAGGTGCGATAACACCGTTCCTTGCAGTAATAGTCACGGGAAGCGCGGAGATCTCGGCTACAGCGCCGACTCCGGCGACTGGTGAAGTTGGCACTGGAACAACTGTTCAAGTTGTTACTCCGGTAAACCCAACGGCACCGACTCCGGCGGTCGGCGAGGTCGGCACTGGGACGGTAGTTAAAGCCAACACTAATGTTTCCCCCGAAGGCGTATTCGGCACGGGCAAAGTGTCAAAAGTCACTATCTGGGGAAGGATTGTGCCAAACCCCGGAACAAGCTATACTGAAATTGTACCCGGTCCACAAACCATATGGACTCCCATTGCAGCATAAAGGTTAGATAAATGCCTAGTTCATACACAACAAACGGTGGCCTAGAGCGGATCGCCACGGGCGAACAGTCTGGAACGTGGGGTAACACCACAAACACTAACTTCGATATTGTAGACCGTTTGACGAGTGGGGTGGGAACAATCGACCTGTCCTCCTCGGGCGCGGCGCATACTTTGACAACCATTAACGGGACACTCTCGGACGGGATGTACAAGGTTTTAGTTTTATCGGGCGCTACTGAAGCGTGTACTATTACTGTATCACCCAATGACGCAGAAAAGTTGTACTTCATTGACAACAATTCGGGCTATGCTTGCACGTTTTCTCAAGGTTCCGGGGCCAACGTTGCCGTTTCCAACGGGGCCACAGCTATAGTGTACTGCAACGGCGTGGGATCAGCGTCAGCAGTTGTTGATTTAATTACAGCGACAAACCTCACAGGCTATTTGCAGGCATCAAACAACCTTTCTGATGTTGCTAGCGCAGTCACCGCCCTAACTAATTTGGGGTTGACTGCAACGGCGGCGGAAATAAACTATAACGACATAACAACTTTGGGTACGTCTCAAGCCTCTAAGGTTGTTACGGCTGATGCCAACGGGGATGTGCTTCTTTCCGAAGAGTTGAAGGCGAAGTCATACAATGAAACGTATGCCACTGGTTCCTCCTCGAGTAATGCTCTCACATTGGATCTTGAAACAGGCAACGTGTTCCAAACCACTCTTACGGAGAACATCACCACTCTGACCCTCGGCAACCCTCCTGCAAGTGGCACAGCATACGGCTTTGTTTTGCGCATTGTTCAGGGTGCGTCCGGTTTCACCGTTACTTGGCCCAGCAGCATAAAATGGTCTGGGGGCTTCGCCCCAGTTGTTTCTACGGGTTCGGGTGACATTGACGTGTATGGGTTTTTCACGACAGACGCGGGCACTAATTGGTACGGCTTTACGGCAGGTCAGGACATGAGCTAATGAGTTTTATCACACAGCTTCTTATGCAAGGAACTTTTGGTAGCCCCGGATGGGGGAATATCTCGGACATGTCGTGGTCAGGTTCCACGGCTGCACCCATATCTGATTACTACGATATTTTATCTGCCGACATCGGTGGGCAAATCCCCACTGCGTTTTATCTTAGGTCGGACGGAACAATGTTCTTCACTGGGGACACAAATGAGGCTGTACGCCGTTGGGATATGAGCACTCCTTTCGACCTCACCACCGCCAGCTACTACGGTTCTGTGGGAGGTATAGCTGGGTATGATAACCTACTCGCGGGTGTGTTTTTCGAGCCTGATGGAACTAATCTCTTCATGATCGGGAACCAGAACAATAAGATATACCGCCGCCCTATGACGACCCCTTGGACTTCACAGAACAACAATACCCCAGAGAATGACTCTGTCACCGGGTCCGCTAAAAGCGGTCTTTTCTTCAGACCCGATGGGCTCCGGTTTTATTTCACTACGACTTCAATAATCAATACTAATACAACCAGCAACCGTGTGTACCAATATGACTGCGGCGGGGCTTGGTCTGTAAACAGCGTTTCCTCGGCGGGGTCTACGAGCCAAACATTTACCCACTCCAACGGGCAGTACGAACCTTTCAAGTCAGTTGATTTTAGCCCTGACGGCACAAAAATGTACGTCGTCAGGGAAGTTTCCAGCGCAAATAACGTTATGATGCAGTACCCGTTAGCTTCCGCATGGAATGTCACTACTGCTGGAACTGCTACAAGTGTTACGTTGCCCACTGACTTGGCAAGCGCAACAAATATGCGGATGAAGCAGGACGGTACGGCAGCTTTTCTGCTTGATCGTGTAACTAATGGGAATGTCTTTAGAATAGGATACTCATAATGCCTCTTACAAAACTACTGTTTAAACCGGGTGTGAATCGAGAGACAACGTCTTACTCGAATGAAGGCGGTTGGTTTGACGTAGACAAGGTGCGGTTTAGGTTTGGGTTCCCCGAAAAAATTGGCGGCTGGATCAAGCGTTCAGCAAGCTCTTTTCTAGGGACGTGCCGTGCGTTGCATCCTTGGATGACTTTATCGCAGGATAAATTTATCGGAGTGGGTACAAACCTAAAGTATTACATAGACCAAGGCGGGGAGTTCATCGACATAACTCCGCTTAGATTGACCGCGGGGGCAGGAGACGCAACGTTTTCAGCGTCTAACGGGGACGCTACAGTTACGGTAACTGAAACAGCGCACGGCGCAGTCAAGTCAGACTTTGTAACGTTTAGTGCGGCGGTATCTCTTGGCGGGAACATTACGGCAGCGCGACTGAACCAAGAGTATCAGATAGCTACCATTGTTGACGATAACAACTTTACCATTGAAGCACGGGAGGTAGCGGATCTCGGAGCCATCACTGTGGACGGACAGTACACGCCTACCCCTGTTCTAGCAAGTGCTGGCGATACAGGCAACGGGGGGACTCTGACCGTAGCTGCGTATCAAGTTAATGTAGGTTTGGATACCACTGTATTCGGCAACGGCTGGGGTGCGGGTACATGGGGCCGTGGCACATGGGGCTCTGCGGCGAATGTAAATGTTCTTACGGAAACTCTACGCATATGGTCTCACGACAACTTTGGACAAGACCTGTTGATTAACGTCCGAGATGGCGGGGTGTACTACTGGGACGCGGCGGTTGGTCTAGGGACACGCGCTGTTAACATCGTTGATCTAGCTGGGTCTGTCTCGGCTCCTACTATCGCCAAACAAGTTTTGGTTTCTGACAGAGATCGGCACGTTATTGTTTTCGGCTGTGACACGGAGAGCAATCCGGGGGTTCAAGATCCCTTGGCTATTCGGTTCTCGTCTCAGGAATCCTTGACGGACTGGGCTACGTCCGCGGATAACACCGCGGGAGAATTGCGCCTTGGCTCTGGCTCCGAGATTGTTACTGCGGTAGAAACGAAACAGCAGATTCTGGTGTACACAGACGAATCGTTGTACGCTATGCAGTTCTTGGGCCCACCGTTCACATTCGGGATAAACCTGATCTCTGAAAAAACATCGATCATGGGGCCTCTGGCCGCAGTTGCGGTTGAGGACAACGTGTTTTGGATGGGCCAGCAACAGTTCTTCGCTTTTGCGGGTACTGTACAGCAAATACCATGCACTGTTCGTGACTATGTGTTTGACAACTTTAACTACTCTCAGACGGAGAAAGTTATTGCTTCAGTCAACGGACAGAACTCTGAGGTGTGGTGGTTCTACCCGTCTGCATCCAGTGAAAATGTAGATAAGTACGTTGTCTACAACTACATAGAGCAAGTGTGGTACTATGGAAATCTAGCTCGGACAGCGTGGATGGATCAGGGTATTTACGACGATCCTATCGCTGCCTCTCAAGACGGATATCTGTACGAGCATGAGCTAGGTTTTGATGACGGTTCAACAACGCCTGCCACCGCTATTTCTGCGTATATAGAGTCGAGTCAAGTGGACATTGGTGATGGGGATAACTTTGCTTTCATAAGTCGCTTAGTTCCTGATGTAACGTTTCTAAACTCGACTGCATCCACACCTTCTGCCACTATGACGTTAAAAACTAGGAACTTCCCTGGCGGAAACTATCTTCAAACGTTGGGAACTCCTGTGGAAAAAACGGCTTCTGCCCCTGTAGAGCAGTTTACACAAAAGATTGATGTCCGATTGCGGGGTCGAAGTTTTGCTTTCCGCATGTCGTCGGAAGACACCGGGGTTAGCTGGCGGCTTGGCTCTCCAAGGCTAGACATTCGTCCTGACGGGAGAAGATAGTGGCTCGGAATTTAGTACGTCCGTTTTTTTCGGTTCCTCCTGCGCAGTACAGCCAGCAATACTTTGCAAATTTAACGCAGAGTTTTTCTGTCTACATGGAGCAGCAAGGAAACCCTGGAGAAGACCGAGCTACAAATCTTACGATAACGAGTTTACAAGAAGATGATTTCGGGCTTGAAACAGGAGCCTTGTTTCAGAGCAACGGATTTGTTAAGATAACTTTGAGCAACAGCCCTAACTTGCGCGGTTCCGCTGGTACAGGCAAAGTCGGACAGGTAACGGTGGCGGTCACATGACAAATAAAACTGAAGATACCCCTAAGAAAGAACAGCAAGTTAATGTAACAGTTGCTGTTGTCGCTCCATCGCCTGCGAAAGGAGACTCGTAATGTCCAACGCTGAAATGGATAAGCCCAAGAGCAATTTGTTCGGAGACGCTGGAGATCTGATCAAAACGGGTGTGTCTCTCTGGGCAGGAATAACCGGGGGTCCGGGCGGCTATGCTGCTGCGCAGGCTTTAATGGGGCTGGCCGAAGGACAGAGTCTTGGCGATTCCGTGAATGCGGGTCTCAGCGGGTTTTTTAACGCATCGACCATAGGTCCAGTAGGTTCCGCACTCATGGGGAATATGGGCGGTGGTTCTGGCGGCAGTGCTGAGAGTATGGGGCTCAATAGTTTCTTGAAGTCCATGGACACAGAAGAAGGCCAACAGCGAGTGTTGCAAAACGCTATACTGGGTGGAGTTATGGGCGGAAAATCCCAAGCCATGCAGATGGGGCTTGCGTCGATTCTAAATCCTAGTCTCAACGTTGATGGAAGAGCCGTGATGACCGAGTTGTTTAAGAATCAAAACACGGTTCGAGATGATGAATTGATGACGCCCGCCCAACAGGCGTCGATGTCCACTGGTGAGCGCACAACCTACGACGGGACAGTTTTGCCTGGGACACCCAGAGTTAAGATGTCCGCGATGGGTGGTATGATCGAGGGCCCCGGCACTGGGACCAGTGATTCAATACCTGCTACAATCTTCCAAAACGGGGGCCCTGTTCAAGAGGCCCGACTTTCTGACGGAGAGTTCGTTATGACTGCGGATGCAGTTCGCGGAGCGGGTGGCGGGGACCGAGATGCCGGAGCGGCCAACATGTATAAAATGATGAATCGGCTTGAGGGAGTAGCATAATGGTAGATTCAGTTTCAAAAAGTATGCAGCTTCTTCCTGAGTACCAGGAGAACTATCTTAAAGACCTTCTTGCAAACGTGTTCAAGTATGACTCCGAAACAGACACAGTTTCGGGCATCGCAGCGGAAGACCCGTTGGAAGGCAAGCAGATATACCAGACGGCGGACGGCGGGACCACTCTAGATTCGGAGTTAGCGGCACTTAATGACGCTGGAAACCCGATAGAGTTGTACGAGTCTTTAGAAGGCGGTTTTACCGACAACTTTGAGCTAGCTGCGTTGGACCAGTACGGCCAGCCCCGGTTTGCTCTTGACGGCGGCGTTAATCGTCCCGAGGTTGCTGAGTTTACTGACGCACAACAGGAAGCTATTGACCGTCTAGTGGGGCGCGGCGACTTTGAAGGAATGATGGGCAGCTACGAGCCTTACTTAGAGTCAGCCGAAGGAGCTTTCCAGTCGGGGATGGACCTCGCGGGTTCTTCTACTGCGGTTTACGATCCGCAGGGACAGATTCAGTACGATACCGTAGACAATGGCGACGGCACTACCTCGCAAGTACCGAGGTTGGATGCGGAGGGTAATCCCGTCCGTGCCGGGGGTTACAAAGACTTCTACGATCCGTTTGTTGAGGATGTTATCGACGCCTCTTTTAAAGACATTGATCGGGCTGGAGTAGAAGCGGGCATGAATGCTAGCGCAGAAGCTATTGGCTCGGGAGCCTTCGGCGGTTCCCGTCGTGGCATCGTTGAGTCTGAGTTGCAGCGGAACATCCTAGACCAGAAAGCAAAAACTGGTTCTCAGCTTCGTTCCGCAGCCTACACTGGGGCACAGACTCAAGCACAGAGCGCATTCGAAAACCAGCAAAGCCGCGGGCAAAGCGCGGGACAATTGTTCCAGGGGCTTGGCACGGGCATGGGTGCGTTGGGCGAGGCTTCTCAAAACTTAGGTTTCACAGACATAAACACTCTGTTTAACACAGGCGCACTGGAGCAGAATCGAGAGCAACGGTCTTTGGACGTTCAACGCGCGGGCCAGTTGGAGAGCGCCTACGAGCCCTTTGCTAGGTTCTCCTACATGCGGGATATCTTGTCTGGTGTTCCATCGTCGGGCACTGGTCTGACTGCTACAGGGACACCCCAACCAAGTGCTGCGTCGAACATGTATACGAACAGCAACGTATACAGTTCCATGGGCGGTGGCTTGGGATCTATCAAGAACGTGAACGGAGCATAGCATGAATCAAGGTGGCATAAACAACCCCGCGTTAATTGGTGCATCGCAGCGTGAGGCTCGAACCAAACTGAATACGATGGCCGGGATTCAACAACCTGGTGGAATTATGGCTTCTTCTCCACAGTTGATGCAGGCGGCGATGCCGCGATCTCCTGCTCGCATGGTCGGCGCACCTATGGTTCCACCAGTGATGCCTGCTGCTCCTGCGATAGACAGCCTGCCTAACATACCTATGCCCACGACTGTTGATCCACGGTCCTTGAACCCTATGGCTTCGGCTGTCCCAACGGTTCCGCAGCCTGATTCTCCGACTACTCCTATGAAGTTCCAAGACGCTGGTCCCGTGGCTGTTAACCCACAGTTTGAAGGGTATTCAAACATGGGCGCACAAATTGGCGATAGAGCGAGAGCCTCTGTTGCTGCGGGGGGATCTAGCACTGTAGACATCACTCCCCTTAAAAAAGCTGCTTCGATCACAGGCAAACCTGCGGGGGGCGTGGACCTCGGTTTAGATTCCCCAGAGTTTATGGAAGCGATTAAAGGCCTGACGGAAGAGGGTGTGAACGATGCCCTCAAGTTTTTCGGCGGGCCAGCAGGCGTAGTCAAACGTGACCGTGAACTTGAGAATGGTCTAAGGGACGTGATGAGCGGGCGCGAAGCAACCCCAGCCAAGATTGCCGCCAAAACACTTGAACTTGCGGGAGTGCCCGACACTGCCGAAGGTAGGATGGATTTTGCAGAGACGCTTGGATTTGACACGACTGATATCGGGGCTCTTGACGACAAGATCATGGAAGTCTTGATGGCTGGTCAAAGCACCGACTTCCAGCAAGCGGTGCTCATGGGTCTTCAGAACTATAAGAGTACAGCAATGGCTCGTGCTTCTGCTGGATCGGGCAAATCGGGGATGTCTCCTCTTGAACCCTTTATAGACGCGGCTCGGGACTTGGCAGGGAAGATTGTAGCCGCGACGGGGAAAGATTTGGATGTCGCTTTTGCCGAAGCAGAGGCGGTTTTAAAGCCCTACTACACAAACACGGGAGCTAACGCCGCAAGCGGGAAGCCGCCCCCTCCCTCGGATGACATCGATGTCATCTTGGCAGAGGCTAAAGAAGCTATTCGTCTGCAACCTGAAAACGCAGAAGCCATTAAGAAACAAGCAATACAGTTGGGTGTTCCTGAAGGATCTTTGTAAATGGCCGAAAATCGTTTTCTGACCCCTCCAGTAACCAATCGTTTTTTGATTCCATCAGAAAACGACTCAAATGTAGCGGAGTTTTTGCCTGAGTTTTTGCAGGGAAGATTCGAGGGCAGCGCGATTCAAGAAATAGGCGAGGGCGTAGGTTCGGGGTTGATCGGCATTGGTGAAGGAGTCTTGGGCCTTGGAGCTCTTGCCTCGGACGCTATCGCTGGGACAGACCTCGCGGATAGCGTTACTGAGAAGGCTGAAGAACTTCGGGATTACTTGGGTCTTGACCCTGAAGGCATCCTCGGTAAAGGCGCTGAAGTTATTACTCAGTTTGTTGTTCCTGGTGTTGGTGTTGCGGGCAAAGTCGGCAAAGGCTTTATGAAAGCTCGTCAGCTTGCTGGTAAGACAGGTAAGCTTTCTAAAACTGAGCGGGCAAACCTTGCTTTGAAAGAGCTTGGCGCAGTTTCTGGCGTCGAGATGGCTGTCTCTGGTGACAACACCACTACAATAGGCGACTGGGTTGAGATGGGCCCGACCCAAACTACGGACTTGATCGGACTTGAGGGTACAGAAAA
>Ga0307488_10001790_pt1 | contig 18050 bp, 32 predicted proteins | sample SB02metaG_FD_202248 | JGI IMG/M metagenome (GOLD analysis project Ga0307488, IMG submission 202248) | Sea-ice brine microbial communities from Beaufort Sea near Barrow, Alaska, United States - SB 0.2 | ecosystem: Environmental > Aquatic > Marine > Coastal | place: USA: Alaska | collected... | reverse complement strand
TTACCACAGCCAGCTCAAACATAATTTTTTTACGTGAAATATATTCCATTATGAATTTAGGTTTCTTTTCTTCAATAAATTTAGTATATTTCTCTAAAATACTTTTTTTGTTGTTAGAAGAAAATAACACTTTATTTCTTTCACCATTTTTAAATAAAACAATTTTATATTTATTTCTATCGTAAACCATATGAGTAAAGATTACTACAAAAGTCTAAATATCAATAGAAATGCCACCCAAGATGAGGTAAAAAAGGCATTTAGAAAGTTATCTAAGACCCACCACCCGGATAAAGGTGGTGATGAAAACACATTTAAAGAATTATCTGAAGCGTACGACACATTAGGGAATGGTCCTAAAAGAGCAGATTATGATAATAGGTTAAATAACCCTTTTCATGGTTCACAAAACCATGGACATGGTCATGGACCTAATATGGATGACGTATTTAACCAATTTTTTGGTGGGGGGAGACAAAGACAACAGAGACACCAACAAAAAAAAGGAAGAGGGTTAAATATACCATTAACCATTTCTTTAGAAGACGTATTTTTTGGGGAAATTAAAAAATTAAGGTATAATAGGGAAATGAAGTGTGGTACGTGCCAAGGGAGTGGTGGTGTTGCACCTACTTGTCACGTATGTAATGGACAAGGATTTGTGGAACAAATGGTTGGTAATGCATTTTTTAGACAGGTAAAAAGAGAAAACTGTAACCAGTGTAATGGGAAAGGTAAAATAGTTGTAGACCCTTGTAAGGTATGTTTTGGAAAAGGAATGCTAACAACCCCTAACACGGTAGATTTTAAAATACCATCAAACCTAATGACTGGACAAGTATATACGTTTAGACGTTTAGGTGACGATGTTGAAAATGGAGAAGCTGGAGATTTAAACATACAAGTTGTTATCGCTAGACACCCAAAATTTAAACTAGTTAATATGGATATTATATATGAAGTTGATATATCAGTATTGGATATGATAGTAGGTACTGAATTAGAAATTCCTTATTTTACAGGAACTCTAAACGCAAAAATCCCAGAACTAAGTAACTTAACACAAACATTCAATCTAAGAGGGAAAGGTGTAAATAATGATATGGGTAGAGGAGACCTAATTATTAAACCAAATGTTAAAATGCCAAAATCACTATCAGAGGAAGACAAAAAAACACTAAACAAACTTAAAGAAACCATTAAGTAAATAAAGTTACCCTTAATAAAATGAAGAAATAATAAATTTAACTATAGTAAAGTACCCAATAGATAAAGGAACCCAAGCAAATAATATTAATGTCCAACGTTCCCATTTTCCAAGTTTACCCATTGAATCATCCCAAGTCTTACTTAATATTTGTTCTTTACGAGCTTTAATGTCCCCACCAAAGTTTACATCACTACCCATTTTCTTTAGTTGTTTTAAATACTTAGATGTTTTTTCTTTACAATTTTTACAAGCCATTAGTTTTTCTTTAATTATAAATATTAGTATTTAACAAGTAAATAAAACTTGAAAAACCTATTAAAATATCTTACTATTGTACTATGGGAGAACAAACAACAATATTTGATGTTATAAAGGCTGAGGAGTCTTTTAACTTTGAAGGTAAAAAACAAAACCTTATAGATAATCTTGACATGCTTAAAGAAATGTCGGTAGAAAAACAAACACTTTACAAAAAGTGGCAAGAAATGAATAAGGGTGGTAAGATGGAAAAGGTAAAAAATAAATTGTACAACTATCGAACAAATCTATGGGTACCGTCAGATTTAAATGATGTTGAACACACTATAAGACAAATTGAAGATTTGGAACCCTACGTTGTTATGGCAACACCAGGAAAAGGTGTTACAGAATGGGTAAACTATCGTAAACTTATCCACACGATGGAATGGGTTGCAAATCCTGGACGTAATATGAAATTCTGGGTAAGGGATAGGAAAACAGATAAAGTCCTTGGTTTGATTTGTTTGGGGTCCGATGTTACAAGTATTAAAGTTAGAGACGCTTACATAGGTTGGGATAAAACAAACAAGTTTGACCAACACAAGTTAAACAACACAGCTATCGCTACGACTATATGCTCAACTCAACCAGGAGGGTACAATATGTTAATGGGTAAATTGGTAGCAGCATTAACTACTTGTAAGACAATCAGAGATGCGTGGGAAGAAAAATACGGAGATAAGTTAATCGCTGTAGGTACAACAGCACTATATGGAATTAACTCAATGTATAATGGAATGCCACATTTCAAAACAATGGGAGAAACATCAGGTAAAGTTAGGTTAAAACCCGATGATAGTGCATATTTACCATGGAACAAATGGTTAAAGGAGAATCACCCAGAAGAACACGCGAAAGCTATAAGTGCTACAGGACCTAAACAGAACATACTTAACAAGGTTTTTAAGCATTGTGGGATAAAAGGGTCCATATATGACCACGGATTCAAGAGAGGGGTCTATCTTGCAATGATGTATGATAATGGATGCGAGTTCCTAAGGAATGAAATAGAAGAGAAAGACCTACAGATGAAGAAAAAATTCCAAGATGATATCCCATATACGGATAAATGGTGGAAGAAAAAAGCAATTAGAAGATATAAAAATATGGTGGAACAAGACAGAATCAAACCAGAACAACTATTCTATTGGGACGTTATTGGGTTAACCTGGGAAGAAACACAGGAAAAATATATAAAAGAAGTTGGAAGATAAAAATAGGTAAATGGTGGTAAATATAATGATGTACTACATAGGATTTATAATTGTAGTGCTAACCATAATGAGATACACCAACAAAAAAGAATAAACATGAAGGAAGAACAAGACCTTGCAAAGGACATTAAACGACTGGCCAAAGCAATGGAACAATTAGTGAAATTAATAACACAAACAATTAAAGAAAATCAGTAAAATGAAAAATAATGATGATATAACACTACAAAAAATTTTAATATTGTTAGTGATAACAGTACTAACAGTGTTTTTACTACCAACCTGTAATACAGGAGTAAAAAATGAAAAAGAAGTGGAGACAAACTTAAATACCATTAATGTTCTATGGCAAGATGGTTCTAGGTGGGATAGTGAAACAGCTAAAGGGGTTGCAAATATAAACCCAGATAAATTTATCATAAATGTTGATGGTCCATACTCGGATATTAAAAATCCACATTGTGGGCCTCACGCCAAAGACCTTATAGGGTTCATTGACACATTAGTTAACATATACAAATATCCAGGTAAATTAGTAATGCATCCCGATTGTAATTGGGAAGAATTTGTACATGATTGGAGTAATGGGATTAACTGGGATTCTATTTCAGACGGGTGGAAACTCTACATAAACTATTTTGTTTTACTCAATGATAGTTTAGAATATAATAACCTACCAATATTTTCTGAATTATTAATTGAGACAGGTAATTCTTACATGAAAGAAAAAGCTAACACACAAGATTCGTTATTCAACATGTTTAGTAAGTATCTTAATTCTAAAACAAAACACCATATTATATTATCCGCTACAATAGATTGGCAAGCAAATTGGACAACTTGGAGAGGGGTAGATTATTACTACGCTCAAATGTACGACGTTTGTTATGCTGACAGTACAGGTGGTATTTGGGACTTATGTGGACCCAACCCATACTCGTTACCAAGGTGTGACACACTAGCCTATCAGTTTAGCAAACACATTAAATTATTAAACCAAGACAGTGTATCGTTTATATTCACATACGCACCAAGTAAACCAGTTAACACTCACAAAAATCCACCTATGTTTGGTGAAGATTCTTTATATTGGAGTCGTTCTAACTATGATGATTTTATTAATTCATTTAGAAGTAATAAGGGGTTAAGTAACTCTAGTGTTGGTATATGGCATTGTGAAAGTCCATTATCTAAATGGTAATTTAAAGACTAATAAACTATGGTGCAGACAATATTACTTATATTATTATTTATTATAGAGATATTGGCTTTTGGGTGGTTAATATGGGAAGCAAAATCCTCAAGAAAACAAAGAGAGACTATACTAGAGGTAGAGAAACAAATCTTAAACCTAGAAAAAACAATAATAGCGATGGAAAAAACCCTAATTAAGAAGGTAAATAAAATAAATGAAGAATTAATAAAAACAAAAAAATAATATGAAAGATAATAATGTAGAGTCGGATTGGGGAGTAATAGAATCAAATGAATTTAAAACGAACCCAACCCCCAATAAGAGGGTGTGGACCGTAGACGATTTTTATGAAAACCCAGATGAGGTTAGAAATTATGCCCTAAACCAAAACTATTGGGATGATGGCCATGGTGGTGTTGGTTGGAGAACTAGAAAACAATTTATATTTGATGGTGTAAAAGAAAAAATCGAATCTATAATGGGGGCCAAAATTACAAATTGGGCTGATGTTTATTCTATTTGTGGTGTATTTCAAGCTGGGTTTGGGGGAAAAGATGGTATGCCCCCTAAAGTTTATCATTGTGATGCCCAACAGTGGGCGGCTATGGTATTTTTAACACCAGATGCCCCTTTTGAAACGGGGACTAAAATTGTCGCAAATAAAAAATCAAAAATATATCATTCATCCCAAAGTGACAATGTCTTAGATTATTTTCCCCAACAGGAAACTTTTTGTGATGGAACCTTATATGAAGATGTTGATGTAATGGGGAATGTATACAATAGAATGGTTATTTTTGATGGTCGTGCTATCCACAGTTCATGTGGGTATTTTGGGCATAGTATAGCTACGGGTAGGTTATGGCAAATGTTCTTTTTTGATGCAGATATTAATAAAAACAATACCACACCTAACATATCTTCTAAGGGTGAAAATGAGGACACACCACCAAATAAAATAGAAGTAGAAATACCTTCTAATTCTGAATTTGAAGGTGGTAATTGGGGAGAGATTTTACCTTACATAGGTAAGGATTATACAACCGCTGTTGAAACTGGTACATATTTAGGTGATACTACAAAATTTTTAATGAGACATTTTAATAAGGTTCACACTATAGAATTAGATGAAGGGCTATTTAAAGTTGCAGAAAAAAGATTTCAAAATAATAAAAATGTGGTATGCCATTTAGGAGATAGTTCTAAGATTTTAGATGGTGGTTTAATTCATGAGTTAAATTTGTCTATAGAAGATAAAAAAGTATTTTTTTTCTTGGATGCTCATTGGAGTGGAGATGATAATGTTGATTGGGAAAATTCAGAATGGAAAGGAGGGTGGAGTTATGCAAGGGGAAGAAATACAGCCCACAGAGGAGATGATTTAATTCCTAACGCTGTTGAACAAGTTCCTTTAGAAGAAGAAATAATGCATATTTATAATAATTTTAAAAATGAGTGTTTAATATGTGTTGATGATTGGGATAAGATTGGAATAGATGGGGTTGGAAAAATGAATGAGAAATTTATAGGAGAAGATTGGTCTAATATTAATTTTAACCTTATCAAAAAACAGATTAAAGATAGATTAATGGAAGAACCTTTTGAAATTGGCAATAATAAATTATTAATAAAATTAAAGAAAATATGAGTGGAGCTAAAAAAAAGAAATCTAGTAAAATAAGCACACATAAGAGAAAGAAACAAAGTAGAAAAAATAGACATAAAACAAAAAAATAATATGAGTGAAGTTAAAAAAAGAACACTAAACGAACTAAGACAAGTAAAAGAATACGGTGCTGGAACTGCACATACATCAAATCAAACACCAGAAAGAATGGAATACCCAAGAACTGTTAGTGTAGAAAAGATTAAATCATTTGTGGACACAACACCAAACGATATGGAGTTAGGTAAAAAAGTTAGACAACTATTCTTCACCAACCAAAAAAGAGACAGCAAAGAAGATATGAACATATTTGGTAAAATTCCCGGTGGTAATTACAAAGACCTAATAGAAAATTACCAAACTAAAAAAGGTGAAGATTTTAATATTTGGTATGAAAGTTTAACAAACGAAGAAAAAATCTTCATAACAAGTATGTTTGATTAAAAAAAAGTGGTATATTTGTAATATGAAAAAAGAAAATTCAAACTGGGACACATACGACTTCCAAGACTGGGTGGTTAGACACGTCAACTTTATCTTAGGGGGACAACAATTGGAGTTATTCAGAAAAAATAATTTTGGTTATAAAGACTTAAAACTTTTCGGTAAGTTAGAGGAAGCAGAAAACCTAAAAAGTGTATACCAAGCCACTATGTTTCAGAAGACAGGGTTAAATCTTAAAAACTTTACTGGAACTGAGTTACAGTGGACAAGATAACCATATTTATTATATATGAAATTAGATATACAAATTTACCTTAAAAGATTAAAAGATTTTTTCGAATCAGATAAACAAGCAAGACGAGATATGTTTGGTAACTCCATTATAGATATGGAACTTTTTTATAAAATGGTCGCTGATAAAGCGACCATTAATGATAAAAATAATGGTGACCCTATGTTATCTGGTGATGAAATGTTGAAAATAGTAACAGATTTGGCTTTAAAAGAAGTATCAGAAGAAATAGAAGTGGTAAATTACATTAAAAAACAGGAAGAAATACGAAAAACTTTCACACACTTTAAAGGTGGATTCCCACCAATCTGTCTTAATTAAAATACCTATTAACATATTGACTATATTTTTAAGTTTATTTAAATTTTAATATGTCTAAAGATATTACAAATACAGAGAGAATAGCTAACGAGTTGCTGTTGGAAAAATACCGACCACTTATGGTTGTAAAGTTATCAAAACACACAACTAGTAGGATTGGGGAAGAATTGGAAAAATTCGCTTTAGATATTAGTGATAAAAGTGGGTACGAAGTTCTACTATTTCCAGATGAAGATAATACAGAAGTCAACGTGGTAAGTGTATGTAATAGTGAGTTTGGTGATATAAAAGAACTTAAAACTTATATATATGAAAAATATGAGAATAGATTATTAGGTAACTCACCATATAAAAAAGTTAAAGATTATATAAATAAACCTAAATAAAATTATGGTTAATAGAGAAAATTGGAAGAATTGGGTTAACATACAAAACTCATTAGGGTTCCCAAACATAAATAAGGTAGGGTTGGAAAGAAAAGATTTAATTATGGACGAAGGCTTGGAGGCTAATTATCCCACACAAGAAGATGTTATCGAGTTTAATAAAAAAGAAGACAAGAAAAAAGAAATGGTAAAACACCCTAATCATTATGGGGGTGAAGAAAACGTGTACGAGGCAATTAAAGTAATTGAAGCTTGGGAATTGGATTTTAACTTGGGAAACGCCACCAAGTATATTTCTAGAGCTGGTAAGAAAATTAATAAATTAGAAGACTTGGAAAAAGCAAGTTGGTATATAAACAGAGAAATAAATAAATTAAAAAATGAGAGGTAAAATTACAACAGATAAAGGGAACATGGTGGTAGAGTTCTATGAAAAAGATGCACCGAAGACAGTAAATAATTTTGTTAAATTAGCGAAAAAAGGTTTTTATAAAGACCTTAACTTCCATAGAGTAATTCCTGGGTTCGTAGTTCAAGGAGGTTGCCCAAATGGTAATGGAGCTGGAGGACCAGGTTATAAAATTGATTGTGAATTAGAAGGTGACAACCAATTTCATGATAGAGGTGTGTTATCTATGGCACACGCGGGTAGAAATACTGGAGGTTCACAGTTTTTTCTTGTACATACACGACAAGCTACACAACATTTAGACCGTAACCACACATGTTTTGGTAAGGTAGTAGAAGGGTTAGATATTATAGAAAAAATTAATGAAGGTGATAAGTTTAATATAGAAATAGAAGACTAATGAAAAGTAAACTATCTGACAATGTGGGGAATACCCCACTAATACCAATAACTATAGGTGAATATACAGTTTGGGGTAAGGCTGAATTTATGAATCCTAGTGGTTCGGTGAAGGATAGAATGGCAACATACATTATTAATAACGCAGAGAAACTAAAATTAATAAAACGGGGTAGTACCCTATGTGAAGCGACATCAGGTAATAGTGGCATCTCATTTGCAATGTTAGCCGCGGAAAGAGGGTATAATATGGTTATTATTATGCCATCTAATATGTCTGAAGAAAGAAAAAATATGTTTAAGGTGTACGGTGCTGAATTAATAGAAGTTGATGAAGGGGATTTTGATGGAGCAATTGCCCTAAGAGACGAAATGTGTAAAGATAAAGGATGGTTCAACTGTAACCAATTCCACAACAAATTAAATATAGAAGCACATTATCTGGCTACAGGACCAGAAATATACAATCAGTTTAAAGACGCTAATGAACTTAGGGGGTGTGTACCTGATGTGTTTGTAGCTGGTACAGGAACTGGTGGTACACTTATGGGTGTTGATAGATTTTTAAAAGAAATGTGGTCTAAGATGAGTACGGTCGCTGTGGAACCAGCAGAATCACCAGTAATGTCTGGTGGTAAACCAGGACTACATGGGATACAAGGAATTGGTGATGGTAGTAAATTTTTAGTTGATTTAGAAAAGGTTTCTGAAGTTAGAATGGTTACCACAAAATGTGCCAAAGCTTGTGCTAGACATTTGGCTAGAAGATACGGTCTCTTTATTGGTATAAGTGCTGCGGCAAATGTATTCACAGCATTCCAATGGCTAAGGGACAATAACAAAAAAAATGCGGTAACTATACTTTGTGATAGGGGAGAAAGGTACTTTAGCTGTCTGTAATGAAAAAATACTCAGACAATATAGTCTATAACGAGGAAAAGGGTAAGTTTGACGCCAATTCGAAATCCTACCCAACTACTTTGGGTTCACAGAAGTTCGAACCCATAAGTGTAGATAAGAGTGACTCCATAAAGGCTGACAAGTACTTCAAATCCAAACTGAATGAATTAACCGGAGAATACAAGAAATTAGTTGACGAGTACGAATGGACAAGACTAGTGTACAAATCCACCTACAACTTCCAACCCATACTAGGAGAACCATACCACCTATACCATAATACCTATAATGGTAAGTTATTTTTAAGTTTAATAGACCCTAATCAATGGGATAAAGTTTATGTAGGAACTTTTAAATTATTAAACAACGGTAAATGGCAAAAATACTAACACTATTGTTGTAATTCATTTATTAAAGTATTTATTATAAACTACTTTTCTATGCGTATCATAATTACAGAAACACAACTAGACTTAATATCAGAGCAACTAGACACCAACCAATTTAAACAAGCGGTTGAGTTAACAGCTTCACAATGGTATTGGGACCATATAAGAAAGGAAGAAAGTTTAAAATGTACAGCTTATGATATTAAGGATGGGAAATGGACAATTGGTTATGGCCATACTGAAGGGGTCAAAGAAGGTGATATTTTAGGTGATGGTAAAAACTGTAAAAACGAAGCCACTACACTACTAAGGAAAGATTCTACATATCATGCTAATAAACTAAGAAAAATTTTTACCGAGTGGAACAAGCAAGGTATAAATATACTGATAACCCAAGGTATGTTCGACGCTCTACTATCTCTATCATATAATGGTGGGGCTGGTGGTATAAGAAGGTCAGATGTGATAGCTTTACTAAAACAATCACAAGTTACCGACAAAGACAAAATCCAACAAGCCGCTAACAGTATTAAGACCTATAGAGTCAATAAAAAATTTCCAGGACTAACTAAAAGAAGGGAATTAGAGTACCAGAGATTTATAGAAGGATTGTAAAGTATTTATATAATATGAAAATAGAGATAACAAAAAAACAATTAGGGATTATTAATGAGTCACTCTTAAATGAAGGTGGGATTAGAGACATTAATAAATTGGCTGAAAGATACCCTAAGGCAGAAATATATTTCCACCAAGACCTAGATGGTGTGGTCTCCGCGTTAGGTATGAAAAATTATCTAGAGAATTATGGGATTGATGTTATCGGTACCCATGTAATACAATATGGTGACAAAGAATTTTCTGTTAAAAAACCAGATGCTAGTGGTGACGTAATGCCAGTACTGGTAGATTTTGCACACGGAAAACCAATATTTAAAATACACACCGACCATCACGATTCACAAGCAGGTGTAGAAGATGGTACAGCCACACAATTTAGAGGTGCTAGGTCTAATGTGGAAACTATTTCACAAACCATAAGTCCTAGTGATATTTTTAGTAATGAAGATATTATGATGATTAACACGGTAGATTCTGCTGATTACGCAAAACACGATATTGAACCAGAACAAGTTATGAACTTGATTAGGGATTTTGAAAAGGGAGAACAAACATATGAAAAGAAATGGATGTTAGGGTTATTAACTAATAAATTATTATTAGCTTATAAAAATAAGCCAGGATTCCTAGAGAACCTAGTTATGAACTCAACACCCTCACTAATGAATATATACCAAAATATAAATTCATATGCAAAAGAAAAAGGATTTGCTTCTCCAGAGGAAATGGCACAAAACCAGGCCGGTTATATCGAATCACAAAAGAAAAGTAAGAATTTAAAATTAGATGGTAATATAATTGTACAATATGGTGGTGGAGCCCTTTTTAAACCAGGTTCCTATGATAGATACACACCATTTAAGATTTATCCAGAAGCTGACTTTTTTGTGATTGCATGGCCAATGGGTTTAGTACAAGCTTCTTGTAACCCATTTAAAAAAGATAGAGCTCTAAAAGGTGTAAACTTAGGTGATATAGCCCAAGAAGTCCTTAAAAAAATAGAACCACAATTAAAAGCACACATGGTACCAATTTCGGTTATTAAAAGAGTTGGGGAAACAAAAGCAGATGAAGATAGTATTGGTTTTAAAACATCAGATTTATTTGCTCTCTATAAAGACAACCTACAAAATATGCCAAATCAAGGTTCAGAATATTATGATATGGCGATTAATATAATTGACGCACCTTGGGATAGTCTAACTGAAAAACAAAAAACAGTCTTAGATAATATAACAGTACCAGCATGGGACGTAATCCAAGCTAACAGTGGGGGTCACAAATGTATAACAAATATTAGTGGTCTTAATTTCTTTAGTAGAGCAACTAGAAACCCAGATGGTAGTTGGAAGAAAAAAGCTGGTAGTAAACCAACTAGGTATGTTGAGTTTGTTAAGTGGGTACAAAAAGAACTAGTAAGTACGATTAAAAAAACTATTAATCAGTAAACTCTAGAGTATCACCTTCAGACACACTATACTTACCTGACGGAACCTCCAAAACCCTATTAGCTATACCATAGTAAGATTTACAGTTATTTTTATAACAGGGTGTACAATTTCTGTGCACTTTAGTAACTTTACTATTAATGATAAAAATTATGTCTAACGGAATTAAACAATCTTTCATCCAGAAAGACCGTTCTCCTATTTCTGAAAAAAGAAATAACATTCCACCATCCATTTTTTCACGCCCCATCATACCAGTACTGATAGCGTTAGGGGTCGACATAATCTCCAAAGAGAGTACTTTATTATCTAAAATAACATTCATATTATTATAAATATCACATGACTAAAGAAACAAAAAAACAAATACAAAAAGAAATAAGAGAAATACAAGAAGTTCTCACAACTCTAAAGTTAGAAAAGTACAATTGTAAATTAGAAGTACAAAAACTACAACAAAGACTTGATAAATTATATAATAAGATTGAGAAATGACAGGTAAACAATTTGACATAATTGTAGAACTACTAAATAAAATTTTAATACAATTAAGGAAGAAAAAATAAAAGAAAATTAATAGGGTAGTTAAAAAATAATTACTATCTTTGTCATATGACTAATCCTAATATTAAAAAAGATGTTGACTTCGTACTAAAAGTAATCAACAACCCCAACAATAAAGAAAGACACTTACCAGCTTTAGTTAAATTAATAAAAAATTTTGAAGATAAGTGGAATGACTTATTAGGCCCAGGAATAGCAGACTTTTATACTAACCTTTTAAATGATAAATACAAAGATGACTTACAATATAGTAAAAGAAATGATAGACCGAAAAGGTAAAAAATCCTATGTTTTATTAACAGATGGATTATCACAAATATGGGACATAAAAACAGAAAAAGAAGCTGAAAGAATATCCACAGTATTAACAGAAAATTCAGAAAGTGGATGGGTTTATAAAATTAGAAAAACTTGTGAAAGAACATGATAAAATTAAGTAAGAATACGCACAAATACAAATTTAATAGAAGGAGAGCTTTAGAATGTAAATTTGTGGAAAAAAGTAAAAAAAATCCAGGTTACCTTAAATACACGGTAACAATTGGTGAAAAAGACGGTACAAAACACACACAACCGGTATATGGTAAAGATATGCAAGACGCATTAAGTAGATTGATAAAAAAAGAACTAACCAAAAAAGTGGAAAATAAATTAGAAACTAGTACAGGCTTTGTGTTTGTCGTATGGGTAACTTTAATGTTACTACCTGCTATGTTTGTGAACGCTCAATCACCATGGTTCTTAGCATACGTATTCGGGTCGATAGCACTACTAACAGTAGTAGCAATAGCTTGGTATAATCACGTTAATAAAGGAGAATAATATGGAAATAATAACATTAATAGTAGGTATAGGGGTCGAATTCATCACAGGACTATATGTGGCAAGCCAAATTGAAAAACATATAGACAAAAATTAAAACATGTTAGACCCCTTTGAAAAAAACGCAGCTTTTAGACTAGCCTATGAATTTATTGTAAGTTCGATGGAGAAAGACCAAGACTATGAAAACTTAGAATTTGTTAATAAAGACCTACCACACCAAACCATAGACAAACTAATTACTTTTTTTGAAAAAACCGAAGAGTATGAAAAATGCTTCACCCTACAAAAAATCAAACACACAAGACTTTCCGAATATACCAAGTATAACTTGTAACTTCTTTATATTTATAGTATATGTCTATGGATAATTTAAACGAACAGGTAAATAAAAGAGTAATTTTTGAAAATGATGATTATGGTGTTTATCTCCCATACAATCTATCATCTATATGCACTCTAGTACCAGATTGGTGTAAGACCGAAGAAGGAAAAAATAATGTGTTATCGGGGTTTAAACAAAAAGGGGTGACCTACCTAGTTAACAATAAAAAAGATAAAGACTGGTTTATACTACAAGACGAAGGTAGTAATATACCATTACAAAAAAGTGGACTATATAGAATGTACACCCCAATCCCTACTGCTAGGGGACATAGGACATACGCAAAAAAATATTTCAGTAAATCCAGTGAAGTTATAAAAGCGTTAAACCTTAAGTATTCAACAACTGAAATGATAAAATATGGGGTACCTTTCTCACCTGAGGAACAATTCGAGTATTCTGAGGTAAGCTCATTTGCAAAAACAATTTACAATATTATGATGGGTGAAACCTTCATCAGAACAAACACCTCCATTTTAGAAAAATTCACAGGTAGGGACGACATAGAAATAATAGATGAACCACTAGCGTATTGGACGGATATAGCCAATGGAGCTGTAGCGGTACACCCAACAGAAGAAGGGGCTACATTCTACATGGAGGAAGGGTACTATAGAGAAAAATTCTTAAATCTAGGAGATGACGATGATTGGACTTATAGTTTAGCGATGGGTTATGGTGGAGATAATTGTGAAGAGATGGACTATGATGAGATGAATTATATGGGGAATTACCTAAGTCAAGAAAATAGGGGTGAACTCAACAAAATAAGGATGGAGATGGGTTATGAGCAAATAACAGACTTCTCTAGGGACGAAGGTGAGATAACAGATTTTTTGGAAGAACATTTCCCCGAAGAAGCAACAAGGTTAGTAGAAGACTGGTTATATACCTTAGGTTGTGCAATTGGTAGAGGTAGGGTAAAAGGAGTAAAAGAATTTATAGATGATGAAATATTATTTGAGTATGAAGAAAAAGGAAATAATGTAGAAATGTTTATTTCGTGGTCATCCTTATTAAGAGTAGTGGGAAAAAACAATATTGAAAATTTTTATGAGATAGTAGATATGGAACTAAATGATATAGGTGGTATTCACGATACCTATTACGATAATTGGGAAGTAGATGATGAGGGTGATAGGGAGCTAAACCAAGACTTTACCAACACGATAAGTAAAATAAAAGATGAATACTTAGGTGACCTCAAGGACATAAAAAAAAATGCTGAGGAATTCAAAAAAAAGGTAATAGAACCATTTGATTTTATACCCTCAGATAGATGGTCCTCACATAGTAGTTTTAAATTAAAAACACCAATACAACACCCACATGGACCATTAAAACCTGACGGAACAGGTGGAGAAGCAAAAATGATTCACATAGAAAAATTTAATCCGTTAGATAAGGAAATAACTTTCTACGATAAAGGATATGGGTATCAGAACTCCAAAAATAAGATTACTAAGAATGTAGACGAGTTTATAGATTATCTAAATAACTTAAAAAACAATCCAGAAATACCATTTCCAAAAGAAACAAACGAAAACTACACAAATAGAATTATTAATAATATTATTAATAATGTAATCATAGAAAATGTACACAAGCAAAACAAGAAGCATATTAAAAGCAATTAGTTGGAGGCTAATAGGCACATTAGATACCATGGCTCTAGGTTGGGTCATAACTGGAGACTTAACAGTGGGTTTAAAAATAGGAGCTCTAGAATTGGTAACTAAATTCGTGTTATACTATTTTCATGAAAGAATTTGGAGTAAATCTAAGTTCGGAACAACAAAGAAAAAATCTTAGTATAGATTTTGATATTCTAAAAATTTTATTTATATTTGCATTATGAAAGTATTAATATGGGCAAATAAAGAAGATGTAATAGTGGGGAAAATAAACCCTAATGATTATTATACCGAAGACCAACTACCGGTAGGTAAGTACGTACAAATTACTATTACCGTAGATGAATTTACAAAACTAGAAGATAGTAAAAATGAGCGAAATTAACGAAAATAAATTATTATTTTTTGATATAGAAACAGCTGGTTCTTATGCTAATATAGAAGAATTAGAGGATAAAAATCTTACATTATTTAATTTGTGGGTTAAAATGGGTGAATCTTACTTTAGAAGGCATTACCCAGAAGACGAACGAATACCTAGTGGTGAATTATATAAAAAATATGCTGGTTTATTACCTGAGTTTGGTAGGGTAGTTTGTGTAAGTGCTGGTTTTATAAATGGGGGGGAAAGAAAAATACAATCATTCTATAAAGGGTCAGAAATGGAGATACTAAAAGAAGTAACAGAACTGTTCAATAAAATACACAAATTAAATTTTTCTTTATGTGGTCATAATATTAAAACATTTGATTTGCCATACCTAGGTAAAAGAATGTTAATTAATAAAGTTAAACCATCAGCAATTATGCCTTCACACGATACCAAACCATGGGAGATAAAAGCTTTGGACACAAAAGAACTTTGGAACTTTGGTTCTTATAAAGGTTTATCGTCCTTACACTTAATCTGTGGGGTTTTAGGTCTAGACACACCTAAAGATGGTAAGGTTGACGGGTCCAACATACATAAGAGTTATTATAACGATAATAATATAGGTGAAATAAAAGAATATTGTGAAAAAGATGTTAATGCATTAATGGATATAATTTCTCACGTAAAGTCTCTATAAATTCTTTCCGATTAGCATATATTTATAATAAACACGTTTAACTATGGCCTTTAACTTCAGGGAAATCTTAACAAATTTAATTATCGAGGATAGTCGTTACGACATCCTAATGAAAAAATATACCGAACCAAAAAAGAAAGGTAAGAAAGCTGCGATGGATAAAGACCACCTAATTGATTTGATGACAGCAGACCCAACTACTAAGGGTGACTTTGAGGGGGATAGGGATACTAGAGATGTTACTAAAGTTGGAGCTTACACTAATTGGTTAGTTAAACAATGGATGGGGTTACCACAGGAAGCTGACAAAGAATACGCTTATGGTAGTCCAGATTGGGGTGTTGCGTTAGAAAGACTTCAGAATTTATTTATGGAAGATTTATATAAGACCACAGAAGACTTAGAAAAATTCCACCACCTTAAAAAAACAAAAAAATATAAAGGACAAAAAGATATTGGGCAGATAAAATCTGTAGCAGACTTATATGACAATGTAAAAGATTATAAAGTTAGTAAGGATGAGTTAACAAAGACTAAGGCAGAAAGACTAAGAGATGATGTTGAAAAAGTTTATGAGGATGATAAGTGGAGAATCCTAATACCAAAATCTAAAGAGGCTTCATGTCACTATGGTGGTGGTGATACTAGATGGTGTACAGCATCAAAATCATCCAACTACTACGACCACTACTCCAAACAAGGACCACTATACATGATGATGTATAAAGAAGATGCTGGTAAATCACCTTCAGAAAATAGAAGTCACCAGTTCCATTTTGAAAGTAACTCATTTTATAATGCAGAAGATAGAGGTATTGATTTAGGACCTTTCTTCGCTACATACCCAGAACTTAAACCATTCTTTAAGGATAAGTTTTCTTCCTACCTAAAAAAAGACTTTGGTAAACAAGTGCAGTTGAGGTACCCTAATGATACGATGTCCAAGTATATCGCTATTTATGGCTTTGATGAGTTTTTTGAAGCTCTACCAGACACTCTAGAAAGATTAGATATTGAAATAAGTAATTCAAGAAATCGTACAGACGATAACACCCCAGCATTTAGATTGCCAGACGACATAGTTAGATTTAAACAATTAGAAATGTTACACATTGAAGGTATGTTATCTGAATTACCAGATGAATTAGGTCAATTAGAGAACCTACAATTTATTTCTATACCTAACAATCCAAACTTAGTACACATACCAGAGTCACTAGCGGACCTACCAAGCCTAGAAGTACTTAATATTAAAAATAACAATAAAATGGTTATACCACATAAAATTATGGAAAGAGCCGCCTGTGGTGACCTAGTATTGATTAAAACCCAAACAGACCAGTCATTCGGAATTGGTGAGTGTGGTGACGGTAAGAAAGTAGTTGTTAATTATGTCGACAACCAAGGAGACTACAAAACTGCTGAAGAAGCTGAAGACTCACTTAAATAAAAAAGTTACAAAACCTTCTTGTCTAATTACCAAATTTATTATATACTTATATTGAATTAAAAAAACATGCGGGTGTAGCTTAATGAAAAGCGGCATACATTCCAGTAGGTAGATGGTGATTCATTTCACCCACCCGCTCTAATATTTAAAATTAACTATGGCAAAATTAAGAAAAAACGGAACCACCACTAGAACTGAAAGAAGACGAGAAGCTGAGTCAAGACAAGAGAACTACGATAGTCTAACACCACAACAAAAATTAGATAAGCTACCACCTACTGGGTCAAATAAACAAAGAACAAAACTAGAACACCTAGTTAAGTTTGGTAGAAAAGTTAATGAGGCAGCAACACCATCAAAAACTAAAAAAATGAAAGACGCTAAACCATCTAGGAAAGAAAGGTGGGAAGAAAAACAAAAAGAAATATAAGAATATGAAAAAAGAATTATACGAAATGTTAAAGACATCTGCAGAGGCAGATAAAAGTAAAGCACTATTATCTTTAAACCTTTTAGGTGAAAATGCTGTTGGGATTGGAGACCACTCTACAGGGGATTTTTATAAAAATGCTGAAGAAGCACTTTCAAAACTAGGTGACGCTGATGATAGACTAACTACTTTAAAAACTTATTTTAATGATTAGTAAAAAAGTAGTGATAGGGGCTTGACACAACCATATTTTTAATATATATTTATATCTAGTTATAAACTTTAGAAAATTTAACCATAATGAATTTAATCGACGCCATACAACAAAAAGACACAACGACTGAAAACGGGATGACTACAAACTCATCCTCACTCAATCATTGTGTTAATCTATTTTTTCAAATAGGAGCGATGCGTGGTGCGAGCAAAGACAAACTTCACGCCAAGGTTTCGAAAGCTTTTAATGAAGACCCTCTCACAACAATTAAAATTATTTTTTGG
>Ga0307488_10001789_pt1 | contig 18050 bp, 18 predicted proteins | sample SB02metaG_FD_202248 | JGI IMG/M metagenome (GOLD analysis project Ga0307488, IMG submission 202248) | Sea-ice brine microbial communities from Beaufort Sea near Barrow, Alaska, United States - SB 0.2 | ecosystem: Environmental > Aquatic > Marine > Coastal | place: USA: Alaska | collected... | reverse complement strand
CTTTTGCTATAGAGAACTTAAGTTCTTTTGTTAAAGAGCCTCTAGATGACATTGTACTTGCACGTTTTATGGCTCGGTTAGTTTATCAGCAACTTGATTTTAAAGAGACTAACTCTTACCAGCAATTAGCTAAAACGCTGAAGCAAGGCAATGCTACTCGGGTTTATTATTTCTCAACGCCTCCTTCTATATATGGTGATATTTGTGATGGGTTAAATCATGCCAACTTAATTACAGATCTCGACAGAGTTGTAATGGAAAAGCCTATCGGTGATTCTCTTGAGTCCTCAATTGCAATAAACGATCAAGTTTCTCGTTATTTCAAAGAAAATCAGATTTATCGTATTGATCATTATCTTGGTAAAGAAACTGTTCTCAATTTATTGGTTTTACGATTTGCTAATTCATTATTTACCACTAACTGGGATCGTAACAGCATAGACCATATCCAAATTACCGTTGCTGAGAGTGTTGGTATTGAAGGTCGCTGGGGATTCTATGATGAAGCTGGTCAAATGCGTGACATGGTACAAAATCATTTATTACAAATCTTATCTTTGTTAGCTATGGAACCACCTGCAGATTTAAGTGCAGAGTGTGTTAGAGCAGAAAAACTCAAAGTAATAAAAGCATTAGCACCAATTAATAGACAGAATGTCAAAGACAAAACAGTACGTGGACAATATGCAGACGGTTACCTTGAAGGTATTCCTGTACCGGGCTACTTAAATGAAGAAGGAGCCAATCAAAACAGTGATACTGAAACCTTTGTGGCTATAAAAGCTGAAATTGATAATTGGCGTTGGGCTGGAGTACCATTTTATCTGCGTACGGGTAAAAGAATGCCGATGAAACATAGTGAAATTGTTATTCACTTTAAAAGTCAGCCCCATAATATTTTTCAAGACAGTTTCAATGAATTACCGGCAAATAAACTCACCATTCGTTTACAGCCTGATGAAGGTGTTGAATTACAAATGATGAATAAAATCCCCGGTATTGCCGCCCAAATGCATATCCAAGAGAATAAGTTAGATCTAAGTTTTTCTGAAACATATGATAATCAAAGAGTTGTTGATGCATATGAACGTTTAATGCTCGAAATTCTTAATGGCAATCAATCGTGGTTTGTCAGTCGAGATGAAGTAGAAGCTGCTTGGACTTGGGCCGACAGTATTATCGATGCTTGGCAATCAAGCAATGAGCAACCAAAACCCTACGCTGCAGGTTCATGGGGACCTGTTTCTTCAATTTCTCTAATTGCGCGTGACGATCGCCAGTGGGTTGAGTAATTATGCACACTATAAATCAATTTATCAGCCGCGAAGCTTTAGACAGCAAGTTAAGTGACGAGGTAGCAGCTATATTAGCAGAAGCTGTCCGTATTAAAGGTAAAGCAAGTATTGCGGTATCGGGTGGTTCAACCCCTAAAGGCTTTTTCAAGGCACTGTCGCAAGTTGACTTACCTTGGGAGAAAATTACTGTCACTCTTGCCGATGAACGTTGGGTTAATATTGACAGTGACGCAAGCAACACCCAGTTAGTTCATGAAAACTTATTACAAAATAAAGCGCAGAGTGCTAAATTTTTTCACCTTAAACAAGGTGAGCTGTTGTCTGATGAAACATTAGTTGATTTGAATTTAGCAGCTAAAACAGACTTACTGCCTTTAGATGTCCTTATCTTAGGCATGGGTGAAGATGGTCATACGGCTTCTTTATTTCCGTGCAGTGATGAGATCACTTCAGCATTAGCTATCGATAATCCTAATGCATTAATGGCTGTTATGCCAAAGACAGCACCACATACAAGAATTACTTTTAGTTTTGCTAGCTTAATGACTAGTAAAAATACCTTTTTGCACATAAGTGGCAACGCAAAAAAAGACGTTTTAGATAAAGCTTTAGCGGGTAACGATAAATTTGTTATGCCTATACGTGCTTTTTTACAACAACCAGACATCAATACTCAAGTTTTTTGGGCGGAATAGATTATGACTACTAAAGAAATGAATAAAGATATCGTAACAATCACGAACCGTATTATTGAGCGAAGCAAAAAAACCCGTGGCGCTTACCTAGCTAAAATTGATGGTGCTAAATCGTCAACGGTTCATCGTGCCGGCCTTTCATGTGGCAACTTAGCTCATGGCTTTGCCGCCTGTGGATCTGATGATAAATCATCGCTTCGAGGTTTAAACCATTCAGATATTGCGATAATTTCAGCCTACAATGACATGCTTTCAGCTCATCAGCCTTACGAAACCTATCCTGCGATTATTAAAGCCGCGGTCAGAGAAGCCGGTGGCGTTGCGCAATTTGCCGCTGGTGTTCCGGCAATGTGTGACGGTGTTACTCAAGGTCAACCGGGTATGGATTTAAGCCTAATGAGCCGCGACGTTATTGCAATGTCAGCAGCTGTTGGTTTATCTCATAACATGTTCGATGGCGCTTTAATGATGGGCATTTGTGATAAGATCGTTCCTGGTCTATTAATAGCAAGTATGACGTTTGGTCACTTACCAACAGTATTTGTACCTGCAGGGCCAATGCCTTCAGGTCTTCCAAATAAAGATAAAGCCCGTGTCCGTCAGCAATTTGCTAAAGGTGAAGTTGATGAAGAGGCATTATTAGAAGCTGAGTCTGCTTCTTATCATTCGGCTGGAACTTGTACCTTCTTTGGTACGGCTAACTCTAACCAACTAGTGGTTGAAGTTATGGGGCTTCATCTCCCTGGTGCTTCATTTGTTGCACCCAACACTAAGTTACGTGAAGAGTTAACCAAAGCAGCCTCACGACAGGTAACTCGTTTAACTCAACAGTCAGGTAATTATATGCCTGTTGGGAAAATGGTAGATGAGCGTTCAATTGTTAATGCTATTGTGGCTTTATTGGCTACAGGTGGATCAACCAATTTAACTATGCACATAATTGCCTTTGCCAAAGCAGCAGGTATTATCATTAATTTCCAAGACTTTAATGATTTATCAAATGCTGTTCCTTTAATCACTCGTATTTATCCTAATGGTCATGCAGATATCAACCATTTTGACCAAGCAGGCGGAATGGCGTTATTATTTAAAGAGTTAATTGAGGCTGGTTTATTTCACGAAGATGTTGAAACTATTTGTGGTCGTGGTCTATCTCGCTATACCAAAATACCAACGTTAGAGAATGGAGAGTTAGTTTGGGTTGAAGGTCTAAAGGTATCTGGAGATGATGAGGTAATCGCCACGGTAGCGAACCCATTTAAATCTGATGGTGGCCTTAAAGTGCTGAAAGGTAACTTAGGAACTTCAGTGCTTAAAACCTCGGCTCTAAGAGAAGGTAGCTTTGTTATTAAAGCCCCTGCTGTTGTTTTTGAAGATCAACATGAGCTAGACGAAGCTTTCAAACGCGGCGAACTAGAAAAAGATTTTATTGCTGTGGTTCGTTTTCAGGGCCCTAAAGCTCGTGGAATGCCTGAACTCCATGCACTTACCCCACCTTTAGGTGTTCTACAAGACCAAGGTTTTAAAGTGGCATTAGTTACTGATGGCCGTATGTCGGGCGCATCAGGTAAAGTACCTGCCGCTATTCATTTAACTCCAGAGGCCTTAGATGGTGGTTTGATCGCTAAAATTCAAACAGGCGATATGATGTTACTTGATGGTGAAAATGGTGAGTTAACCTTACTCGTTAGCGAAGCTGAGCTTTCTGAACGTACAAATGCTGTTTTCCAGGTTAATGGTCATCATCAAGGTATGGGTAGAGAACTCTTTGGTTTTATGCGCAAAAACCTAAGTTCAGCTGAAACTGGTGCTTGTTCTTTGTTCGAGCAAGACTCATCTGAAAATACTATTGCATAATGGCTACTGTAATTAATTTAATCGCGGACATTGGTGGCACTAATATCCGCGTGGGTTTATTTGCCGATAACCAAACAGAAGTAGAACAGTTAACGGTATTTCAGTGCAACCAATATCATAGTTTAGCAGAAGTTTTACAAACGTATATTGAACAAAAAAACATTAATAATAGTGTGATTAATGCCTGTTTAGCCATTGCTTGTCCTGTAGAGGATGACTTGATATCAATGACAAATTTGCCTTGGACATTCTCTCAAAAAGAATTAAAAGAGCAGTTAAATTTCAACAGTTTGTATTTGATCAATGATTACACTGCTATTGCCCATGCCGTACCATTGTTAACTGCGCAACAGAAAGTTCAAATTGGTTCTGGGCAAAGTATCAGTAATAAACCTATTGCCATTTGTGGCCCGGGCACCGGCCTAGGCGTAGCCAATGTTGTTTTTTATGAAGGGCAATGTGTTTGTTTGGGAGGAGAAGGTGGCCATGTCGATTTTGCTCCCACAGATGTAACAGAAATAAAAATTCTAGAGTTTTTATTAACTAAATATCAACACGTTTCTTATGAACAATTACTTTCAGGTTTAGGCCTGGAGCAAATTTATCATGCGCTTTGTTTTATCAATGAAACAGAAGCTAAAAAATTAAGCGCAAAAGATATTTCAGAAAATGCTATCGCAAAAAACTGTACTACTTGTGAACAAGCACTAGACCAGTTTTGTAAAATTCTTGGTAGCTTTGCTGGTAATTTAGCTTTAACGATTGCCAGTTTTGGTGGTGTCTATATTGCTGGTGGCATAGTACCAAGGTTTATCCAATATATTGAAAACAGCGAGTTTAGAGCGCGCTTTGAAGCAAAAGGGCGATTCAATGACTTTAATCGCAGTATTCCAACGTTTGTTATTACTGAATCGCAACCTGGAATATTAGGTGCTAGCGCCTATCTTCGTCAAAAAAACCTTATAAATTTAACCACTTCTAGAACTGAGACTAAGAAATTATGACCGTATTAAAAAATTGGCAAATTATGCCAAAGGATCTTTTTGCTATGGGACCTATAGTTCCTGTTTTAGTGATTAAAAAGGTAGAAGATGCTTTACCGATTGCTGAAGCATTACTTGCTGCAGATATAAGAGTATTAGAGGTAACCTTAAGAACACCTGCTGCCCTTGAAGCTATATCAATCATTGCCAAGGAATTACCTGAGGCTATCATTGGTGCTGGCACTGTCACTAATCGCGAACAACTTCAACGTTCGTATGATGCAGGCGCTAAATTTGCAATCAGCCCTGGTTTGACTCTAGATTTATTAAAAGCTGGCAATGAAGGGAATATCGCCTTAATTCCAGGTATATCATCTATTTCAGAATTAATGGATGGTGCAGATTTTGGCTATGACCATTTAAAATTTTTTCCTGCAGAAGCTTCTGGTGGTGTAAAAGCGCTACAATCTATTGGTGGACCATTTCCAGATATACGTTTTTGCCCAACAGGTGGGATAAACTTAAAGAATGTTCGTGACTATCTAGCTTTATCAAATGTCGCTTGTTGCGGTGGCTCTTGGTTAGTTAATGATAAAATTGTTGAAGCCAAGGATTGGGCGGCAATCACATTGTTAGCCAATCAAGCATTAGCACATGTAAAATAATGACATATAAATATCAAAAAGCTGAATAGCCATTTGGCTTTTTTATATTTATATAATAATTAATTTGTTAACCTTTTATCTCTCCGTTATAAATCTACCACGTATACATTAGTAACACTGTTCAACGCCTATATGGACCTTTACACTGTCAATGATCGGCTTTATTCGTATGGTACTGGATCTGTGATGTTATTATCAATAAACGCTTCTAAACGCTCCTGACAAGCGCCACATTTACCACAGGCTTTTTCACGGCCATTATAACAAGTCCACGTGTTTGAATAATCTAATCCCATGGCAATACCATCAGTTAAAATCGCTGTTTTATTGACATTTAAATAAGGACTGAAAATTTCAACAGCCTCATAATTAGCTATTTGACAGACATCGTTCATTTTCATCACAAATTCCGGGCGACAATCAGGGTAGATAGCATGATCACCCGAATGTGCCCCATAATAAACCTGACTTGCTTCAACAGATACTGCATAACCTACCGCCAATGATAATAAGATCATGTTACGATTAGGTACGATAGTAGACTTCATATTTTCAGCTTCATAATGTCCTTCTGGTATATCGATATTATCAGTGAGTGAAGAACCTGCTAATAATTGATTAATGGCCGATATATCAATAACTTTATGAGCTACATCCAATTCTTTACAGACTTTAGCTGCGTATTTAAGCTCTTTAACATGGCGCTGACCATAATCAAATGATAAAGCAAAGACTTCTTTACCATCTTGTATGGCTCGATTTAATACGGTGAAAGAATCCATGCCACCAGAATAAATAACAACAACTTTATTACTCATTTGTCAGTCCTCTTGAGGTATAATTTAAAACTGGCGTATTTTACTAGAATTTGATTCAAATAACCAACAGGCAAAGCATTAAAATTATGTACGATGAAAAAGAAGCAAATAACCCTATTACGGTGACATATAAAATTAATGAACTCTTTGAAACTATTCAAGGAGAAGGTTCTTTTACTGGTCAACCATCAATTTTCATTCGTCTTCAAGGTTGTCCTGTTGCTTGTTCTTGGTGTGATACGAAACACACGTGGGAAATTAACCTTGATGACAAAGTTAATGCAAGAGATATGCTAACGAAGGCACAAGAGTCTGGAACTTGGTCTGAGCTATCTATTGAGCAAATTTTATCAGTAGTACAAGATAAAGGTTATCAAGCTAAACATCTAGTAATCACTGGCGGAGAACCCTGTATGGTCGATCTAACACCACTTTGTTTAGCCTTTGAGAAAAAAGGCTTCAGTTGCCAAGTTGAAACTTCTGCAACATTTCAAATTTGTGTTTCAACAAACTGCTGGGTCACCGTATCACCAAAAGTAAATATGAAAGGTGGCTATAAAATTCTCAATACAGCAATGAATAGGGCAAATGAGATAAAACACCCGATAGCAACTGAGCAACACATAGATGAATTGAAATTTTTATTAGCAGAGCACAAGATAGTAAATACCCCTATTTATTTACAGCCTATTAGCCAAAAGAAAAGAGCTACAGAGCTTGCCATTAAAACATGCATTGCTAATAACTGGCGATTATCGGTGCAGGTCCATAAATATTTAGGCATAGAATAGAGTCAATACGTTGTTATTCTATCAGTTTTTTATATCACGCTTTTGTACATAAACAAGTGACCATTGGCAATACCCGATAATAAATAAATTTTTATGACCCTAAAGTACTTGTTTAATTGCCTAATCCAGTTAACAAAACCGTAAAATATAATTAATTAGACAGATAAAATATATTTAATCAAGTACCCCTAAATTTTATAAAAGCGTTTAGCTTTCCTGAGGCTGGTTTTTTTATGATAACCCACAAGAAAATATTCTTTAACTTAAATTTATTGTTTGATCAATATCTTATTCATTAACCTTAATTTTGACGTTGCAATAAAACAGTATGTTGTCTATTCATTACTAATGTAAGTTGTGAATAAATAATCATAACTTACTCTTTAGTTAAAAATGATGGAGAGTAAACGATGAAAAGACAAAAAAGAGATCGTCAAGACAGAGCACATTCACGTGGTTATCAAGCAGGAATATTAGGACGTTCAAAAGAAAAATGTCCATATGAAGATTTAGACATAAAATCAGAGTGGTTAGGGGGATGGCGAGAAGCCATTGAAGATCGGCAGCAAGGATTAATTAAATAAATATTACGAACAATTGAATGTTGGAAAATATTAAGCTCGATACTAATATTTAGTACCGAGTTTTCTAACTTACCATACCAATATCATCGTAAGGAAGTACCACCAGCAGGAAATTTCTGCCATGCTTATTTAAAAACTAGTAGTATCAGTAAATAAACCCACTTTTAAATCTTTTGCGGTATAAATTACACGGCCATCAACAGAAACGGTGCCGTCAGCGATACCCATAAATAATTTACGCTTAATTACTCGTTTAAAGGTAATATTATAAGTGACTTTTTTAGCAGTAGGCAGTATTTGTCCAGAAAACTTAACTTCACCTACACCAAGTGCACGTCCACGGCCAGGACCACCTGACCAAGCTAAGTAAAAACCAACCAATTGCCACATAGCGTCTAATCCTAAACAACCAGGCATTACGGGGTCACCTTTAAAATGGCAATCAAAAAACCATAGGTCAGGGGTAATGTCTAATTCAGCAATAACTTCACCCTTACCAAACTCACCACCATTTTCATTGATGGTAAGAATGCGATCCATCATTAACATATTGTCAGATGGTAATTGGCTATTACCAGGACCAAACAGCTCGCCAGTACCAGCTTTTATCAAATCTTCTTTCATGTACGAGTTTTTCTGTTCCATAATGGGTTCCAAAAAGTTATTGCAGTAAGCTAAGTATAATTAATTGTGTATGTTATAAAAAAAGACTCAATTAATTTGAAATTTAAAGAACGCTACTTTAGCGAACACTTGTACACTAAACAACTCCGAGCAGTTAAATAAAGCTGATTTCGAGCTAATTAACAACATTCCGTTGGACCTATTGCTATTATTTTAGTTATGCGTAACCATACTAACTATAAGTCCTCATGCAAAGAGTCAATGATGCCAACAAAAAAGAAAGCATTAACTAATGCTGAAAAACAAAAAAATTACCGCGATCGTCAAAAAGAACGAGGGTTGAAAGAAATGAGAGGGTATTTGTCAGAAGAAGCCCTAATTTGCTACAAATTGATTGCTGATCAGACACAATGGTCTGATAGTGTCATTTTAAGTAATGCGGTTAGATTAACTTATGCCGCATATAAAAACGGGCAAATCGGCTTATTAAACTCTTGGTTAAATGATAATGAGTATTGATGAGATAAATTTGAAACCACCATCGTTTAATTATGATGTAACTTTCTAACAAATAACGATAAATTTAGATTGTTTTAGACTATAATGCAGGATATTGTAGTTAATGTAATCTGTACTGACGCAGTGTTTTATTGCACATTTTAGTCTTATATTGTTTAAAAAAATAAGGTGATTTTTTTTTGATAAACATTTTATTAGTTGACGATCATGAATTGGTTCGTACGGGTATCCGAAAAATATTAGATGAAATAAAAGGGCTTAAGGTTGTTGCAGAAGTTAGCACGGGCGAAGATGCTGTAAAGTTTTGCCGTCAAAATGAGCCGGACATTGTTTTAATGGACATGAACATGCCTGGCATTGGTGGCTTAGAAGCAACGAAAAGAATTATACGTTTCGCCCCTGATATGAAAGTTATAGTGCTTACCGTTCATAATGAAGAACCATTCCCTACAAAAGTCATGCAAATGGGAGCATCAGGTTACTTAACTAAAGGTACAGGTCCCGACGAAATGGTCATGGCTATTCGAATGGTTAACAGCGGTCAACGCTACTTACCTGCAGAAATTGCTCAAAAAATGGCGCTCAATCAATTCAAATCTGCAGATAATAATCCTTTTAATAGTTTATCAGATCGCGAATTACAAATTATGTTAATGGTAACTCGTGGTGAAAAAGTTCCTGCAATTTCATTACAACTCAATTTGAGTACGAAAACGATTAATAGTTATCGCTACCGAATGTTTGAGAAATTGAATATTAGTAATGATGTTGAATTAACCCATCTTGCTATTCGTCATGGTATGCTAAATACTGAAAAACTATAATATATTTGCATCGCCATCCCCGTTAAATCGATGTAATATTCTTTGTTGATATGAGTAAGTAAATTGTCTGAACAAGAACAATCGAAAGAGATTCCGGTCTTTGACAATCAAGCCTTTATTGCATCGGTGACTCAGCAACCCGGTGTTTATCGTATGTACGATATTAACCAAAAAGTTATCTATGTTGGTAAAGCTAAAGATCTTAAAAAGCGTTTAGCAAGTTATTTTAGAAAAGATGTTTCGAGTATCAAAACCAAATCATTAGTTAAGAAGATAACAGCCATTGACGTCACCATTACCCATACCGAAGGTGAGGCGTTAATACTTGAAAATAATTATATTAAAAAATATCAACCTAAATATAACATTTTGCTTCGTGATGATAAATCCTATCCTTATCTATTAATCACTGATCATAAACATCCAAAACTAGGTTTACACCGTGGCGGTAAAAAAATAAAAGGAGATTATTTTGGACCCTATCCATCCGTTGGAGCTGTATGGGAGAGTCTTAGGTTAATGCAAAAGTTATTTCCATTACGTCAATGTGAAGACAGCTATTATCGGGCAAGGAGTCGGCCATGTTTACAATTTCAACTAGGCCGGTGTTCAGCCCCTTGTGTTGACAACATATCTAATGATGACTATCAACAACAAGTCCAGATGGCCAAGCTGTTTCTTAAAGGTAAAAGTTCCAACGTTATCGATTTACTTATTGGTAAAATGGAACAGGCTAGCCAAACACTTGATTTTGAAAAAGCGGTAAAATATCGAGATCAAATATCGACTCTTCGTAAAGTGCAGCAGCAACAATTTGTTAGTGGTATGGCGGCAGAAATGGACGTGGTTGGTTTTCATCGTTTTAAATCACAGGTATGTATACATTTATTATTTATTCGAGATCATAAAATACTCGGCAGTAAAAGTTATTTTCCTGTTGTGCCGAGTGAAACCAACAATAGTGAATTAATTGAAGCCTTTATTGGCCAACATTATTTAGTTGACGATGTTATACATGGGGCTATACCCAAAGAGATTGTTATTCAAGAAAGTTTTGAACAGCAAAAGCCTCTTGCATCATTATTAAGTAAACACGCAGAGAGGGAAGTAAAAATATCAGTCAATGTTCGTACTGAGCGTGCTCAATACCTGAAACTGGCCTGTACCAATGCTGAAACGGCCTTAGTTACTCGGAATAGTCATAAAGAATCTATGCAAGCAAGGTTTGCTGCATTAAATGATGTATTTGAATTGGCCAATGGTATTAACCGTATTGAATGCTTTGATATTAGCCATACGATGGGGCAACAAACTGTTGCCTCAAATGTTGTATTTAATCAACAAGGACCACTTAAAAGTGATTATCGCCGTTACAATGTCCATGGTATTACACCAGGAGATGATTACGCAGCAATGGCTTTTGCCTTAAACAAACGTTATGGCAAATTAAAAGCTAGGGGTAACGATAAAATTGAAGTAGACGATAAATTGCCAGACATTGTTTTTATTGATGGTGGTAAAGGGCAGTTAGCTAAAGCTGAAGAGTTATTTTCTGAACTAAACCTTTCTAGAACACCCTTACTTGTTGGTGTTGCCAAAGGCGAGTCACGTAAACCGGGGTTAGAAACACTTATACTGGGAGGAAGTCATCAACTTATTTCATTACCAGGTACATCCCCAGCACTTCATCTTGTTCAACATATTCGCGATGAGTCTCATCGATTCGCTATTGCAGGACATAGGGCAAAACGACAGAAAGCGAGTAAAAAATCAACATTGGAGTCTATTCCTGGAATAGGGACTAAAAAAAGGCAAGCTTTACTTAAGTATTTGGGGGGGTTACAGGAAGTACAACAGGCAGACCGTACAACATTAGAAAAAGTGCCCGGTATAAATAAAATTTTAGCTAACGTTATTTATGATGCCTTACATGACAATTGAGCATGACAATTAACCGCTAATCTGTGTAAAATGAAAGAAAAGGGTTGTTGTCACTTTCATTTTTTATCGATCAGTGAACAAATTAGCCATTACTCGAAAATAATAAGAGTTGTATAAATTTTATGTGGACAATTCCAAACCAAATCACCATATCTAGAATGGTTCTCATTCCTATTTTTATCATAGTTTTTTATTTACCTGTTGCTTGGAATCATTTTGGGGCTTTTGTCGTCTTCTGGTTGGCCTCTGTTAGTGATGCTCTCGACGGTTATCTAGCACGTAAGCTTAATCAAACATCTGCGTTTGGCGCATTTATTGACCCAGTTGCAGATAAACTCATGGTTGTGACTGCACTGATTATAATTGTGCAAGACTATCAAACTTGGTGGATTTCTATCCCTGCCATGATAATGATTGCCCGAGAAATATTTATAAGTGCACTGCGTGAATTTATGTCATCTATAGGAAAAAGGAATGAAATTGCGGTATCAGACATGGGCAAATATAAAACTTTTGCTCAAATGTTATCGTTACAAGGGCTAATTTGGCGACCTGATTATGATATCCCCCTTATTTTATTTGATTTTCCTCATCAAATATTAATGGGTATTGCTTATTCTTTATTTTTTGTAGCAACAATTTTAACAATTTGGTCTATGATTTCATATTTTAAAGTTGCCTGGCCTGAACTAAAGGCTCAAAAATAAGTAAAAAGTAACCATATTAGCGAAAAAAACATCAGGTTAGACACTTTTTAAGCAGTCAAAATAAAATTGATACTTAAGTGTTGACTCACAAGTATATCAATGTAAAATGCGTTTCCAGTTGGCAGGAAGTCAACGAATGAAGCGGCTGTAGCTCAGCTGGTAGAGCATCACGTTGCCAACGTGAATGTCACGAGTTCGAGTCTCGTTAGCCGCTCCAATATTTAATTTTAGTAATGGTTTGTCATTTTCGATAATTAAATTGTATGGCGGGTTGGCAGAGTGGTTATGCAGCGGATTGCAAATCCGTGGACCTCGGTTCGACTCCGGGACCCGCCTCCATTACTAAGTAGTTAATGGAAGCATTAAAGGACTTAGTTTAAATACTAAGGAGTAGGGAGCCAATCTCTACTATAAAAATAATTATCCGATGCCCGGGTGGTGGAATTGGTAGACACAAGGGATTTAAAATCCCTCGCTCTTAGAGTGTGACGGTTCAAGTCCGTCTCCGGGTACCATTTACATTTAGTTATGTGGATGCGGATATAAGTATATTGGCGTATACCTAATGAATAGATATCTTTTGTTAACAAAAGAATGAAGCGGCTGTAGCTCAGCTGGTAGAGCATCACGTTGCCAACGTGAATGTCACGAGTTCGAGTCTCGTTAGCCGCTCCAATATTTTATTTATTTGACCTTTTAGTTATTACAATAACTAATTTTTATGAAGCGGCTGTAGCTCAGCTGGTAGAGCATCACGTTGCCAACGTGAATGTCACGAGTTCGAGTCTCGTTAGCCGCTCCAATTTATTATCATTTAATGATAATAAAAGTAGGTAAACCATACCTACTATAAAAAATAATTATCCGATGCCCGGGTGGTGGAATTGGTAGACACAAGGGATTTAAAATCCCTCGCTCTTAGAGTGTGACGGTTCAAGTCCGTCTCCGGGTACCATTTTTATTTTTTCATCTGTATAGTATATTCATCAACCGAAAAATTTCTTTTAGTCTGCAGCATCTACTTTTACCAATATAATCACTTAAAAATTAATATATTCTTGTTATAAATTATCATTTATTATTACTCATCATTTTTCTTTATTTAGATTGGTAGGTGTATCCTTTGATGTTTTTTAGTTTAGTTAAAAATAATATTGTCTCGTAGTGTTTTCATCATATAATAGTTACCCCACCTGGAAATAGTCTAATCAAGGAATACTTTGTGATTTCAAAAAAAGTAAGAGAGTTATTTGTTTCTCTAATGGAGGCTAATGATGATTCACCTGTTTCGTATGACGTTGAAACAGAACAATACAGCGGCTTTTTTAATAGTGTAGTCGTTGATAAGTATATTGACTTTGGAGCGCTAGAGCTTGTTAATAGTGGTAGTAGCCCTGCAATAATTTTGCTCAACAACAGAGGTGATTTCTTAAGTTCTTTTGCTGCTGGTGTTAGAGAGGCTAATAATGGCAGTGATCAGGCTTATGCAGATTACAACGCTAACCCATTTGCATTTTCTGTTGGTTATGAGCACTTTCACCAGCTAGCGAAGAAAAAAAAGCGGCAGCATGGATATATCTGCCATGGTTTTGAAAGAGATGATACAGGTTCAATACACCAACAATAATACGATTTAATATTGCCTTTAATATCTAAAACAGCGCATTTTTTATTAATTTATTTTCAAGATGTTAATTGTTTTATACTATCAAATCATTGACTTGTCTTTAGTTTGGGATTTTTATTATGTAACCTAATAAAAACGCCATTATCGGATATACAATATATACCCCATGTAATATAATATACTATTTGAATTGTGGTTAGTATACTTACTTTTAACTAGCGTATTTCAAACACGAACAAACACTGAATTAAAAATAAACTCAATTTACTATCGGTATTGAAAAATGAAACAACGTAAAACTATTTACCGCGATGGACTTATTTCAAAATCCAGCATAAGCCAATGCGGGCTGCTACGTTTAGTTGTACTACTGTCGATATTACTGACAGCTATGCCAGCGCAGGCACAGATTAATTACGATTTTTCAAATGGAAGATTACCAGCGGGCTGCCTACCAACAAGTCCACTTAGCATAACGTCTTTTTCATGTGCCGCAGCAATCACGCTCGGTCCGGATGACACAATTGTGTTAGCGGATAACAGCGAAGTCACTATTACCATTGTAGGTGCATTCACAACAGGTCTGCGCAGTAAGATTAATATTAATTCCAACTCTATTTTGAACCTTAAAACTATTGGCGCAGTCACAATTGCTATAGATACCAAGATAGATGCAAACTTGATTGCGACTGCTGCTGTCACTCTTGTTCATGGAAGTCAACTTGGGGGAAATATCGATACGGCTGCTGGAATAATTACTCTCGGGAATAACACAATTATTGATGGCCATATTATCACTACAGCAGGCGGTGTCACTGTTGGTAATGATTCCTTTGTTGGCGGTGATATTATCACCACAGCTGGTATTGTAACCGTTGGAACTAATTCATATATTGCTGGTGATGTTGCGACTTCAGCAGGTGGTATTACCCTTGGTATAGGCTCTACAGTTGCCAACAATCTTGTTAGTATTGGTGCTGGTATCGTTACAATAGGAGCAAAAGCAAAGATATTAAGAACTATCAGTACGGTCGCAGGCGCCATAACTCTTGGTGCAGGAACTTCGATCTCTGGCGACTTAACAGTAAATGCTGCTGGTGCTATGACTGTCGCGGGAGCCAATGCTAATTCTTTTACAGGTGTTTTAGTCGAAGGAAATATATCTACTGCAGTAGGCGCTATCACTTTGACCGGAGCGAAGGTCGGTGGCGATGTTAGTTCAGGCGCTGCCCTAACTTTGACAGCAAGTTTCACGCAGCAAGCACATTATGGAGACTTCCGCGGTAATGACAAAATTATTTATCGAGGAGAAAAAAAATAGTAACTCAGTAGTATGCAGTACAATATTGATACTTATATTATTCATTTAAACAACCAACACAATAATGTCAGATTATAATTTGACAACACCTGCCAATAACGCTGCTAATTCATTATTATCGAATTTAATATGGTTAACGGTTTTAAAAGTATTAAAAATAATCCAAATCCAGTCAATAGAGTGAATTATCAGGGTAATAAACGATGGTATCGTCAATACCGACTCACTAATAATCGCATTCCCCTGAGGTAAGTCCATATCAATATATATGAATCATCATCATAAAAGTAAACGTTATAATACAGGCTTAGACAATATCAAGTCACACTGAACGGTTACCGAATATTGGCTAATTTTAATTTTCTCAGTTTATAGCCTATCATTTATTTATTGAAAGCAAAACTTACAGTCAGCCAATCGTTAGTTTCGCCTATACTGGTAAGTTGAATTAAGTTTTAGGAGCTTGGCGTTTATTCCTTTGGATGCACATAATATACGCCAAGCTCTTATTACCCTTAACATTTCTAAGATATTATGACGACACCACTGCCTTTTATGAATATTAAAGCTAAAGCCAATCAGCACGGTTTTTTTTTAATATTACTCGCGGTAGTCTTCTTTATTATAACGTTAATTATCAGTCAATATTATTTGAGTAGCTACCGTCTAGTTTTGATTTGTGTCTATATATTGGCAATTATTATTATGTTTACTGTGCTATTAAAGCGATCTGAACCAAGATTTAGCTTTGAGTTAACGCCAAAACGTATCCAATATTATCATCGTCATGGTAACTGGTGGTTAAATTGGCAGCAAATACAGAATATCCAAACGATCAAAGAGGTGGTTGGTCTAAAAACAGTACCTTTACCCTACGTCGGTATTATGCTTAAAAATATAGACGATTTAGCTCAGCAAATATCACTACGTCTAGCCAATAGGCTTACTTCATGAACAACGTCCTATGTTGAGCTTTTCTGTCATGCACCATTTACTCTCGTTAGAAGAAATACAAATCAACTTTAATCCCTTTATCTTAGAGACTGGCAAAATAGTAAAAGGGCCACTAGCGGCTTTTTTACATCATTGTCAAATCCTAAATAAAGGGTTTGGCTATCACCTGTTTATTTCTAATTCGACTACAGATAGAGAGTTAGAATTATTTGCCAACTACTAAAAAAATGTCATCACTATGGTGACAATTATCCATAAGAGTCTTTAGGTTATGAATTTCAGATGTTACCTTAGGTATACTCAAAACAAAATTACTTTTGTTCGTTATATAAGCTATTGTGAAGTTGTTATACCGTTACTTGTTTATGCTAAGCCTTATGAATACTCTACTGTAAACTCCGCTATAAGTAATGTATTAGAAGAGAGCAAAGCAGTATATTTAAACATACAGCATATTTGACCATGAGCTCTTGGCATTGGATTGATAATTCAATAAACAAGGCAAAAGTTGTCAAATTTTGCCTAAGTACAACAAATAGTTAGCGCTAAAAATAGACTAGCCGTTGCTTATGTTTTTATAATAAGACTACGTACCACAAAAGGTCTGATAATACATATCGCTATCACCAGGTATATCTTGATACTTATGCGTTTTTTCTATTTCTTGATAGGGTGAGCGTAATACCCTAAGGAAGTCATCAACTATAGTATTAATAACGCCTTCCTTTGATTCATCTATTGAACTTAGATCAGTGGCCATAATATTTTCACAGGTGTCAAGTACCGCTTCAATGTGATGATTTCTAGGGATAACAACAGGATTGTTTTTTTTCATTAAATTTTGAGCCTGTTGATAGTCAACGTCTTCAGGTGCTTCCTGTTCAAGAACGATTAACCACTTTTCGTACCAATCACCCAATTTGTGTTTTAACTGCTGAGCCTGGACATCATCGGATAATGATTGTGTTAGCTTTAGAAACGTTTGCGTATAATCAAGGTTTTGGCTTTGCATTAGCGCGAGTAAATCACTAATCAATGATCTGTTGTTAAAAGTAATATTTTTGAGACCAAGTTTTTTGCCATACATAGAAAAATACGCGGTATCAAATTTATCAGTGTATTGATGGATTAGTGCTTCAACTTTCGTCAATGTCTGTTGCTCTTGCTCTTCTTTAGAAAATTTATTGTCAGCGTCTTCTATCAATAAAGGCATTAAACAATCAGCTAATCGAGCCATGTTCCACCGGGCTATTTCTCCCTGGTTACCAAACGCATAACGACCTTGTTCGTCAATAGAACTAAAAACCTTATTTTCATCATAGCCTCCTAACATAGCACAAGGACCAAAATCGAGTGTTTCACCGCAAATAGCAGTATTGTCGGTATTCATTACCCCATGAATAAAACCAATACGTAACCATTCAACGACTAAGGTAATTTGTTTGGTAATAGCACTCTCTAAAAATGTTAATATACGTTGCTCGTAAGATAGTGAGGTATGGTTTGCTGTTTCAGCTGTGTCTATTTCAGGAAAGTGACGTTTTATGCTGTAATCAACTAGTGCTTGTAATGAAGTGTTGTCACCTCTAGCCGCGAAGTACTGAAACGTACCCACACGAATATGGCTAGCGGCAACTCGAGTGACAACAGCACCTGGTTTTGCTAAACCCCTATTAATTATTTCTCCGGTAGCAACCACGGATAAACAGCGAGAAGTGGGCACACCAAGTGCGAATAACGCTTCACTCATTATGTATTCTCGCAATGCCGGAGCTAAAGCACATTTGCCATCACCACGTCTTGAAAATGGTGTTTGTCCAGAGCCTTTTAATTGTAAATCTTGAC
>Ga0307488_10001787_pt1 | contig 18064 bp, 9 predicted proteins | sample SB02metaG_FD_202248 | JGI IMG/M metagenome (GOLD analysis project Ga0307488, IMG submission 202248) | Sea-ice brine microbial communities from Beaufort Sea near Barrow, Alaska, United States - SB 0.2 | ecosystem: Environmental > Aquatic > Marine > Coastal | place: USA: Alaska | collected 2017-05-06 | reverse complement strand
CCATGTCACCTTTTGTTGTAAGTACACTTTGTTCTGTACCAATTGCTATAACATTCCAATATGTACCTGTAGTATCTTGATCTGGTCTTGAATTATCAGCGCCTGCGCCTACACCTGATGAACCGTCGTCGCCTTCTGATAAGTGACCTAGTATACATACATACGAATTATCTCCGTAACGTACAACGTCACCTAAAACATATTCAGCATCATCAATCCATAGTCCCTTCCAATCAAACCCTGTATTAAGTTTTTCCCAGTACCCAGTGTTAGGTGGTTGTTTAGAATTGTGTTCAATTTTACAACGGTAAGTATATCCGCCTAAACGTACAACATCACCCGGCAAGTACTGATGATTAGTAGAGTCATCTTCCCAGTCGCCAATGAATTTCATACCTCTAGCAAATAAATCCCACTGTGGTGTACCGTCAGCTGTAACAGCCCAAGTACCGCCTGATGCATATGCAGTAAACGTTGTTGAATTTATTGGAGTTGTAAGTGCAGCATCGGTATATATTTTAAATGTATTAGTTGCTACTGCTCCAACATAGTATGAATTACTATTTAGGTTTGTCATACCAACAACACCAGTTATTGATATTTTCTTACCATTCGAAAGTTCGTGTCTTGTACTTGTTATAACAGCTTCTGTTGCAGCTGTTACACCTGTTATTGAGCCTCCGGAAAGTCCTGGTTTAGGTCCAAGAGTATCTTGCCTTGCAATATACGAATTACCACCATATTGTACAACGTCACCTGGTTGATAACCTACACCATCGTTCCATTCATTTTCGTATTGAAAGCCTTCAACAAATTTTGTCCATTTTGCACTATCAGCTGCAAACGTTGATTGTGATGTATGGTATGTATTAACAATCCATAGACTAGCACCAAATTTTACAACGTCATTTAATTTGTAACGTATTGGATATGCCCAATCACCCTTCCAATCAAATCCTTGATTGAATATTGTCCATTTAGATAGATCTGCTTCAAGACCTAATGATGCAGTTGCTGCACTAATATGGTATGTACTACAAACATATGTTGAGCCACCGTACTTTACTAAGTCATTAGCTTTATAATCGTATGTTGTAGCCCAATCGCCTTTGTAGTCAAGTCCTGTAGCAAATACGTCCCATTTAGCAATATCTGGTTCTAACCCTGTACTCGAATCAACGGCAGATGTGTGATCCGTATTACAGATATAAACAGTAGCGCCATAGCGTACAATATTTTGTCTAATATATGCTGTTTGTGGTTGCCAGTCGCCTATCCATTTTTGTCCATCACTTACTATGTTCCATTTACTTGGAACAATGTCTAAATCAGTAAAGAAACTTGCTGAACCTACGTGTCCTGTAACACAAATATATACCTTGCCGCCGTACTCTACAACGTCATCTTTATAGTATGTGATACTGGTTGTCCATGTACCTTTCCATACAAATCTAATTCTACCTAACTTAAATTCTGCCATTTAATTGCTCCGTTACTGTATTTAGCTTATTCTTCATTATGACGATCCGCCTTGGATTTCTGAAACAAATTCTCTTGCAAATAACATTTGAGATATTATTGTACCCTGAATTCCTGTTAAATTAAGGTTTGCGTCTTTGCCGCTAAAGTCTACTACTCTGTTAATATTTAGATATCCATCAGTTGTGGTAGATATCTCGTTTGTGTCAGTACCAACTTTTACTGTACCTGCAACAATACCGTTAGTTTCTAAGTCAGAACCACCAACTGATAGTCTGTCTGCTAAGAATGTTGCAATAGCCTTTTGTGTTGGTACAATGTTATTTGAATCAGCACTAAATGTTGCATCAGTACTAAACTCACTAATAACTGCTCCTGAACCACCTAGTCTAACTCCACCAAGTGATAATTGACTTAACCCATCTAGATCAAAGAATTCAGCACTAATTGTAACAATACCAGTTGCCTGTTGTACACTAAACAGTTCACCTGCTCTAAAGTTACCATCTTGGTCTGTTGATACGTAAAACACTCTACCGCCATTTAATTCTTCAACTTCGTTTTCTGGCGATGCTGTAAAGAAGTCACCTCCTGCATATAATGTTGGATAGTTAGTTTCTTCAAAGTTTCCTGTGCCAATGTCTAAGAAATCGTGTCCTGTAATTCTACACTGACTGTATCCGCTCCTAAGTGTTACTGCTGTTCCATGTAGCATGTTGTTTTCATTACGCAATCTAGGTGTAATTGAAAATCTAACCGTTTTTGTACCATTTCCGCTACCGTCGTCGCCTAAGTCAGTAATCTTAATACCAGTGTATAATGCTAAGTCATCAGGGTCAGCTGTAGTTGGATCAAGTAATGTTGAAAATCTAATTTGAACTCCGGGTCCTGGTAAAATATTGACACCGTCAATGACTACTTCGTTTATTTCTGAAATAATATCAGCATACCCGTCACCTGTTATTGTAATTGTTGAACTACTTGTTCTGTAACCTGCACCTCTATTAATAAAATCAGGTTGTGATAATACACCATTGCCATAACGCATTGTTACTTCTAAAGCAACAACAAATGTTGTGTCCGTAATAGTTAATGCACAAGGATTAGCTTCTGAATATCCGCTTCCCGAATCCCAAATTAAAATATTATTAAATGCTCCTTGGAACACATTGGCCTTAAACCTAGCACGTCTTCCAGTTGTGTTTAATGTTAATGCATTTGAAGTTGTTTGATCACCAAATGCTATAAATGTACCTAATGAATTTGGATTAGCAAATAATAAAGTTGAATACAACCTAGCATTATTATTCATATTTCTTTCAGTCCAAATAAGACCATCTTCGGTTGTTGCACACCTATCTAATTCGTCTTGTGTCGGAGTCGGACTACCTGTTCCTGGAGTTGATTTATCTCCAATTGCCATAAACACACCTTGACCGTATTTAAAATCCTTAATGTGCATGTCAGAGCCGTTTAACTGCGGAATTTGTGTTCCTAATGTAAATGTTTGTCCTCTATCTAAACTATACACCGTTTTACCAGTTGTAGTTACAGCAACAAATCTATTATCTCCATGTGCAAATCCAGCAAAATCATATTCACCTGCCGGTAATGCATTTAAATAAAGTGTCCAAGAAGTACCGTTACTGGTTACTGCTGATTGTTGATCGCTTCCTGATATAGCAACAAATCTTCCTGCCCCATATTCTACTTTTTGCCACTGTGCTGTTGTTGAGTCATCACTATTTGGAATAGTCCCTGCAGTCCAAGTTAATCCATCTACACTTGTTACTACGTTGTTACTACCTTCTGCAATTATAAGAAATCTTCCGTTACCGTATGCAATATCTACCCAATTATCCGTAGTTGGTAAACTTCTAGTAATCCAAGCTGCACCATCATATGAAAAACTAACTGTATTTGTGTTATTTGATATAGCTACATATGCATCTTGACCTGCTACAAGTTTTCTAAAGTCGCCTGTGTAAGATAAGTTAGATTCTACCCAAGTTGATCCATTATCAGAGTACGCACTAAAGTTTGGATCAGCAATAGCCACTGCACGTTTTCCTCTTGTAGTTCCTTTGCTAGTAAATGTTACAATAGCATTTGTACTATCATCAGATACTGAACCTACTGTGATTTCTAAGTCATTAGTTGGTGTAGCGCCGCCTAATGCAGTTCCTAACACAGTTAATTTATCTCCGACAGCATATCCTGCACCAGAACCTACTTTTGTAAGATTATAAGTTTTACCTTTACGCTGCACATTAAATCTTGCCGCAATAGCTTCATCGTCAAATGTTTCGCCTGTTCCTAATCCTACACTTATATTGTTATAGTCAACTGTTTGATATCCCCAATCTGCTCCGCGCCAATCTCTTGCGCCTGGTAAAGATGCGTCAATTGAAACAAATCCTGGATGACTTGCTATAATACTAGCTTCGATTCTATAATTAGTAGTTGAATCAAAATCTGGAACTAATGCAGTACCTGGAATAACATGATCCCATCCTGCTGTACCGTCTGACTCTTTTGTTACAGTTAAATCTCTAGTTACACTATCAAATACATTAGCTTGTGCATATTGTCCTGCGCCTCGTCCACTAGTAATAATAACACGCATACCCACAACATCTGATGTAAACTGTGTTGGGTCGTTAGCGTTTAATCTTATAGTGCTTGTTGAATTAGTTGTAATTTGTGCAGAGTTTGCAATAATTTTAAATCCACTACCGCCTTCTGATCCTGACCCTTTAGTATTAACTAGTCTAGGTTCAAATACTCCGCCATCTCTAAAATCAACAAATTCAATACTAGCATCATCACCTGCACCAGAAATAACAGAACCTGCTGTTGTATATTGTTCGCCTGTATTTTCGTACTGGAATATAAACAATTCGTCTGCTGTTCCGCCAGCAAACGCACTATCAACAAGTGCTTCATTTGCTCTGTTGTTTACTGTACCTACATCCGGTGTTTCTAAAGGATCGTTACCATCAGATACTGATCCAAAACTACCATATGAGTTGTTACCGTTAGTAGCACGTATAACTCCGCCGTCTTCTGCAAGATATCCAACAGCACAATAATATGTAAACACAGACACAAGCTCAGCTCGTGCATTGTTTAAAATATGTGCGCCAATTCCGTCACTTAGTACTTGTGTAAAGTCATTTGATGTCATAGACTTATTACCGCCGTTGTGCAATGCGCCGTCTACTTTTTGACCATAACAACGTGAGCCAATGTTTGTTACACCTTGAATATATGGTGATCTGTTATTAATCCAAACTGTGTTATCTGCTGGTCCCCAACCTGGGTCAAGTGCAACACATGCACCACCTGTTGGTCTTTGATAAATGTCGTAAACTCCTGGAGGATTTAACCCACCAGTAAGTCCTTCAATTGTGCAGTTTCTTAAACCAGTTGTATCTCTCATTAAGAACATGTCAGTTGTACCTGATCCAGTAATAGCTCTTGCATATCTATTTGCTGCACGTATTGTTCCGTAATTTCCAGGATATGTTAAATCTTGAATCATTGCACGTATAAAACTTTGTATGTCATTTCTAATGCGAACTAAATCGCCGGTAAAACTAGGAAACGAATTTTTAATATAAGCAAAACAATCTTGTACAATAAATTCTTTATTTGCTTTAATAATAGCTGCTGCATTTATTAATCCTGAATCTGTTGATGCTGTATTTGTTCCTACAAGTGTAGGATTAGTTGCACCACTAGCTGATAAAAATTCAATTCTATTACTGTAGTCTAATTTTAGTGATTGCATTTTTACATATGCATCATTTGTACCTGCAGCTAAACTTCTGTCTTGTAATATAGTATTTCCAACACTAACTAATACAGGTATATTCTGCACAAGATTCTGTGATAATGTTAAGAATCTTGTAATAATATTGTTACTAAAAGCAGTATCGTTTTGATATGCTGCTATTGGTCCTGTTGCTCTAATAGTTGTTGCACGTAATTCGTCTCCCATTACAACACATCCTGCCGGTACACTAATAGGTCCAATTTCGTTAAATTCGCCAGCTGATACAGCAACTTTAGTTGGCACCAGTGCATTAAAGTTATCTTCAATCCATTCACACGCATGTCTAACTGTAAGGAAAGGAGTTTCCCATTCACGTCCAAACCCTTCTTCATCTTTACCGTTTGGAGAAACATAAACAACTTGGTTTTCCCAATCTCTGTTTCTCCAATAAATTTCTTGTTCTGCTGTAATACTAAGAAGTTGATCTTTAGTCCCTATAGCTAAACGATCGTCACCAAGTGTACTATCGTCTTCGTAGTTGTCTTTCCTCCAGGCCCCGTAGGTTAATAAATCACCTTTAGATGTAAGTGCTGCAGGCCTACCTGCTTGTATATTTAAAGTCCAGTAGTTATATAAATCTACAGCATAATCACCTGGTGCTGTAGGAAATGACGAAGTATGCTCGAATGTACATGTATATGAACTACCTAAATAGTAAGTTACATCGCCCACAGAATAATAAGTTTCTGCTGACCATTGTGATACCCATTTAGATCCTTTAGCAAGTGTTCTCCAAACTTCTGGATCTAAATATGTTGCAGAGCTATCGTCACCATCTTGCAGACCTACATCTCTAACTGCTTCATATAAGTAACCGCCGCGTTGTACAATATCACCTGTTTTAAATTCTCCATTTAATGCCCAATCGCCTACAAAATTATTTGTTTTTGCCAAGATTCTCCAATTGATAGTTGAGTCTCCTCCAATGTCTTCTGAAACAATTTGGCCTGCTGCGTTTAATACAGTTACTAGACTTGGTTGACTATCTTGGTTTGCGTTGATTGCACTATATAAAAATCCGCCGTATCTTACAATATCTCCCGGTGAGTAAACTATTAGCGAAGTCCAATCATTTTGAAACCCCGTACCAGGGAATGTAAGTGTAAACTGTGTGCTATCAATTGTATTACCTGCTGATAAATGCGTTGTGTTACATTCAAATATTGCTCCACCAAATCTAACTATATCATTTTTTCTATAATTTGTAGCAGTTGCCCAAATACCCTTCCATTCTTTTCCTGGATGAAAAAGATTCCAACAGTTTTCATTACTATTATCACTTACATTTTCTTCAAGTGTTGCACCTGCATCATGTGCTTTTATACAACGATATACATCGCCTCCATATTTTACTACAGCGCCTTCGCCGTATGATAACGCTGATACCCAAGGTCCAACAAAATCAATACCGTCTCCAAAATCTTCCCAGTATGTTGTTTGCGTAGCAAAACTAGTTGCAGTATGCGGTATAGTACAAAGATGTAATTTACCTTGATAAAATACTATTTCACCAGGAGCATAATCTCTAGCAGTTGTATAATTTCCGCTAAATGTTTTACTACTAGTCATTACAATCCAGTATGGATCTGGTGCCGGTGGATTAGATCCAGGTAGTATTCTTGCTAGTTCATTAGCAAAGTTTAATGTTGATGTATGACTTACAATACATACATAACTTTTACCACCATTGTAAATAATATCATCTTTTAAGTATGCCGTACTTCCGGTCCATTGACCCTTCCAATTATATTTAAATCTATCTAACTTAAACTCTGCCATTTTAGTATCCTATCTTTTCAGAACTTGCTGATGTTAACACTTGATCGTCAACTCCGGATCCATATCCTGGAGAACTAACATTTGTTGGATAATCGTACGCCTCTGATATTCTTTGTACAAAAGATCCTGTTTCTTGCTCAATGTAATATAGCAAACTTCTATTTTCCCATTTAAATTGTTGATAACGTAAGTTAGGGTATAACTGATCGTGGTCTACGTCAATGCCATCTAAGAAATCAATACCTTCTTCAAAGTCTGGATAGTTCTCTGATGAAATACCAAGATCGTTTACAATGACTACGTTTTGATCTCCACCTCTTAGTTGATCTAAAACAACTAAAAAAAGTTCTCCGTCTTCATTTCTTCTAAGACCATAAAAATATCTTTTAATAAATCCGTTTGCAACTTCGGTTGGGGTAGTTCCTATATAATAGCTCATTATGTTATCTCCACGTAACTTATTATTACATCTACTGAATCATTTAAACTTGATCGTACATACATTGCATTGGATGGTGCTAATATTAATTTTTCGCCTGTTGATACTGCCCGTAAACTTGTACCAGCTGGTAGAATAGAATCTTTTAAGTAGAATCCTCTAACGCTATCGTCACTTTGTATTTCAACATCGCAATATACGAACTTGTCTGTTAAATTTGTAAAACTTATGCCAAGCACTGTGGCTCGTTGTACTGCAGAAGTTTCTAAAACTTTTACAGGCACTTTGCCTACATTCTTAACTACTGTGTTTCTAAAAAATGTTGCCATTTATTTTTCCTTATCCAAACATCAATGCTTGTAAAATAGATATGTCTTCTGCATCGCCTAAACTTACGCCAGCTGCTGCACCTGCAACACCCGTCCATTGTAATCCATCAAATACTTCAACTCTTCCATCTGCTGTGTTAAACCTAATCATTCCTGTATCTGGCACTGCTGGTCTGTTTGCTGCTGTACCTGTAGGTATAGCCATACCATAAGTACCATCAAACTTCCAATACGCATCGGCTCCTGTTTTTTCAAATAGTGTAGTACTATCTGTAATAGTATTTGTTATAGTGTTGTTTTTGATAGAAAAATTATCAATTACAACAGAGCCTGTACCGTTTGCAGTAAACACTAAGTCTTTGTTAACTGTAGTAGTACTTATCACATTGCCATCAATTGCTATGTCATCTACGGTTACTTTATTTGCATTAAATCTAGATGCAGTAATGTCTGCAACAGTGCTACCATCTACTATAAATCTAATAGTATCATCATTTGCACCAATAGTATTTTCTGCTGTAACTTTAGTATTACTATCTAAATCTTCAACACCTCTAAGATTAATCCAGTTTGTTCCGTTAAATCCTTCAAACCTACTTAACTGATCATTAAAACGTAGTTGTCCTGTTGCCCCTGTTGGTCTTTGCGCTGTAGTACCTCTAGGCAGTCTAACAGATCCTGTTGAATCATAAATTACTAATCCACTTCCGGGTGTAAATGTCATATCGCCTGTAGTGCTTAATGTATTTGTTTCAAACGTAAACCCTTCAGCAACAATGCTTCCAGTTCCTGCAGCACGTAGTTCTAAATCACTGTTTGATACTGTTGTTGTAATAAAATTATCATCAATTAAAATATCACCTGTGCTAAAGTTATTAGCAATGATTGTTCCTGAGCTAGTTATATTTCTAACTGTAATTGCGCCGCCTACGTTAAGATCACCTGTAATTTCTACATTATTATTTGGTACAATAATTTTGCCTGTGCCGTTTGCACGTAGTTCTAAATCAGCATTACTAGTTGTTGTTGTAATAAAATTACTATCAATTAAAATTTCTTCAAATAATGCATCGCCCGAAACATCTAAATTTTGTGTAACTGTTACGCCGCCTGTAACTACACTATTACCTGTTTGATTATAATTTCCAACATGAGTAATAGTTCCAGTAATGTCTGTATTAGCAAGAGTTGTAGTTCCGTTAACTGTAAGATTATTATCAATCTGTACATTACTTGTTGGAACTAATATTCTTCCTGTGCCATTTGCACGTAGTTCTAAATCTGTATTTGATACAGATGTTGTAATATAATTTGTGTTTATTTCAATGTCGTCTACATCAATTTCACTTACATAAAGTTTTGACCATGCATTAGTACTAGTACCTAAACTATATGTTGATGTCGTGTCTGGAACTAAATTACTATTAATTCCTCCTACAATAGTTATTGTGTCGCTTGCTTCGTCGCCAATTGTAATATTTCCGCCAATACTTACATTACCCGTAACACCTAAGTTACCTGTAATATTTGTATTATCAGCAAGTGTAATTCCTCCTGAATTACTATCTAAGCGTATTTGTCCCGAAGTACTTGAAATTGTATTGCCAGACAGTCTTAAGTTTCCAGTGTCAATACGTTCGCCACTTATAAAAGTGTCTTGTCCAGCTGTTGTAAATGTTGCGCCTGTTGAAAGGTCAATATTTAATGCATTTGCAGTAAAACTAACAGTTCCTGCATCTTGGTCTACATAAAATAAATCACCAACTCTAAAGTCGCCTTTGTGATCTACTGAGTTATATCTTACCTTGGCGTTGTTAGTTGCAACAACTTCATTTACTTGTATAACAGTTCCAGCATCATTTGTTACTTCTTTACCATTGCCAATATATGCTAGATTTTGACCTATAGCATAAACAATAACGCCCGGACCGTTGCCAACTAATCCAAAGTTTCCATAGACAGCTGCAGAACCAATCATACGTATTTCTGCGCCAAAGTCTTGTAAATCTACATTTAGGATACTAGTTGCTGTTGCTCCTAGTCCATTTGCAATACTCTGCGGCGTTGTATCAAATCCTATAAAGTTTGAATTTTTACCAGCAACAACAAGTATATCATTATCTACACTCTCAACTGTTACTGCTACTACTGTACTTGCATCTGTGGATGTAAATGTTACTGTATTACCTGCAGCAAAAGTTCCTGATACTCCGCCAAGTCTAATACGTGTCTTACCGGCGCTTTTTATGCCTTCATTACTATCAAATGCGTGTACACTTCTATTAGCAAAGTACGTGAATGAATTAAGCCATTCTATTCTTGCACCGTTGGTAGCAGTGAGACCGTCAACACCAGGTACAATAAACGTACAACTATGAAATAGCATTGCTGCTTCTTTAGAGTTTGTTGTAGCATATGATCCATCTACTAATGGGCCTTTACCAGCATCGCCGGCATTAAATCCTCTAGGATCTTCAGCAGTAGGTGTACTACCTTTTGTAATAACAGTAATATTTTTTAGATACGGGCTACGACTTGTTACTTCAAAGTCTGTTGCAAAGCGGAAAGAGTATCCGTTGTCGGGGAATGTTCTATTGCCTCCGTTACAGCTAAACACTAGTCCTTCTAGGAATACTTCAGCACCATTAGCAGGAGCAGTTCCTGTATACGTAACAGTAAGTACTCCGGTAGCATTGTTATATGTAGATCCTGTTACCGCAACGTTAATTGTTTTTGCATCATTAGTAATTGTGCCGCCACTTACATATGCGTGTGCTTGCGGCGCTGTTCCAACATTTACTGTTAATGTTCCTGTTGATGCACCACCGCTTGTAATAGTAAAGTTATTACGTCCACTATAAAAGTCCATTAACGTTACATCTTCAACAGTAGTTTCACCGTTTAATATTATTGCATCTTTATATCGTGTAGCTGTTGTAGGTTTGATTGTTACTGACCGTAACCCTTGTCCTTTTAGTGTAACTCCTACTGGAAGTGTTAACGGAAATGTTTCTGTATAAATTCCTGGATATACCATAACAGTATCACCAGATGTTGCTAAAGTTAATGCTCGAGCAATACTTGCTACTGGATCTTGGGGGTGTGTTCCGCTGTGTGCATCGTCGCCGTTTTCAGCAACGTATAATATATTTCCTTGACGTAATGTTAAGTCAATGCCGCCAATATTTAAGTTAGTACTGTTTACACTATCAGCAAAGAGTCTATTAACATGTACATCATTCCAAATTTTTCCTGCTTCACCTAAGGTATAAGTGTCAGTTGCGTCTGGAATAATATTACTTGCTATTTCTGCATTAATAATAATATTATCTGTATTAGCATCACCGATAGTAATGTTGCCATCAGCTGTAATGTTTCCAGTTGCATGAATGTTACCTGTTACATTCATATCCGAATGTACGTCTACAGTGCCGGTGCCATTTGGTCTAAATTCTAAATTAGCATTTGAATCATTAGTACTAATAACATTGCCTTCAATGTCAATACTATCAATTCTTGCTTTGTTTTGATACACAACATTATCAAGTGTACCTAAGTTTAGATATTGTTGTGTGGTGCTGATTGTATTACCGTTTAAGGTAATATCAGCAATGTTTAAATTTGTATCAATTTCTAGATTAGTACTTCTAAGAGTACCGTTAACGTCTAATTCGTATTGAGGGGACGTGGTTTTAACACCAATGCGCTGATTGCTTACATCCAAATATAATAGGTCTGTCTCAAAAGCTAAATCCACACCATTACGCAGTAGATTGGACTTTAAGAGCGGACCGGATATGCGACCTACAGCCATCTTTTCTCCTTATACGGGCATCCTGTGCCTCCAACCTGTTCAAACATAATGTTTCTATCGCTGGTTGACCGCGGTTTGTAACTGCAGAGCAATTGGTCGCTGCACTGCATTAATAGTATTTATCGTATTAAGTAAATTGTTTGGAGTTATCCTAGTAATAAGGCCCAGATTCTGCCTTCTTCTTCCATATAGTCTACAGTAACAGAAGTGTTATCACCTGCCGCCGCGACCCAAGTACTTCCAGTGTATACTTCCATAAACTCTGTAGCAGTATTCCATCTTGTGTCACCAATTTGATTTCCAGTGCCCCTGGTCGAACTATCACCTGACGGAATTGTTAACCCTGAATTTCCAGAAAATTTAACCCAAGAAAACCCAGTATTTTTAAATGATGCTCCGGCATTAGAATCGTTTAATATTACATTAGAACTTATTTTAATATCTCCAAACACAGCTTTACCTGAGCCATTTCTTTCTAATTCTAAGTTACTATTAGATGCATTTGTTTGTATAGTATTTGAATCAATATCAATATCGTCAACGGTTAGTTTATGTATGTCAACGCCTTGTCCTGTTACACTTGTAACTAATTTAGAACTGTCTAACGGGTTTAACGCACCATTAATAATAAAATTAATATTATTTGAATATTCGTCAATTTGCACTCTTGTTTCGCTATCGCTAGAAAATATGCCGCCAAATTGTACTACTTCATTGCCTGTGCCAGTTCCTTCAAAAAGCCCTGTATCACTATTAAATCTTAAATCGGCTAGTTCAGTTTTACGCTGCGCCGTTGATCCAATTGGAAGTTGTACTGACTTAGTAGAATTAATATTATAACCAGTAGTTGATGTAAATTGTAAATTAGCTGTGTCTGTTGATAATATACTTTCATTTACAACAATATTTTCAAACCGAACAGCGCCTGTTCCATTAGTTTGAAATTCTAAATCACTGTTTGTATTTGTAGTTGTTATAACATTATCAAAAATATCAATATCACTACTTGCTTGAATATTTTCAAGTGTAAGCGATGTTGGTAATGTAATACTACTACTACTTAAAATATCTCGTACTGTAAAATTATTTGTTACATCAACTGTGTCATTAATGTTAACTTTACCTGTTCCATTTGCACGTAAATCTAAATTATTGTTTCCTGTAGTAGTTGTAATAAAATTACCATCTAATAATATTTCATTAAATTTTGCATTACCAGATACATCTAAATTACCAGTAATAGTAAGATTTGTTATATTTTGATTTCCTGTTTGCGTCTTATTATTTGTATGTCCTACAACTCCTGTTATTCCTGTATTTTGTAAACTTGTTAACGTAGTAACTGTTAACGCATTTGATATTTCAAAGTTATTATTAGGTAAGTATATTCTTCCTGTACCCTTTCCACGTAAATCTAAATCTGCATTTGATTCTGTGGTTGTGATAAAATTATCTTTTATTAATATGTCATCTGCTTGTATTTCACTTGCCCATAATTTTGACCATTTTTTATTCTCAGTTCCTAAACTATAAAGTCCGCTGATGTCTGGAAGAATATTTTGACTAAATGGTGTATTAAAGTTAATAGTGTCACTTGTTTCATTACCTAAAGTAATTACACTTCCACCAATAGTTAAATCACCGGTCATGTCAAGATTGCCAGTGATATCAGTGTTATCTAAAAATTCAATAGTACTAGCACTGTTTAATATAATTGATCCAACATCTGTTGAAATTTCGTTGCCCTTTATAACAAAATTTCCTATATCAATTTGTGTACCGTCAAGTGTAGTAGTTTGATTATTTGTTGTTATAGTTAATCCGTTTAATGCATCAACTTGTGCTTCAGTAATTACAATACTTGTTGTGCCTTTTTCTAAATCTACAAAAAACTCATCGCCTACTCTAAAGTTACCTAGGTGGTCCTGCGAAGTATAATACACTTTGCCGCTGTTTGCTTCTGTTGTTTCTTGACTTTGTATAACTCTACTAGGGTCATTATCTAAAAACTTGCCGCTGCCAATGTAAGCCATGTTGTGTTGTATTAGGTACATTAGGCAATCGGCGCCGTCGGCTACTGCACCAAAATTTCCGTAAACGTTTGCTGACCCAATACTTCTAAGTTCAGCTCCGTATTTTAAAGTACTACCATCTGAACTTAGATGTCCAGTTACTCCATTAACTGCATATAATCCTCTGTTAGCAAAATATGTAAATGAGTTTAGCCATTCAACTCTAACACCGTTAGTCATTGTAATACAGTCTACGCCAGGCGTAATAAACGTACAACTATGAAATAATAAACTTGCATCGTTGCTTGCACTGTTAACACTTGCTCCGTCAATCGATGCGCCTTTACCTGCATCACCTTGTGCAAAGCCCCTAGGGTCACTTGCACTTACTACACTTCCTTTAGTAATAACTGTTACGTTTTGTACATACGGTGATCTTGATGATACTACTGTACTTGGTGCAAAACTAAATGAATTTCCTGGACTATAGAAGTCTGTTATTGTAAGATGCTGAACTGTTGTTTCACCGTTCATTAAGAAACAGTTATTTGTGTTTGTTCCAGCTGTTGGTTTAATAATAACATTACGCATATCTAACCCAATAACACTAACATTTACAGGAATTGTTAAAGGAAATATTTCTTCGTATGTTCCTGGATAAATGTAAATTGTTACAGGTCCTTGTACACTAGCATCAGCCCTTGCTAATGCTTGCTTAACTGTTAATAAAGGTCCTTGGACACTATCACCTACTGATGAATCGTTGCCATTTTTACTTACATAAAAAATATTTCCTTGACGTAATCCAAAATCCGTAGTTGATGATAGTATAGATTGAACAGTTACAGAGGCGGTATTAACTAGATTAGTGTGTAATTCGTCCCATCTCTTATTTACTGATCCTAAATCATATGTGTCATTTGCATCCGGTATAATATTATTTGTAACTTCTGCATTTAAAATAAGACTATCGTCAGCATCGTTACCTATAGTAATATTGCCGTCGGCACTAATGTTACCAGATGCGTTTAGCGTTCCAAATACTTCTAAGCCTGATAGAACTTCAGTAGTTCCGGTGCCGTTAGGAACTAGGTCAATATTTGAATTAGATCGATAACTAGAAATAATGTTATCACCAATTTCTATATTGTCTGTTGATAGTCCTGAAAGTTTTATTGCTTCAGCAGCAGTTAACATAATAGGACCAGTATTATTGTTAATGTTATTTGTTGTTAATGCAAAACGAGCTATTTCTGCTCCAGTAGATGCAATAGAATTTGTTACATGAGAAGTTCCGCTAACTTCTAGTTCATCAGTAGTTGTGTTTTTATTAAGACCAATTTTTCCTGAAGTTACATCAAGATGTATTAGAGAGAGATCACTAACAGTATTTTTAAAATTTAAATTAATACCGTTGCGTTGTAAATTTGCGGTTAGTAACGGACCTGATATACGACCTACTGCCATGATGTCTCCTTATGCAGTAGTATTTATTGCTTTACTTGTCGAAGTTATGTAGTACAGTTACTGGCTTTCCGGCATCTACTGGAGAAGTAAATTTAATATACCATCCATCAGCATACGGATTGCCCGGCCCTGTTAAACTACCACTTACACTTTGTTCTAATGTATAGTTTGTAGTACTAACTTGAAATACGTTTTCAATGAATACTAGCACATTTTGTGCTGCGGCAGGAACAGGATATTCTGTATCACCACTAACTAATGGTCCAAATACAGTTTCAGTTGCATCGCCGTTTCCAAGTGCCTGTTGTGTTATACCAGGATCTTGATTTGGTTCTTTAAATCGTAGCTGTCTCCAAGCACTATTTTGATATGCTTCGAGTTGATTAGTTGTTGTGTTATATCTTACATGCCCATTATTTGGTGAAGTTGGTCGTTGTGATGTTGTGCCTTTAGGTAAAAGTGCAACATTTGTACTATCCATTATTACTTGACCATTGACGTCATATTTTACGCCATTGCCATATATATTTCTTAAGTTTGTATTTTGGGCTTTAAGTAATCTCATTAAACTTCCAAATAACTTACTGTGACTGCTAAGTTACCATTTACATCGCCTACAAATGATAATTTATCTCCAGTATCTAATACAATTCGTTCACTGTCAAAAGTAAACGTTTCACCTGCAGGTAAAGAAAGTTGTCTCACTACACAATTAAGTGCAGTTGACAATGCCTCTCCACTAGGCAATAAATGCATATCAAATTCAGAAGTTTGTCCTTCTGGACTTGCGCCATTTGGGTCATATGTGTTACATACCATTATGTTTGTAATGGCGTAACTTTTGTTTGCTGGCACAGTTAAAATATCTTGTTGTGCGCCTGAGCTAATTGTTAGTGTTGCTATTGCCATGTTGTTTCCTTAAAAAAGCATACCAAAAAGTAATGCTCTGTTTTTGCTTATTAATTCGTCTGTTACGTTATTACTATTTACGTAGAAAACACCTACGTTACCAGCAGTGTCGGCACTGTCTCTCGCATAAAATTTTGCACCCGAAGTTGGAGCAGGAGGTGTAACCCCTGCATCATCGTCCCAAGGTGTAGCTGTTAATACAAAGCCGTCTTTTACAACAACGCTACCTAGCCCCGAAGCAGATAATGTTAAATCTGTATTTGAACTTAAAGAAGTAATTTCGTTGTCTTGGAATTTAAAATCAAGCATTTCTATTCTATTAGAATATATATTACCTACTACAATATTATCAACAGTAAATTTAATTCTACTTTCAATACTAGTTGTTGTTTGGTCTTCTGCTCTAACTTTAGTATCATTATCTGCAATACCAGGTTGAAGATTATTTGCCGCTGCAAAAGTATTATAATCTACAAGTGCTTTGACAGTAACTAATGCATCAGCTTGTTTAACTACTCCGGCACCTGGATCAGTAATAACAAAATCATTTACAGGAGCATTAAATGCATATTCAAAAATATTTCTTTCATAATTAACTGTACCACTAACATCAATATGACTTGCTGGAGTTGTTATATGCAATGTACCTTCAGCATTAATACTATTAGTTGTTACTGGTAAAGTAGCTCCATTTATATCTTGAAATTTAAATGATCCTGTACCACTTGACCCGCCTGTAAAGTATTGTGTTTGTTCGTTAAATACAAGTCTTGCAGCCGGAAAGCTGCCTCTGTCTATTTCAATACCAGCAATGTATGAGTTTGACGCACTAATACCAGCACCAGACTCACCTTCGTTTAGTGTAATAATATTATCAGCAATAGTTGTGACTGTTGATTCTACTGTAGTTTGTGATCCTTTTACTTCAAGGTTACCATTAATAACAATAGTTCCTTGTATAGCCGAAGCACCATCAGTAGTGTCAAGAGTAATTGTACCGCTTGCACCATTGCTAACTGCAATTTTATAATTACCACCAGTTACTTTTTCTATTTTTGACATTTACAAATCCTTAAATTGTTGTGGGGAACTTGCCCCACAACATTTATATCTTACCTTATGTTGCTTGTGCATCAACAACAATGTTGCCAGTGCCTGTAGCTGCTTTAGTTGCTACACCGCCTGAGCCATATGCACCAAAGCCAGTACCGTCAACACCTGTTAATTCAAATGTGTTAGTTGCTTTGTTTGCCACTACATATGCAGTTTCAAGGTTAAGCTGTGTCATTCCAGCTACGCCGCGGATAGATACTTTATCTCCGTTGCTAAAGCCGTGTCCTGTTGCTGTAATAACAACTGGATCAGCTTGTGTTGCACCTGAAATAACGTATTCAATTGTAGCCGCTAGGCCTGATGCAAGGCGTGCCCACTTGTGTTTTGTTGCGCCTTCAAGTTGCATTGTTCTGTTGTACATTTTTGTAATCTGTTTAGTAACACCGTCACTGTCAGTTACGTTAATGCAAAATTCACCAGCACCTAAAGCACCAATTGACTTGTTAACTAATGTACAAGTTTCAGTTTTACCGCCACCTGTTACGACAAATTTATTTGTTGATCTTTGTTTTACAATGTGTGACTCAGTAGTAACTTCTCCACCTGCAGCAAATTTAACTGCTGTTACTTGGATTTTACCAGCTCCGTCACCAATGTGTTTTTTATTAATAGGTCTTCCCATTTGTTTTCTCCTTTAAAACGTTCTAGGTTTACGCAGTGGGTCATTTCTGCATAAGTCCGCATTATGCGGCACGATTATTGACACAAGTATTTATCCAAAGAGAAAAAAGGCCCTACCAAGTTAATGATAGAGCCTCTATAATAAAAGTGATAGGTAGGATTTAATGATCACCTACAAGAGCCGGTACAGATCATTTCTGTGTCACCAGCAAAGCCTAGCATCGGATAGTTACTTCCAAAATCCGCATCTCTGTATCTCTACAG
>Ga0307488_10001786_pt1 | contig 18064 bp, 18 predicted proteins | sample SB02metaG_FD_202248 | JGI IMG/M metagenome (GOLD analysis project Ga0307488, IMG submission 202248) | Sea-ice brine microbial communities from Beaufort Sea near Barrow, Alaska, United States - SB 0.2 | ecosystem: Environmental > Aquatic > Marine > Coastal | place: USA: Alaska | collected... | reverse complement strand
GACAGACTTTAAGAAAGTATCGCAATCAGACGTTCAAGATGTGATTATCAAGCTCAATGATAGGCCAAGAAAAACTAAATTATACAACGCCAGCCAAATTAATGGATGAACACATGGCAGCTAAAGCCGCTTAGGGGTTATGCACTTCGAAGTTGAATCTGCCAAATACTTGAGTTTAGCTATGTTGCAGTTAGCTCACGAAACTGGCTATGGGAATGAACAACCGCTAAGCAAGAAAGCGCCATAGGTAACCATTGCTATGAATATGCTAGAAGACAGCTTTTAAGGTGAAAACAACATTTTAGTACAGAAGAAGATTGTTTAGCCTATTTTAAGTAAATGAAGTGATCCATCGGGTTTATTTACCCGTGCTGTTCACATCACCAGAACTATGAAATAAGCCGTCGTCGTTTATACGAATGCACACACTGTAAAAAACAAACATCGGTGATGGCAGAGACACTTTTTCATGGTGGTCACATGTCTTTAGTTAGATGGTTTTGGGTTATCTATTTCCTGGGCTCAAATAAAGGAAGTATATCGGCCGTTAGATTAAGCAAGCTCATCGAAGTGAACTGGCACGCAGCAAGACAGATATTAAAGAAATTTAGACTGGCTGTGAGTCACCAAGATAGTTTGTATTCATCAAGCAGTATCAATGAGCTGGATGACGCCCTGATTGGTAACAGACATAAAGACAAGGGCGATCGCAGTGCAAATTGGAAAACGAGCGTGCTGATAGCCTTTTAAAACGTTGGGGAAACCTGATGTATCGCCATGAAAACGGTCAGTAGTGTATGCCACTTAAGCGTGGATGAGTTTGTCAAAAAATACTTAAAGAGAGAACAAAAGTACATTCAGATACCCACCAGCTTTGAATGTTATTGACCAAACACAGCACTATGAGGCAAGGGGCACATCAAGTCATTTTGTCGATAAATGGCTGCCTTGGGTTCACATCACCATCGGCAATTTCAACACATTTCTCATTAGGGACTTTTCACTGTGTATCAGGAAAATACTTACAGAATACTTGGATGAGTTCAGTTATCGTTTCAACCGGCGATTTGTCGAAAAAAAGATACCTAATCGATTGTAAACCTAGCAATAATAAATATTCTGTGAAATCTGCCTGAGCCAAATAGACAGGCGTGATATTTTTTAAGGTATGTATGAAAAGAGGAGGAACAAGAATATGAATACAGTTAGATTATAAAAAGGGAGAGATTAGTATGATCTTTATACTTGGATGACTAATTTATAAACGGTGAGTAGTCATTTGAAATATATTATTGGTTTAAGTCGTGTAGTTTCTTGACAATTTGATAACATCCGTGTGAATATTCTTATGTGATAGACTTTAGATTTATAAATTCTACGCCCCTTAAATAACAGAGCTTAATAGCCCCTTGTCAAAAAAATATATAGCTTGACGAGGATTTAAAACAAAAAAATTGGTTGGGAATTATGTCCAAAATGAGCAAGAGAAACCTTATTGCTTCTGCTGTCGTTGGTGCTTTAGCACTCGGTAGCAGCGCTGTTGTCTCTGCAGACCCGTTAAATGAGCTTCACAAAGAAGAAGCTAAAATTCACGCGGCTGCAGCGCAATCCCAAAAGAAAATAAATAACCTGTATGAGCAGTCACAGGAATTGTTTATTGAATATCGTGGAGTAGTTGACGAAACAGAAAATCTGAAAGTGTATAACGATTATGTTTCTACACTGGTTGCAGATCAGCAGCGTAGTCTTGATTCACTGCAAACTCAGATTGATGGTATTGATGGCGTTAAACGTGGCGTAGTTCCGCTAATGTTTAGAATGATTGATAGTCTTGAGAAATTCATTGACCTTGATGTGCCAATTAATCTTAATGAGCGTAAAGAGCGTGTAGAACGTTTACGCGATATTATGGCTAATTCAAATGTTACAACTTCTGAACAGTTTCGTCAGGTAATCGAAGCATATCAAATCGAAAATTCATATGGTGGCAAAATTCAAGCCTATCAAGGTAAGCTGGATTATCAAGGAATTGAAATTACAGTAGATTTCTTCAATCTTGGAAGAACAGCGCATTTAGCTTTGTCACTTGACCAAAAAAATGCCTGGGTCTGGGACAATGATGCTAGAGCTTGGGAAGAACTGGGTGTTGAATTTATTAAACCAGTTGTAATAGCTGTACGTATGGCAAACGCTTTATTGCCACCTGATCTTCTTAAATTACCAATTAAAGCTGCGGAGTAATATTGATGAAAACTGTATTTAAATCCATATTAGCTGCTGTGTCGATTACATTATTGGCTTCTTCAGCACAAGCAGCTACTTCTTTGGAAGAGCTTCTTAATGAAGTTAAAAAAAGCCGAGTATCCGAAGCACGTATTAACAAAGATCGCGAAGCAGAGTTTCAATCAGCACGTTCTGATAAACAAGCTCTAGTAAGAAAGGCACAAGGCGAACTGAAAGCTGAAACATCTCGTGGCGACAGATTGCAAAAAGCATTTGCCGATAACGAAGTAAGATTAGCAGATAAAGAAGTAGAGTTAACTACCGCTACAGGTACCTTAGGTGAAATGTTCGGAGTAGTTCGTCAAGCATCTGCAGAAGCATATGGTCAAATTTCTACTTCAATTGTAAGTGCTGAATTCCCTGGACGTGGCGCGTTTTTAAAGCGTATGTCTGAAGAAGCTAAAGGTCTTCCTAACATTAAAGAGTTGGAAGATCTCTGGTTTGCCTTACAAACTGAGATGACCGAGTCAGGACAAGTTTCACGCTTTACTACTGATGTCGTAAACTTAGACGGCGGTTCTCAACAACAAGAAGTGGTGCGTATTGGTACGTTCAACCTAATTGGTGAGCAAGGTTATTTAGTTTACGATAGTCAAAATGAAATGGTTCAGCCTCTAGGTCGTCAACCTGATGGATATCTAGTTGACTCTACTCGTGATCTTCAAGCTGCTACTTCAGGTCTTGTTGCATTTTATGCGGATCCTTCAAGAGGTGGTATTCTTGGCTTATTAAAAGCAAAAGCGACCATGATGGAACGTTATCATGCAGGTGGTACTGTTGGTTACACCATTACTTTTATGTTGTGTATTGGTTTAATAATCGGATTGTATAAAGTTGTTACTCTTACCATAGTAGGTGGGAAAATGAAGTCGCAACTTAAGAATATTTCTAATCCTTCTAGCAGCAACCCTCTTGGTCGTATTCTGAAAGTTTACGGTGAAAACAAAACAGCAGATGCAGAAACTCTAGAGTTGAAGTTAGACGAAGCTATTCTGAAAGAGCTACCTAGGATTGAAAGTGGTATTAATATCATTAAGATATTTGCTGCTATCGCTCCTTTATTAGGTTTGTTAGGTACCGTTATTGGTATGATTGAAACCTTCCAACAAATCACTTTGTTCGGAACCGGCGATCCTAAATTAATGGCGGGCAGTATTTCAATGGCCTTGGTAACCACTGCTTTGGGTATTATTGCTGCACTACCACTGTTGCTGACTCACAGTATTGTTGCTGGGCGCAGTAAATCTATCGTACATATTCTCGATGAGCAGACTGCGGGTATTATAGCTACGCATGCTGAGACGGAGAAAGCCTAAGATGTTATTTCTGATAGAACAATGGGAGTCTGTCAGGGATTTTATTGCTGCTGGCGGTGACGTGCTTTACGTTGTCGCAGCTGCGCTCTTTCTTATGTGGGCATTTATGATAGAGCGCTTCTGGTATTTAGCTTCAGTTTTCCCAAAGTTGAGAGACGAAATTATCTCTAACTGGGATGCACGCGAAGACACTACCTCATGGTATGCGCATAGAATCCGTGACACATGGATTTCACAAGCTTCAGATGGTTTAGGTACAAGAATGTTATTAATTAAAACTCTTGTGGCTATGTGCCCTCTAATTGGTCTGCTGGGAACAGTCACCGGCATGATCGGTGTGTTCGAGACCATGGCAACTCAGGGTACAAGTAACCCTCGTCTAATGGCCGCAGGGATATCTATGGCTACTATTCCGACAATGGCTGGAATGGTTGCTGCTTTATCTGGTGTTTTCTTTAGCTCACGTCTTGAAGCTAAAGTTAAAATAGCCAGAGAAAAGCTAGTAGATGCCTTGCCCCATCATTAAAGAGAGGATCTTATGGGTCGTAAAGTTCGAGTAGAAGAAGATGCAACCATTGATATGACACCTATGCTAGACATAGTTTTCATAATGTTGATCTTCTTCATTGTGACGACTGTTTTTGTAAAAGAAGCAGGTGTTAACGTTAATAAACCTAAAGGCGACTTAGCTGTCATGCCTAAAAATGCAAATATTTTCATCGCGGTTACAGAAGATGGAAAAGTTTGGATAGATAAAAGTGAAGTTGATGTAGACCTCGTACGTGCCAATTTAGAGCGTTTAATGGCTGAACAACCGTCTGATGTAATCATTATTCAGGCTGATATAGAAGCCGAACACGGGATTGTTGTTGAAGTTATGGACCAAATTAAAATGGCTGGTATTGATCGTATCTCAATTGCAACGGCAGGTAGCTAATATGGGTCGAATAATAGTTTCTATATTGTTAGGCGGTGTAATTGCCTTTCTTCTTTTTATTGTGATGGCAGAGTTGATTTCTAATTCTGGAAGACCACCTCCAGACCCTGGTAAAACAGTTGTCATCGATATAGTTATGGCAACACCAGATGATGCAACACAACTCAGAAAAAGGGTACCACCACCACCACCACCACCGCCAAAGCAGCCTCCTAAAATAGAGCCTGTTGAGCCTGACGTGGCTAAAGTTGATACAGATGGACTTAGTTTCGCTATGCCCACTGTTGACGTTGGAGGTGCCTCGGTTAATATAGGTAGTGTTGGTGCAATGCGTGATGGAGATGCGACTCCTATCGTGAGGATTGAACCTAAGTATCCAGTTCAAGCCGCACGTGATGGTAAAGAAGGTTGGGTTAAATTATCTTTTACTATCAATGAAGTGGGCGGAGTCGATGACGTCACAGTGCTAGATGCGGATCCAAAACGTGTTTTTGACCGTGAGGCAAGACGTGCTTTAGGTAAATGGAAGTACAAGCCCAAAATTGAAGATGGTAAACCGATGAAGCAATTTGGCCTAACAGTGCAACTAGACTTTAAGTTGGATCAATCATAATGAATAAACATCTAAAACATTTATATGTGGTTTCAGTGATTTCTGTTGCCGCTGTTATATCCACGAGTGCTTATTCTCAAGTATCTGCTCCCATTGTATGTGCTGATTATAAGCGAGGTCCAACCAACATTCCTGGACAAAAAGTAGGTAAAAAGGTTACGAAAGCCTTAGATGCCTACAACAATGATTTGATCGACGAAGCGTTAGATATTCTTTATGATATCGATACGTCTGACACATTTGACAAGGCATTTACTGATCGATTTATTGGTAATTTATTGGCTACTCAAACGGGTAATGCAAAAAAATCCATTGAGTATTTGCAAAGAGCCGTTGCTCCTAGCAAATTAAATGATTCAGAGCAGGTTGGTACCATAAAATTGATCGCTGACTTAAGCCTTCAGGAAGAGCAATATGATATTGCGATCAAGTACTATCAACAATGGTTGTCGCTTACTTGTAAAGAAGACTTTGATGTCTATTTTAGAATGGCCAACGCTTATTATCAGATGCAAAAATATGCTGAAATTATTATGCCTATCAACAAGGCTATAGCCTTGGCTGATAAGCCTAATAAAAATGCCTATGCCCTTAAAATGACCTCTTATTACAACCGCAAAATGTATAAAGAAACTATTGAAGTGCAGGAAGAGACAGTTAGGATATTTCCTGATGAAAAGGCACAGTGGACGCAACTTGGATTCTTCTACATGCTTGTTGAAGATCACAAAAAAGCATTGTCTACATTTGAGATGGCTTATAATCAAGGTTTCTTAACTAAACCTGCTGAAATTAAAGCACTTAGCCAGTTATATTCTATGAATGATATACCCGTAAAAGCGGCTCAAATATTAGAAAGGCATATTAAATCTGGATTAGTCGATAAAGATGAAAGAATGCTTACTAGTGTTGCCTCATCTTATCAACAGGCTAAAGAGTTTAAAGAAGCTGCTGATTATTATGGACAATCTGCTTTATTGGCTTCTGATCCTGATTTATTTAAAAAGCAAGGTATGGTTTATTATGCTTTAGAACAATATAGTGATGCTATTGTTGCTCTGCAAAAGGCTTTGGACGGAGGCTCTGATAAAAAGGGTGCGATTCATTTAGCTATGATGCAAGCAAGTTTCGATAAAGGTGACTTTAGGACTGCTTACAAGCATGTGAAAGAAGCAAAAAAGGACAACTCTACAGCTCGCAATGCTAGAAGTTGGGAACCTTACATCAGGGAAAAGGCTAAAAACCGTAATATAAAACTTTAATTCAAAAAGCTCCCTAGGGAGCTTTTTTTAACGATATTATTTTTATTACATGCGTAAAAATAGTAATTTAAAACACCTAAAAAAGTTTAATCTTAAGTCAACGCCTGAATAATTAATGCAATATTTCATCTCAGTTTTTATCAGTGCCTTTCTAGTTTTTCAAATACAACCTATCATTTCAAAAATCATACTACCTTGGTTTGGCGGTGGTGCCAGTGTATGGACCACTTGTATTTTGTTTTTTCAATTTTTTTTGTTGGTAGGTTATTTATACGCTTATATCCTGTCCAAGATTTTTAAAGTCAAACATCAGGTTGTCGTACACCTAGTATGCTTATTATTTAGCTTATTTTTGTTGCCTTACAATATTGCTGATATACAAAATATAATTACAAGCGAGCCACCCACTTGGGGCGTGTTGAAAGTATTGTTTTTTGGTCTAGGTATTCCTTATTTAATATTATCCGCCAATACCCCACTATTGCAGCATTGGTTCACCAGAGAAACTCATGGCGCGAATCCTTATAGGTTATATGCCATTTCAAATATTGCTGCTTTTTTGGCGCTGGTGAGTTACCCAGTGGTCATCGAACCGTTTATGACACTCGATTGGCAAGTTAAGTTATGGTCCAGTGTATATTGGATATTTGTGCTTTTAGTTGGTTGGATATTTTTTATAGTCGCTAAGGAAAATAACAAAGATAGACTTTTTATCCCCGAACATATTATTAATCCTCAGGTAGGTTTTTTCAGACCTATCTTATGGTTTATGTTGTCCGCGTTAGGGGTCGTTTTGTTGGTGTCAACCACCAATGCATTGACACAAAATGTACCACCGATGCCTTTTCTGTGGCTCGCACCTTTAGCGATATACTTGCTGACTTATGTGGTGGCATTCAGCAATCTTGCTATCTATGTTAGATACCTTTGGTTGCCTTTTTATATGTTGCTGTCATTTGTTGCCTTGTTAATCTATTTTATAGGCGGGCAGCTTGACATCATTACTCAATTATTGATTTATCTGTTAATTTTATTGTGTGGTTGTATGATCTGTCATGGTGAATTGAATTCATTAAAACCAAAGCAGGGCAATACAACTTTGTTTTATTTGGTTTTATCTGGCGGTGGTGTTTTTGGTAGTTTTCTCGTGTCTTTTGTGGCTAAGAGTCAGTTTAATGAGTTTTTGGAATTTCCATTAGCGATTTTCAGTGTACTCGTATTGGCAACTGCTTCATTGTGGTGGAACAAACAGGAGGAGTGTGCTGACGTTAAATCCAGTATGGTTGGTGTTGTTACTAATAGTCAGCTTTCAAAATTAGCGGCAGGCAGTGCAGTTGTTGCTCTGGTTTGGCTATTAGCTTTCAGCAATCTCAACAATCAATACCAACAATACGACATTGCTAAGGCTCGAAATTTTTATGGCATACTGACTGTCAAAGATATTACTGAGGGAAAAGTTAACGAGAGAAGGTTAATTGATGGCACTACCTCACACGGTAGTCAATCTTTGCCTTTGTCTAAATTAACGGAGCCTCTGAGTTATTACCGTCTAGGTACGGGTGTACAACTGGTCATTGAAGAGCTGTCAAGCGTAAGCAATTTAGAAGTCGGGATCATAGGTTTAGGAGTAGGGGCATTGGCAGCCTATGGTCAAGCTGGCGATCATTATACTTTTTATGAGCTCAACCCATTAGTATCAGTCTTTGCTAATAAATATTTTAGTTACTTGGGCAGTTCTAAGGCTGAAGTTGAAGTCAAGTTAGGTGATGCTCGTGTCTCTTTGCAAAATGAATTAGATTCAGGGCAAAAAAATGCCTTTGATTTGCTTATCATTGATGCTTTTTCAGGAGATTTAATTCCCACTCATTTAATGACCCAGGAAGCATTTTTATTGTATCAGCAGCATATCAAAACCCAAGGTGTTGTGGCTTTACACATTTCTAATCGGCATTTGTCACTTTTACCTGTCATCATAAACCATAGTCGAACCTTAGATATGCAGCTTATGTTGTTTGAAACGCCTAGTAATGAAAATGAACATGATGCTCAGTGGGTGGTATTGACAAATAATACTCTATTGACCCAATCACCAAAGTTAATCCTTAAGCAAACCGAGATAGTTAGGGATCAATATCAAAAGGTTTTATGGACGGATAATTATTCAAGTTTGCTGGCTATTTTAAAGGTGTTTAATTATACAAGTACTACTGACTGATTAGAATTTTTTCAAAGCTAGTCTTTAATGCTCGTTCGATTTGTTTTTTGCCACTCAAATTATATTTTTCACAAAGGTGCTTGTCCTTTACGTTTTGTAATAGTGCAGCTACCAACAAAGCTTGCTCTTGTGTTTCTATTTTCGAGAAGCAAGCAGGATTGGCTATCAGGTACTCTTTTAGTAAACGCTTGCATGTGAAATAGGCCCGTTTACCCATAGCAAATTGACTAAGTATTAGCATATTTTTAGATGAACTTATCTTTATCCTTGGCTCAAAAATTAATATTTGAATAAGTAAGGCCTCAGACAACCATTGAAAATTTTTGTCTATCTGATACAGCAATTCCTGGTAAAAATCCTTATGAATAGAGTCCGATATTCTAAATGCCTCATTAGTCAAAGGTTTAATACAAATAGCACTGTGCTCGCCACTTGAAACCTCTGGTTTTGCGCTGAGTTTAGCTAGCAAAAATTCACTTCTGTACCAAAATTTTAAGATGTCAGTATTGCAACCAAAAGACGTGGTCAGAAACGTAATTTGTTGCTGTCTCGCCTGTTGTTCTACGTAGTCAATTAATTGTTTCCCCAACCCTTTGCGCTGATATTCAGGGGCGATAGCAATTCTGCTAATACGCCATTGTTGAGTTAATAGGAAAGGGGGAGTGTTATAGGTTGAGGTAATGTTTTGCGCCACTAAATGTCCCTTTACACGCCTGCTACAATCAGCAATATTATCAGCAATTTCACCAAGACAATCTCCCCCTTCATTGATGACTTGAGCCACACCTAGCAAAGTGTTACCTCTGGTCAATATAAAACATGCTATTTCAGGCGCGTCTAATAATCGTTGCAAATCATCTTGACTGGTTTGGTAGTGGGCATCTATTAATAACCTAAATATAGCCCCTAGTAATGCTTTGTCGTTGAGTAATTGTGCTTTTGATAGGAGTCGACAGTTAATTGATGGGCTCACGGGCTCAATTTTTTCCATACATTGTGGCACATTATGAAATAAGGTATGGAACCAGAACTGTTCTAATGTGTCGTGTTTATACCAACGGATGGGTTGTAACATCTGGGATCTTTTAAAGCTGGGCTTAAGTAGTGAGAGTTGTTTTATAAAGCGCATTTCAAAACCACGACCACTGCCTTCATATCCATGAACCGTTGCACTAAACACAATACGCGGAAACTTCTTAGCCAGTTTATTCAGAATATGTACAGGAATGGCTGAGGCTTCATCTACTAATAACAAATCTACCGATACTTCGTCTGATAATAAGTTATCGATGGACTTAAACGTTAATGAGCTGGACTCATATATAACACTATTTTTAGAAATTACAGCATTAGGTAATAAGCGTTTATTATGAATAAATACTTGTTCGACACTACGAATATGTGGGGCAGTTAAACATATCGTTTTATCCGAAGTTTGCATTAATTTAGCAGCGGCTATCCCTAAAGCTGAAGACTTACCGCGGCCTCTATCCGCTGTTAATATTAAAGGTCTATTTGTATGACCTTGAGCTACCTTACAGATGTTTGTTACAGCTATGTCTTGCTCGTAATATCGTTCTTTATTTGAGTGGTCTTCAACAAAACTTGCCTTACCACAAAATTTATTGGCAGATAACATTGCGACGGCGCTGTCTTCGTTAAAGGAAGATATTAAGTGTTGAATAAAATGACTTTTTTCAAATTTTTGTTGGTAGCCATAAGAAATACGATTGATTTGTTCTGGATCTGCATAGTTTGGCCATTCAGATAGTTCAGGACACAGAATAACCATTAATCCATGGGCTTTTATTGTGCCACTTAATGCCATAGCTGCGTTGGCTCTAAATCCACTGAAGCAATTTAGTACCACCCAGTCATATTCGTGTCCTAATTTACAACGGTAGTCTTTAACAATACTGTTTTCATATTCAGTTTGAGCATCGGAGACCCATAAAATATTTTGTATGTCATGCTTATCTATTAAAGTAACCGCAGCATTACTTGTCCATTCCTCCTGGCCTGTTATGACCAACAATTGCCTATGACTTAACGTTGACTGGCGTTGTTGAAACCAATGGATTAGCTGCTCGGGTAAATTCACTAAATATTCTTATTTATGACGTTTGAATAATGCTTGCTAGTGTAAGCAAACTTATTCAAAAATACGAATGTGGTTTTTAGATAGTCAAATTACTGACTCAAATACAAATCAAATAAGCATCTCTTTTTCTAATATGAAATACTTGCATCTCAGGTGATATATCCATTAATTTTAAGGAAGATACCTTGGTGCTTAAATTCATTTTACTTTTAGGTATCAACCTTTTAGTGGCCTGCTGTTCATTAGCGACTGATACTCCAAATTATATCGTTTTAGAAGAGATCAATTTACCTGATGAGTTGAAAGAAACGTCGGGTCTATACTGTCCAGAGCTCGGTTCAGCTTTTACTGTTAATGATTCTGGAAATGAACCTATTATTTACACTATTGACTCTTCTGGGCAGATCATTAATAAAAAACGGATCCCGGCTAAAAATACAGATTGGGAGGCACTGACTGGAGATAGTCAGCATTTTTATATCGCAGATGTGGGTAACAACAATGGCAAGCGAAAGTTTGTGCAGATCCATACAGTGCCAAAACAAGACAGTAATAGTCAGACCAAAGTGACAACATCCCAGCTATTTTATATAAACAACGTTATTAAAAATAACGAGTATCTAAAACATGATTACGACGCTGAAACCTTGATTAATTTGGATGATAGCCTGTTTTTATTTTCTAAGAGCTGGAATACCGGCAACGTATTTATTTACCAACTCAATAAAGTCGAGCCTAAACAGTTTGTTGAACCTGCAAGTGAGATCATGGGATTATCTGGTGTCATTACAGGTGGCGATTTTGATAGCATAAATAATAGATTTATTTTGGTTGGTTATGAGTTAAATAGTATGGGAGGTTTTTCACCCTTTATGACTATTCTTAATCGAGATTTGACCTTAAATAGGTCCTTTGTTCTTTCAGGTTATGGGCAAGTTGAGGGAGTATGCGTGGCACCAAATGGGGAGGTATGGTTTACCCAAGAAGATTCTTTGTTTTCCAATCATAAAATCGTAAAACTAAAACTTAAGAAATAAAAACTATTTTACTCGCATAAATGCAGATTCAACTATTGCGAAGCTTAATTTGCCTGTTACACTGCCCAAGCAAAATACAAGGTATCTATACAACTTATATTTAGCAACCAAGGGGAGCCTTTTTGGCTGAGATTTGAGAAAACACTCATAACCCTTATACCTGATCCGGATAATGCCGGCGTAGGAATGGTCAGATATTTACCCATTTACCTGCCGTATAGCCGGGTCTTTTCAACCTATAATGAAGAGATCCTTTTAAATGAAATTTAGAAACAAACCACTGGCTAGTTTAATCAGCCTCTGTTTAATCAGCACTTATACATCTGCCCAAAACACTGACGATCAACTCTATCAACAAAATGCGCTAGAACGTATTATCGTACGAGGTGCTTTATCAGCCATACCCTTGTCTGAAATGGCTACCAGTATTTCTATACTCGACGAACAAGCCATACAACAACGCCAAGCCCAACATCTCGAAGATATATTGAATCGAGCTGCCAATGTGAATTTTGCCAGCGGTGCTAGCCGCGGACGCTTTGTGCAGATCCGCGGAATTGGTGAGCGCAGTCAATTTACCGATCCAATCAACCCTTCTGTTGGTTATCTGGTCGACGGTATTAATTATTCTGGCTTGCTCGCGGGTGCGAGCACGTTTGATATCGAACAAGTTGAAATATTCAAAGGCCCAAACAGTGCGCGTTTTGGTGCTGATGGCCTTGCTGGGATGATCAATGTGTTGAGTAAAGATGCATCTGATCAAACCAGTATTGACGCCCAATTCGGTGTCGTCAATTACGGTAGCTGGCAAATCGGAGCTGCAGTGGGCGGTGCCTTAAGTGACACTGCAGACTACCGTTTGTCGGTTCACCAAAATACCAGTGATGGGTTTATAGAAAATACTTGGTTGGGGCTTGACGATACTAATGGTGTGGACGAGTTAACAACACGAGCCAAACTTAATTGGCAGGCAACTGACAACCTGTCTATTAACACCGTCATTCACTTGATAGATGTGGATAATGGTTACGATGCTTTTTCACTTAACAGAGATAGAACCACCTTATCTGATGAGCCTGGCTTTGACACACAACAGAGTGAAGCCATTGCTGTGATCATGGATTATCAGGGTTTAGATTGGGCTAATGTGCAGCTTCATAGCAGTTTTATGCAAGCTGATTTAGCTTATGGCTATGATGAGGATTGGAGTTATGTTGGCATAGCGCCAGGCTGGGAATATTCATCTACCGATTATTACTTCCGTGAACGTGAAGACAGTACCATTCAAGCAAAATTCACCAGCAAAACGGATAATGCCAACACCTGGGTGGTCGGATTTTATTTTGCCGACAAAACAGAAGACTTAATCCGTGAATATACTTGGTTAGCAGGACCGTTTGAGAGCCAAGTGGATCGTATGGACAGTGCACTATTTGGTCAATATAAATATGTGTTATCAGATGACCAGTGGATTACTACAAGTTTACGTTTAGCCTCTCAAACACTCGATTACGATGACTCTAATGTGATCAATGAAGATATTGACCATAGTGATTGGGGAGTTGAAATTAGCTATCATCAAAAAGTAGGTGACAACAGTATGCTTTACCTTAGCCTACTGCGCAGTTATAAAATGGGTGGGGTTAATGGTCAAGCCCTAGGTAAAATTGACGACGAGGACATTACTGAGTTTAGACAAGATTTACTCGACAATGCCATTTTTGATGCTGAATCTTTAGTCGGTATTGAAATTGGCATAAAAGGTACCAATCAAGATGAAAGTTTGGTGCTGGATTTCACCACTTTTTATCAAAAACGTGACGATGTACAATACAAGAACTCTATTGTAAACGAACAATCTTTTGTGGATTTTTATAATAATGCCGCAGATGGAAAAAACTATGGTATTGAAATCAGTCTCAATTATATGTTGTCAGATAGCTTAGACACCTTTGTTAATATTGGTTATCTCAAAACTGAGATTATCGGTATTACGCGTCAAGATGGCAGCACCATTGATAAGCGAGACCAAGCACATGCGCCCAAGTATCATGTGAATGCGGGTCTAAATTGGCGTATTGCTGATAACCTGAACTGGTTAATTGAATTTGATGCTAAAGATGAGTTTTTTTATTCATTTAGTCATGATCAGCAGTCAGACAATATTTTTATTAGTCATACTAGCCTCGATTATCAGATGACAAATTGGCACATTAGTTTATATGCTCGCAATTTGTTCGACGAACAATATGCTAATCGGGGTTTCTATTTTGGCAACGATCCAAGAGATGAGTATGAAACGCATCTGTATGAACAGTTTGGTGAGCCTCGCCGTGTAGGCATCAACTTTAAATATCAATATTAAGTACGATAAATCAAGCCGGAGATGACCTGTCGCTCCGGCTTTTTCATAAGGAACCAATATATGAAATTAGTCGCCGAAATATCCATGTATCCCCTTAGGGAGAAGTACATTGAGCCAATTCAAGAATTTATTGAACGTTTAAATACGTATAAAAGTTTAAAGGTTGTAACTACTGGCACAAGCACAACAATAAGTGGTGAGTATCTCCCTACTATGCAGTTGTTAGCAGAAGAAATGCAACGTAGTCATCAAAAAGTAGGACAGGCAATATTTGTCTGCAAGTTTCTAAATGGTGACAAGATGAGTACTGAAATTTAATGGAACATTTTCTAACACAGCTTGCCGCCACATCATTTTTGGAGTGTATTGCTGTGGCGTTAGCACTGGCTTACGTATGGCTGGCTGCTAGGCAAAACATCTGGTGTTGGCCCTGTGCATTGGTGAGCACGGGGATCTACACAGGGCTATTTTGGAACGTGTCTTTACCTTTTCACACTGGGCTAAATTTTTATTACTTAATTATGGCTGTTTATGGCTTAATAAAGTGGCGTGATACTCATGGAGATACCTTGTTTGTAAAAAGCTGGCCAATATATCGGCATGTGATGTGTATTATAGGGCTGACCATTGGGGCTTTATCATTAAGTCATTTTGCGAGTACTGTGTTGGATGCACATTACATCCATTTAGATGCATTTATAACCGTTTTTAGTGTTTTCGCAACTGTGCTAATGGCCCATAAAGTGCGGGATAATTGGTTGTACTGGATTATCATTAACCTCTTTGCAGCCTATCTTTATTTTGTCAACGATTTAGCTTTAACAGGGATATTGTTTTTATGTTATACCGGATTTGCGATATATGGTTTTATGCAATGGCGTATAGAGCCCGCTAATGAAGAAGGTCAAGCAGAGGCGGTATGAGCGATTTAAAGGTTATGATGGAAGCTGAGTTAGAAAATTTGGCGTTGTTTCAATCAGGCTTTCATCTTAAAGGTTTTAATGGAGGGACAATAAACAGTAGTTATCGCCTTGAAACATCCAACAAACGTTACTTTGTCAAAACCTTTGAGTCAGACAAAATTACATTGTTAGACAGAAATAAGCTCTTTGATATTCAACTGGCGCTTGCTGAAAAAGGGCTTGCAGTAAAGCCAATCTATCTTTCAACGTCACTTGATTTTCAAATTGACCAATGGCTGGATACCCCCACCTTAGATCAGGCAGATATATCTAACGTAACTAGGACTAAAAGTTTAGCGTCTGCATTATCAATAATACACAACACTAAGGTAAATGCCCCAGAACTAGATTTGCCGAGCCAATGGCAACATTATATGAGTGTGATTGATGTGCCGATTTCAGCTTCAGAACAGCAAATTATCGATAATTATGCGGTTATTTGGCAACAAGCCTGCTCAACTAAAGCGGTGTTTTGTCACAATGATTTGGCTTTATCTCATGTCACTTATTCTCAACCCAGTAAAATTTTTGATTGGGAATACTGCGCTATATCTTGCCCGTATTTCGATCTCGCAGCATGTATTATTATAAATGACTTTAGCTTAACGGATGAAGCTAGCTTATGTGTCTTCTATGCTCAATATAGTGAGCAACGTTTATCAGAGGTGATTACCAAGGTAAACATGATGAAACCCTTAGTCGAATTAACCAATAAACTTTGGTATGAGGCTGCTCGTCAGTCAATTTAAGGTACTATTGATGCCGATAGCTCATTAAACGCGCAGTTGTTCGTTAGATGTCGATAGTAAAAGCAAAATCACTTTACCTTTGGTTTCCCGTCAGTATAATTCAGCCGGTCAGCAGGGGTGTAGTTCCAATTGGTAGAACAGCGGTCTCCAAAACCGATGGTTGGGGGTTCGAATCCCTCCACCCCTGCCAACTTTTCTTAAACGCGAGATTTTTAAACGCCACTTTTCTAAGCGCCGCAATCTTTAAACGTCACTTATCTAAAGTAAATTCATGTTAATCTGTTGAAATGGAAAATACTTCTCATCTTGCATTAAGTGATTATCGACGCGCCATTTTGAATGAAATGGGCATAACCTCGTGGCGGTTAGCCAGTGCAGAGCAAACTCAAGTAAAGGTCGATAACCAACCCCCTGACGTTGCTACTACCTCATCTGACGTCATATCAAAAGAAGATGCCCTAGCTAAGTTAAAACAACTCAAAGTTCAAACACAAACAAGTGAAGCAACAGATTCTGTGTTAATAACATTTTCCCCAAGGGATACTAAGTTTCAAATGTTTACCGATGTATTAATTGCGTTAGACTTAGAAGCTAAGCCACAAAAACATATTTCAACCGATCAACTGAGTCACTATTCAGGTTATCCCCTGAGTTGGACACAAGGCGAAAAGGTTAGCTTTCATCATAAACATCTTATTACACCAGCATTAATTGATTTACATCACTCAGATACCAAAAAGCAACTTTGGCAGCAATTGCAAAGCGCTTTATCTCTTACAAAAAATTAACCCAATAGCGGTCGTACTTAGTTAGATGAAACCACAATTTTCTCCATTAACTGCACAAAATAGTGACCCCTATTTTGATTTGCATAAACAAGGACAGTTTTCACCTTGGTCCCGTAAGATCTTTGAAGACTGTTTAACTAAACCCTACTTTGCTTACTCACTCGACCAAGATAATCAGCCATTAGGTTATTACATTGGTATGACAGTCCTCGATGAAGTGACCTTGATGGATATAGTGGTCAGCGCTGGGCATCAAGGCAAGGGTTTAGGCAAGGCCTTGTTGCAACACTTTATGGCGCAGTGCCACCAAAATAACATTCAACAAATTTGGCTTGAGGTACGTGAGTCTAACGCGACAGCCATTAAAATTTATGACAATGCTGGTTTTATTTTGGTCGAACAGAGAGTTAATTATTATCCGAGCGCAAAAGGTAAAGAAGATGCTTTGATTATGTGCTGTTACTTAGGGTGAAAATTGAGTACCTAAGAAAAATAATTAGGCATTTATCAATAGAATAGAGAGAGGGGGACACCGCCCCCAAATATATCTAACGACGTGCAGCAGTTACATTTAGATCTTCTGATGTGTCGTGGCAATCAACTGCTAATTTTACAAACTTAGACGAGTTGTAGTTACAACCCACACACATGGCAATAAATTGGTTCATACTCGGCGCACCGATATTCTTTTCCCAATTTTCGTAAGTCTTACGCGTTTTTACGTTAGCAAGTTTTGCCATTTTAACTGTGGTTAACCCTGCATCAAGACGCATTTTTCTCAAGTCCGCACCATTAATATACATTTTGAATTCCTCATATCATTATTGAAACAGCAGCAAATTAGTAAACCAATTATTATTAATAAACACTTATTTCTTTCTCAACGTTAATAATACAAATAATAATGTGGATTTGACACCACGGAGTGAAATAATTGCACTATATTGGGTAAATTTCTGATTCCTATCGTCAAAAGTAAAAAATTCATATGTTTTGAGAGCACAGTCCAACGTTGACGGCGTTTTTTTGAGTCTGGCGATCGACTAAAAAACAACTTAACTATATGGTTTTTTTTAGAGAAAGACCCGCTATCAGAGCGTTTTATGGTGGCTTATTAAGAGAAAGGCCAGCAACCTGAAGCCTTTGTTGCGTTTTATTTTCTAGAATAAATTGGTCGAGTTTGATCAAACAATCTAAATTTGTAACATTTTTCTGGGTATATGTACTGTGAGCAAAAATTACTATTGGTTAGGCTCATAAAGGCCATTAAACATAACAGCGTTGGAGAAGAGAGTGTCATCACTTTTCCTAATTAACCTGAATCCTGTTTAAGAAATTGAACTAAATGCCTGTTCCAAGATCCGATCTTTCGACTAAAAGAGATGAATCTAAAAAGGAACAGGCATGAGTAAATTAGTTGAGTTGTTTTGTGATGT
>Ga0307488_10001785_pt1 | contig 18065 bp, 27 predicted proteins | sample SB02metaG_FD_202248 | JGI IMG/M metagenome (GOLD analysis project Ga0307488, IMG submission 202248) | Sea-ice brine microbial communities from Beaufort Sea near Barrow, Alaska, United States - SB 0.2 | ecosystem: Environmental > Aquatic > Marine > Coastal | place: USA: Alaska | collected... | reverse complement strand
ACGATACAAATCTGTATTATTGATCGACGTTGTATTTACGACATCTTGGTGGTGAATATTAAGAGCATATTTCTCACATACAATCACTGCTGTGTCATAACCCGACTTACTGTTATATATTACTACATTTAGGTCCCGTTTGTCAAATCTTTCTGTCAAAAAAAGTGTATAAAACATACCCAAAGCCCGAGAGGCTTCACAGTACATATTGTCAACAAGTAGTGTCCAAGGATCAGGCCAGTTATCGCAACTGTCTAATTCCAAGTAATGATTAACTAACGGAGCTTTTTTCCACAAGTCCGTTGTTTGCTGAAGCATTTCCATCCTGTCAAGATGCTGAATGCTTTTTCTGAATTTACGCCATTCAGAGAGTCGATCCTCTGGCCGTAGTTCAAACATAGTGACCTTTTATTTTATTTTATTTTAATGTTTCGATACGATAGTGTAGTGATGGTGCAGTACCTGTGCTAGTTGAAGTATACTGAATAGTGCCAGTAGTAATATCGATTCCAAAACCAACACCTACGTCTGCATTTTCAATTCTTTCTTCATCTAAACTATAACCAGAAGTATTACTACCTGTTACAGTTAATACACCTGTGGCACATGTTTGTCCTCTATTAATAGTAAAATAGACTCGATGATTAGTAACTACTGATTCGTCAAAGTCAATACCAGTAGTTGTTGCAACAGAAGTATTGTCTACTAATGTGCTTAACACACCTGGTTGTTGATAATGTGTTCCGTAAACAATGTGTTCACCTGCAACTAAACCATACACACGTTTATTGTTTGTTTCAATTCTAGCATGAGTTGCAGCATCTGCATCATTACGTTCAAAACTATCACCAATACTGTAATTGTTATCACTGTTAATATCAATTACAGGTGCTAATGGTCCACCTGCTCCAGCAACGCCGCTTGCAGTCATTACTTTAAATGTGTTAAATGAACTTACAAAGTCTTTAACTGAAAATACTTTAACTGCTGAATGATGTATGTCATCAAATAAGCAATTATTAACTTTTACGCCTGCAGGTCCGTTACCTATAATGTTCTCACCTACTACTACGCCCTGGTAAAGTAAATGAAAATTGCATTTGTCTAATACAACGTTATTAACTTCTGTATCAATAACAAATGCCTTGCTTGCTCGTCTGTAGTTACAACGATTAAATGTTATATGATAACTTTGATCGGTTGATTCTTTACTAACTTTTACACCAACACTTGCAGTTGATGTACTTGGATACGTGCCGTCACTTGCATGATTGCCAGTAAATGTTACATCATCACAATGTACATATTTTGCACGTTCAATTAATATTGCCGGATAAGCAGTTGTGTTTTCAAAACTGCATTGTGCAATAGAAATATTTTCTGGAAAAGTTGCTCCACTTAAACCAATATTTGTACCAGTTTGTTGAGCACTATCAGCAGTTCTTGCAACATAGTCAACTGTTGATCCATTGTACTTAAATATAGTGTGTTCAGCACCTTCGCCAATTATAACTGCATCACTTGGAATCTTAATTGCACTTTTTACAATATATGTTCCTGCTGGAAACAAAATTCTTTTTAAACTTTTACTGTTTGAAGATTCACGACAATATACTTGAAATAGCATCCAGTTAATCTTGGCAGCCATATCAGTTGTTCCGTCACCAACAATACCAAAATCTTTTGCACTTACAACATCATCTAGTTTACTTTGTAACGTTCTTTGTACATTACCGCTACCGCTTTGTGTTTGTGCTGTGTAGCCTGTTTCTGTACCTTTATATGTGTACGAACTAATACCACCTAGTATGTCACTATACTGTGTTAAAATCTCTGTGTTACCAACTATCGGTGCACCTTCTTCAATAGGTCCATTACCAATATAAAGTTTGCGATTGTCAATTACCCAACCTAATTCGGCTGCGGATAATTGCGGAAGATCTTGCAACAAACCACGTCTATGTTGCACTCTTGAAATTTGAATTACTGCCATTTGTCCACCTTCGTCTATGTAATGTATTTATACATTAATAGTGGTATTTATATAGTATTGCTCTACTCTCTTCCACCACTGTTGGCGCCAATGCTCAAACATATCACCTTCTACAATAAACTCTTGATATTGAGGTTCTGACTGTAAGTTACCCATCTCATCTATCTCTGGCTTAACACACATTAACACTACACCTTTAGAAATAGTTGTACCATACACTTCGTTATGTGCTTCGGCGTATGCACATAGTTGTAAATAGTAATCTTCAACCCACTCTGGTTTCTTAGGCTTGTTTGTTTGCTTAAAATCCATAATAGCATGTTCGCCATTATGTACTCCTACTAAGTCAGTTGTGCCTGCATAAATTCCAGGAAAGAACATAGATACCTCTACACCCCAAACTTCATCAACGTTGCACATACCTTCGCGTATAACAGTTTCAGCCATTGCATGTGATTGCCAACTAAATGGATTTTTGCCACGTTCTTTAATAGTACCATCAATACAATAATTTTCCAGATAGGTATGCATACGTGTACCGCGATTAGCGGCTTCGGTTACAATCGCCTGTGCTTGAAAGTCGCCAACACGCTTTCGCCAACGTGCGAGTCCTTCTTGTTTTTCTTTTGATTGAGTGGCACTAAGAACTGTAGTTACACTAGGAACTGCTAGTCCGTCAGGAGTGCTATATAGCCTTTTTCCATCTACACTCTTGCGAGTTAAGGCCTTGTAGTTATATTTTTCAGTTATCATAGTATTACTATAACAGGTATTTCGTTAGTAGTCAAGTTCTTTTTTTCAATGCTCGCTTTGCCATTGAATCAACCTTATCAACAGGTTCTAAATCTAAGTCTGCTTTACTTGCAATAGTTGTTTCGTCGCCTGCTAGATTTAGTACTACAGTTTCTTGGTTAAAGTCAGCGACAAGAGTCTCAAAGGCCGGGTTGCCTTGTACTAATGTACTGAAATTATCATACGTTAAAGAGACTCCAACCGAACTTGCCATCTGCGCCAAAGCGTCCATGCTGATCTCAGGCTTAGCACCTGTCTGTTCAGCACGGTTCTTAAGAAAAACTAGCAAACTCATTATCTTATTAGATGAGTCTGTTTCTATTACAATCTCTTCAAAACGCATTATATACGTTCTTCTCTGTCAAATTCGCCACTACCTTCTTGACCTTCGCTACCAGCATCTAAGTCTAACTCTGCACCAGCATCTGTATCTGTATCTGTATCCAGCTCCATATCTAAACTGTCATCTGTGGTTAAGTCTGTTGCCGGTTCTGCGTTAATTGGCTCTTCTCCAAGTAGTATACGACTTGCACTATCCATATCTGAACGTGCTTGTGTTACTGCATCCATAAATGTTTCTAATGCACCTTTAGCGGCATTAGTAAATGCTTCTGCTTTCTCATTGCCCATTTCATCACGGATTGAATCTGTCAATGGAAGTAATTCTTCGTTCATCATTTCGCCAACATCTTCTAACATACTTTGAATTCTATCAACCATGTCTTTTGACGCTAGTACTAATTCTGCACTTTCCATTTCGCCTTCTTTAAGAACGCTTTCTGAAATGCCTAATGCCTTTTTAGAACGTCTTTGTACCATTTGTAGCATACGAACATTTGCCATCCCACTTGACATAATCTCGTCCATCATATCAATAACTGGCATAAGTCCTATCATTAATGAAGGTGGTACAGTTTTGCCTTGCTTGTAAAGTTCCATTGCACGTTTTGCCTTAGCAAAGTTTTGTGTTCCTACTAGCATACGAAGTGATTGGTTTCTCTTTGCATCTGCTCCTGGAAGTTCCTGTTCTGGCTCAATAGCACCATCACCTGGCTTTTCATTAGACGGCTCATCTTTTTCATTAATACCTAAATCGTTTTCAACCATCCATGCTTCAACAGTTTCTTTAGCAAGTTTTGACGCCATATACTTCTTATCTGTTTGATAAGGAGCTGTGCCTTTCTTGGACTCTGTAATCTGTCTATCAATTGCCTTTAGCAACTTTGATGCACGTTTTTCAGTTAACTTCTCTAACTCGAGAGCCATTCCAAAACGTGTGTCTAATAGTTTGTTTAAACTATTACTATGTTTAATTCTATTTAAATCATTTAATTCCATGTTATTATCCCGGTACCTGTTCTGTAAGTGTATTTAGCCTACTTTTAAATTTTTAAGAAAATCTGTTAGTCGTTGTCTCTTGTTTTTTAACTGACATATACTGTCGTCATAACGTATCCACATTAGTTCTTTTTTAAAAGGGTCTGTTGTTGTTCTAAATCTTGCTAGATAAACGTAAGCGTTCTCTACAAGACGTCCGTAATTAGCATCTTCATGTACTATTAGCCTAGCATCACTGCTGTTTTTACCAATTGTTGCTACGCACCATGCCACTGCACTTGATCGTAGTGTAAATGTTTTTTCAATTTGATTTTTATAGGATACATTCCAGTAACCATCTTCCTGCTTGCAAGTGTAGTTTCCTACTCTTACACTGTCTTTATTATCAACAATAACAGGTGTGGTATCTAATCTTGACTTTACAAAGTCAGAAAATTTCTTAAGATCTGGTCTCTTTGTAATAGTAGAGCTCTCCATTGCGTTTTTTCCTATACAATACACTTTTGTTTACTAACATTAAACATACTTTTAAATGTTTTTGATTAACATCAGTTAATCTAACTGATGTCTTGAAACTGCCTAAAAATTCTTTTTCTTCTTTTGATAATGATACTCTTACACCATCTGAAAATTCAAAATAACTCATCGAACTACTTGTGTGATTCTATCCACTTAACTGCTTCTGGTTTACTCGGTGCACTTGCTAGAAAACTTCTAACGGCACTCTCTGTCTTATCAAGACGAGTACTCAAAGTACTACGCATATCTGAACTGTTATCTAATACCAAAAAGTTCGATCTGCCAAACATACTTTGTAGTTTACCTATATTCTTTTGCACTGCTGACCACATTTCTTTAATAAATGTATCAGGCAGACGTCTTGCACGCCTTGTATTTTGTTCTAGATTAGTTTGTAAATCCGTGTTTACAAAAATCATCATTGAGTCATAACCCAATGCATCTAATCTTTCTTTAACTTGTGATATCTTTTCTGCATCTTTAGCAGTACCATCAATAACTAGACCTAACCGGCCTTCTCTATATAATTCTTCTTGTTTATCGGCTAAATCTTTAGCACGATTGCGTAATTGTTGTCCTTGTACACTAGCAATCTCATCTGGATTACTAATATCAAGCTCTGCTTTTCTCATAAGAAATTCATATGCATTGTCAGGATTAACTACTTTAAGTCCACTAGCCAATGTTGCTACTGTATTTTTATACACAAAGCCTTTACCACTTCCTGGTCCACCTGCTAGGAATATTGCTTTAAATATATCAGGATCATTAACGGCTTCATCAAGTGATGATTCCATCTCAATACTAACTTTTTGTCCTGGACGGATACCGCCTGCAGGCTTTTGACGTCCTGCTGATTTCTTAGATTTTATAATTGGATTTTGGGGGTCTGCGTTATCAATATCTACTTCTGCAGTATCGATTGTAGTTTCAATGCCTGGTTTCTTTGGATCCACCATAGTAACTTTGCTACCTGCAACTCTTGTTACTTTTTGAGGCTCACCTGCCATTTCAAGTATATCATCTAATCGCATTTATCTACTAGCCTTGTTTAGTGCTTGGATTCTTTTGCTTACTGGATTAACTCGTTTTGTTCTTTTTGACTTACGATTCATTTTACTACCGAGTCTTGCTTTAGTCATCTTAAACTTCATACGTTTTTTGATGTCCGGTGCTGCAAAACATGCGGCAGGCTTACTAACAGTTTTACCTTTTAATCTACCAATAGTGCATCTATATTTCCGCACAACTTGGTTACCACGACGGCCCCATGCCATTTTGGTTTCGGTTATCTCTGTATTATCGTCACTGAATAGTTCTAATATAAGCATACTAGTATTTAGTCCAATTGGATTCTATTTAAGAAATAGCTGGTATGCTAGGAAGCCACATGTAGTGCATAAAGTCGTAATAATACCTACACCCCAGTTAATCATTTGCCTGTTGCGAACATCGCGGTCACGGACTACACTGTCTCTAATTTCTCCAAGAACAGATTCTATTCCTATGACACGCCCTTCAAGGTTGTCTATTTTTTCTTCCAAACGTGAGTACCTCGCTGCACATAGTTCAACGTGAGCTTCTAGGCTTGTTTTTTCAATGTCTCGACTTATACTCATTGCTTCCTCAGGACCTCTGTGGTCTGTTGATTTTATTGGAGCCTTATAGACTTATGCCTGTGTTTATGCCTGTGTTTTGCCTGTCGCTTTTACGCTTCATATATATTTATGTATGAGAGTTAAAAACTAATATGAATGTTTATCTTTGGAACTTTTTTACTGCTACGTTTGATGCTTGTGCAATCGCATCTTTTCTTCTTACTGCCTTATAACCTATTATAGCACCTGCGGCTGCGCCAACTGCGGCCCATCCTAATTTACTATTGTACGGGCTCTTTGCTTTTTGTGCAGCCATACCGTTAACACTTTTTATGTAAGGTCCATGTAAGTCGCTACCTCTTGCATAATGATTCATCATAAACCCTAAACGTGTTGCTCCTGCTTGTTGCTCACTTGCAGTTGCTTTTGGCCAGTCTGCAATAATTCTACGCATTGACTTAAGATTTGGATCTCTAATTTGTAAAGTCTTTTCAAGTTGCATTATTGTGCGTCTATCTCTATCCGTCATAGCAACACCGTTTTGAATGTCTTTAAGCATACGTTTAACTTGTGCATTAGGTACACTAAGCATTCCTTTGTCTTCGATTGTATCAAGATGTGCTAGTAAGTTATGTAAATCACTACCGCCTGCTCTAACACCATCAAATCCACTAAAACGTAACGTGTCTTTTGCATACTTTCCTGCTACTCCAGGATCTGTATAACGCATTGCCTGTAAGGAAAGCATGTGTGCGTAAATATTATGTGCTACATCTTCTGCACTCTTAGTTTTAAACGAAGCAGGACTTCTAAATAACTTTGCTTCAACTAATTCATCTTTTAAAAAATTCATCATTTCTCGCACCTACAATTTATACCACCGCAACTACCTTTAAGCGGTTTATTTTTAATTAAACCTAATGACATTCCTAAAACAAAAACTGTCATAAAAATTAAAGTTAATCCAAATGTTTCTATCATCTTTGTACTGCCCTGTTTGCTTTAGTAAAGTATTCTCTGCCAACTAGTTTTACATCACCCTTAGGATCTGCTAGAACATAGCCTTCTCCGCCTTGTCCTTTACCAATAGTTGCTTTAACATCAGCATCTTGCTTTTCAAACTGACTAATAATATCATCCTTAACAATTTGTATTCCACGTACTATACGCCACATACTTTTGAAACCGTTATCGTTGCCTTGTATGTGTTGCATTATTCGAGCTTGTTTAACACCGCTTACTTTACTTGTAGATAGCCATTGTTCAAAATCACCACCTAAGTTATCCATAGTCGAGTCAACTTTACTGTTTATGTAAGTATAGAATACTTTACTTAGATCTTTCATTTTAAGTTGCTCTAAAACATTTACATCTAATAACTTATCTATGTCAGTTGCACTACTGTTTATTACTGATTCTAATTGCTTAATTTTTGAATCATCAATTTTAGGTGGTTGTTGCGTAGTTACCGGTGGTATTACTAGCACTTCGTTGCCTTGCATTGTTTGCATATCTTGTTGTGTTAACTTACGATCTACGCCATCTTCATCCATATGTATGTGTATTACAATACCATATGTACTTTGTGCTATCTTTTTACCAACGTCACTGTCTGCTCTAACTGTATAAGTTACAATATTAGGAGTAAACACAAAAGAATCTCCATCCATTTTTGGCTTTGTAAAATATAATAAATCGCCTTTATAATATCCTCTAAAGTCATCAGGCATTGCTTTGTCAAATGCATCAAAAGCATTTTTCATCTGACCTGCTAATTGTTTAAATCCATCTCTTTTTTCTGGAACTTGGGCGCCTGGTCTATTCATTATCATTTGTGCTACTGCATCGCCAGACTTTGCTTTTCCGTCATATCCTTTTGCTACAAATCCGCCTTTGTCAGTTAGTATAAAATTACCATTGTCATCACGGCCAAATATAATAGCAGGACTACCGTCCCATTTAATTGTGACGTCATTGTGTCCTCCTTGTTCTAATCTGTGTAAGGCTTCTACTGCACGTTTTGCACCTTTACTACCTTCCCAAAAGATAATATCTTCTGCGTGTTGTATACGTGCTTCGACTGCTTCAATTATAAATTCAAGTGCTTTCATAAGCCTGCCAATTCTAAAGTTCTATTAAATTCTTCGTTTAACTCAGGTGGTATGCCAGCATCTATTATTACTTTATTATTTTCAAAGCCTTTTCTAATCAGTTCTACGGCATCTGCCGGATATTTCTTTTTAACTGCATTCCACAATGTTTCAAAACTGTTTAAATCCTTTGGGCCATCGAGCCCTAGTGCTTTTGCAATACCTTTAGGATCTTTAATCGGATCAACTAACTTCTCGTTGTTATTCTTTTTAGTATATCCTTCTCCGCTTTTCTTAGGAACCGGTGTTCTTCTAATACGGATTAAGCCGTCAGTTGGTGACCACATCCAACGTTCACTTGCAACTGAACGTCCATCATCAATCTTTTCGTCACTGTCTTTGCGTTGGTATACGGCTGCTATAGAGGATATCATAATGTTACGATAGACACCTTTATATTTAGATTCTGTTTCACTAGGTGAATGATAATATGTTTTTAACCAACCCGGGTCTCCAGGCATAAAGTCTACTTGTACAAATCCTGTTCTAGGTCGTCCATCACTCTTAGACTTATCAAATTTTTCTATTTTTATCTTTGTCATTATAACACTAGACTTTGCTAACTCTAGTACTTCTGGCATTGCTTTTAATTTTTCTACAAACGCAGGAATATCTTCTGCAGGTACGTTCAGTGCAACATCAATGTCACCACTATATTCTCTTTTACCTACACTACCGAGTACATTATTTTCTAGGTCAATACCAAGTTTACTTTGCAGTAACTTTAGTGTTGGTTCAATTTCATCTATATGAATTGCTCCTACACCCGGCATTGCACCTCCTTCGCTTAGTTTTTTCACGTTGTTAATCCATCATCTATTGCTTTTTGTGTAGCAGGTCCTTGCATTTCTTTAGGTAGTGGTTGATTTTTATCAGTTAGCCACATTCTACCTTTCCATGTAATAATACCAACATCTGGCCAATCCATTTGTGTACCTACTTTAACTTCACTTGTTTTTTTCTGATCTCCAGTTTCAACATACTGTCCAAAAAACTTATCAATAACTGCTAACAGTTTTCTATCATTTTTAGCAACCATTGGTGCTATGTCTATCAAAGACTTTGATCCAGCATATCCGGTTTTTGGTTTTAAATAGAAGTTCTGACTTCCTAGCATAATTAAAGGCTTAATAAGTTGTTGAATGGTGTTCTTCTTAATTTGATTAGTAATTGCCGGGGTATCTATTATTCGGCCCATAGGTCTTTCAAAGAAATGTTCAAACCATTGTGAAAAAGCTTCTAGTGGATCTTTTTTAAATGAGTCTTGGTTTTGTGCCAAGATCTCCTCAAAGTTTTCTAGAGCTTTCTCATAAAACATCTTTACTTTTTTAGCAAGTACTTGTTGTTCTTTTTGTTTGGCGGATTTGCCCAATCCAAATAATTCATCTAATCTCATTTTAATTTTTTCAACCCGTTAGTAAATTTTTTACTGTCTTGTCGTTTAATTGCCAATAGTAACTTGCGTTCCATGTCCTCAGCTATTTGATTATCGTAACTCTTACGTATTAGTTCTATCAAATTCTTCGCACTGGCAATTAAATGCTCTGCACGTGATTCGATTAAATGTACACGATCTTTCGGTATTGCAATACTATCTAATTCTTCTATTAACTTGCGTGTATTACGTTGCACTTTTAATGATCTCCGTCTGTTATATGTTATTTATGTATTTTTTTGTTAAATAGTACTAGCACATACTAGGGGATATATAACAATGAAAGCAGATTTTCACCATGCTACGTTAGCATCTTTGGCTTATAATAGCCCAACTAAAAAAGTAAACGACGAACTAATTGCACTCGGGTATGAAGAAATTCGGTTTATTGATATCGATGGTGCTCAAGTTTACTTAGTAAGTAATAAAGATCATACAACAATAGCATTTCGAGGAACTGAAGTTACGCAATTTAGTGATGTTGTTGCTGATTTAAAGGCTTGGAAAACAAGAAGTAAAGTTAGTGGCAAGGTACATGATGGATTTTATGACGAAGTTGAAAAAGTATGGAAGTCAATAATATTTGAACTATCTACTATGCATAAAGGCAAATCATTGTCTATATGTGGTCATAGTTTAGGTGCCGCAATGGCAACTATATGTGCAGCTCGTTTATCAAAAGCTGGATACAAGTTAGTATTATACACTTACGGTTCTCCTAGAGTTGGTAATCGAACATTTGTTAAAAGTATCGGATGTTGTCACCATAGATGGGTAAACAACAATGATGCAGTTACTAAAGTTCCTATGGCGATAATGTTCTTTAGACATCACGGAAAACTACACTATCTAAATCATTTTGGTCTTGTACGCAATGGATTAAGTCCATGGCAAAGATTTAAAGATAGTTGGAGAGGTAGAGTTGCTGCCTGGAAGAAACGTGAACCTTTTGACGGTGCAAGAGATCATTCTATAGGCAAATACGTTACTGCAATCGGCAAGCCTGAAAACGATATTGGCGAAGACCATAAAACTACTAACTAGACTTTAGTCCACTTAACATATCTTTCAACTTACTACTTTGTACAGTTGCATGAACCTTAGCTTCTGGTTGCTCATCATTCATACTTCCACCAACGTTAGACTTAATCTTATTCATCATATCTGTTGATTTGAACGACTGCGTACCAGTATCATCTTCTGCTAAATCCCTAATTCTTAAACTATTAATATCAAAGTCTAAATCAACTTTTTGCCCAACACCGCTACTACTTCTAGTTTTCATAAACTGTATTTGATATCTTCCTCGTTCACGCATTGCTCTGCTTGTAAAAATACCAATAACATTATCAGCAGTATTAATCTTACTAATACCACCCGCAATATGACTATGATCAAACTCTATTTCTTCAACTGCCGCTCTGTTTAACTGTGATGCTGTTACCATAATAAGATTGAACTCTTTAGACAAGTTACGCAGTTCTTCACTTACATACTTGTCTTTAATAAACTGATCGTTTGGACTTACTTTAGCACTAACCGGCATTAACAAGTCTAAGTAATCAACACAAATAAAATCTATTGGTTTTCCTGTTTGTATTTGTAACTCTTTTAAGTATGCTCGCATATCATTAATATTACTCTGTGCTGGCATATACTTAATTCTTAATCTTCCTGCTTTCTTTGCAGTCATTCCAATTTTCATTTCAACTGTGTCTAAGTCTTTAAAAATATCTTTACTTGGAACATCTGTAACCATACTATCTAATCGCATAGCACATAGCCCTTCACTAAGCTCTAGTGTAATATATACTCCTGATAGTCCTGCCAATGCCCAATTAATAGCCAAGTTTTGCATAAACAAACTCTTACCACTACCACTACCTCCAGCAAATATATTAAGTTCACCTTTGTTAAACCCTCCAAACAGTTTTCTGTCTAGTCCTGCCCAACCAGTGCTAACTTGTCCGTTACCGTCTTTTAAATTCATTAAACGATCACGTGGATTATCCCAATAGTCAATACCTAAGTCGTTTGTTAAACTTATCTGTACTGCGTCTTTAATAAGTTTTTCAACAGGTTCGTATTCACCTTTTTCAATCATATCTGCGGCTGCTAAAATAGCACGTTCAAGTTCTTGCTTTTTAGTAAAGCCTTCAAACTCTTCCATAAACCATTCATAGTGGCCATCTGTTAAGTTTTCAACTTTCTTTAGTTCCATACTACAGGCTGCATTTACTTGTTCAATTGCAGGCATAGTAGCATGATCAGTTGTATGCTTTTCTATGAACTTTGCCGCTTCTTTTAGACTCCTATCAAAGTTTTCACTATTAAAAATGTTTTGCACTCTTACAAATGTTTGTGCATCATTAAGCATCATTTCTAAAAATAATCTTTGTAAATCTACTGTATAATTAGTTGCCAAGTTTCTTCCTCATCAATTCTATCTTTATTCTACTGCTTTGTTTAGTGGTTACAATACTCCATAACGTATACAATTTTCCATACTTGTCAATCGCATCACTAACATCTTTTACATCACTATCCCATTCAGGATATGCTACATTCCAACCATACTCTAATGCAGCATCTATTAGTTTTTGTCCTGCTTCATCTTTGTCAGGAACAACTATTACATCTTTAGCCAAGTTGTCAATTACATCTGCTTGCGTTTCGCTTACATTATTACTTAATACTGCAACACCATCAATTTTTAGTGCATCAAGTGGACCTTCAACAACTATAACAAATTTATTATCCTTGTCCTGTGCATCAGTATTATACACGTAACCAGGTTCCATTGAATTATAATACTTAGGTTGTACAGTACCATCAATAGCACGACCACAATAACCAATTGTGTCACCTTTCCAGTTAAACGGCACAATAAGTCTACGATTCATATTACCAGCTCTACTAGGGCTCCACATAAGTTTATCTAACTTATCATCTAGTCCTCTAGTTATTGCATATTCAGCAGCCTTATTTGCAAACTCATGTTTGCCTTCATGTAACCATTCCATTATAGATTTACTATCGTCGGGTAATGGCCTAGTTTTAAAAACTATTTCTTCTTTTTCTACTTCAACTGGATTTAGTTCTTCAGTTACTTCTTTTATACGAAGTGCTTCTATTGTTAGCCCACGTATAGTAGACTCGTCAGCACCTAACCATTGTAATAACTTACGAAGTTTGTAACTTACCGGTCTACCTGGTTTCCAACTTGCTTTATAACCACAGTTAAAGCAATGATAACTTACACTGCCATCTCCGTTTGCAATCGCACCTCCACGTCCTCGTTTGTCTGCACTTTCTCCGTTGTGTGTGCAACAAGGTCCGCTAAAACTAATCCAATTACTTGAACTTGTTTTCTTTTTAGAAGGTAGATGTGCTACCAATGTATCTTGGATAGTATTTTGCATAATAACTGATTATAACACAGAGTTACGGACGATACAAGACTTTTGTTATAGTTCCTGCAGTTTTTACACTTTTAAATCTAACTGCTGTATAGTTGCCTGTAAAGTTAACTGAAAAACTACCTGATTGTGCAGTGTATGTCTTCGGACTTACATCTGCTTCAGTATAATCAACCCAATCACTATCAAGTAGTGAACTTGGATCTGCATCTACTGTAACTTGCACTGTAATGGTGCCTGTATAACCTACTAGATAATATTGTGCAGTATGTAGTGAGTCTGTGTCTAAGTGTGCGTGTGCAAGTGCGTAGGAGCTATTATCAGTGGTTGTAGAGGCAGTCATAGTACTGAATGTAACTTCTGTACTTGCACTAAAACCAACATATGGTGCATCAAATATCTGTATTTGACCATCAGCATCATAATCATCATCACTATAAATTATAGTTTTTGATGAGTCACTGTTTAGTTCGTATATACTGTAAATAAAACGTCCTGCATTAGTTGTTGACATATCTGTGCTAGTTAAAGCAAAGTCTACCTTGCCTGCTTGACTTTGAGTCGTATTACCTAGGGTGACGGTCTTGTTTTTGATAACTAAGTATGTAGTCGGATCGACTATGTTGAGAACAAATGTCTTGTTACTTACATTTACACTTTTTTGATCGTTATCTAACAATCTTAATTGCACCGTGTTTGTAATACCGCGATAAAGTTTTATAGGTCGAGCATACACTGTTCTACTCCTGTTTACAGTTGTTGTATCCGGAGAGTATAACACGCTCAGATACTGTGTTTCTATATAGCCATTTAGTTTTTGCATTGTTATTGAATCCACACATTATATAGAGTATTTATGCCACGAGATGGAAGAATTGATTACAAAATTATTAGATAAGTTTCCGTTCTTGAGTCATATCAAATACGGTCAGAATGAGTACATCGGTATTGTGCAAAATAGAGATGCACATTGCACGAGCTTTTATAACTACGAACGAATTACCGAACAAGGGTTAAAAGAACTGTTCCTTAAACTTGGTGACGATTGGTGGTGGGAGTCTAATAGAATGATTCCTATAAATATCTTTCTTAAAGCCGAATGGTTACCGTTTCGCCCATATTTAACTACATTTATATCAAAAGACTGTGAAATTATTGCTGGTCCTAATGTAAGTTTAAGTGATCTTAGTAAAAAGCGAACTAAAAGACGAAGTATTCAACTAATTAAAAAAGTAGACTAATCACCTAGTCCAGGTGTTTCACTTAACTGATCTCTTTTATCCGGTACCTCCGGATTTAACTGTCTGTTTTGTGCATCAGCGTCTGGTAATGGATCTCTTTGTATTGTTATAACTGGCCATTTTACTGAAAAGTCAGTATTAACTTTCATCCAATATTCTAATTCACTGCCTGCTATATCTGTGTCAGGAATAATAGCACCTGCAGGGCATTCAGGTTCACATACACCACAATCAATACATTCATCAGGATTAATTGCTAGAAAGTTTTCTCCTTCATAGAAGCAGTCTACAGGACACACACTGACGCAATCTGTGTACTTACATTTGACGCAGTTGTCAGTTACAAGATATGTCATTAATAATCCTCGCATAATAAGTTAATATGTACTGCTACTAGATGTGCATATGCAACAGCGTGTGCTTTTTTAAAATAGTAACTACCGTCTGTAGGTTTTTCCCAAACAGTTTTTGCTATTTCCTTCCAGTCCTTGTGTTGTAAGTGTGCTTTACCAGGTCTAATAATACTTAGTAACATTGCCATTTGCGGTATGCTATTTGGTTGTTTCTTTACAATCAAATCATAGTAGTTTCCTATATGTATTACTTTTTCACAAAACTCTTTGCTCTTCCAAAGTAACTCCCAAATAGGCTCCTGTGCTTGTAACTGGTCAAGATGTTCTTCATTTTTAACACGTTGATATACTGCTACGTTTAGTAAGTCAAGTTTAAAATAACCTCTATCTTCAGCAGTTTTATAATCTATTGTTGAAATACCGGTTGCTGGATCATTTGGAATATTTGTATAATATACACCAGTGTTGTGCTTTTTAAGTACACCATGTTCTTTCATCATTGCAGGAGTACATTCAATTAGATCTATTGCACTTTGCCTGTTTGCAAAGTCAAGGTCAATATCTGGTAAATCTCTCATAAGCCTGCTTCCTTTAATGCACTTTTAACAATAGCAGTTTCATGATGATACTTGATAAAGTTCTTCTTCCAAAAGTCTGGGTCAATATATTCATATATCATTGCAAGTTGCTCTTGGCTAATTTTGCCTAAAAAGTCAGTACCAGTATCACAATTAAATACTACCCAAGTGCTAATCCTGCCGTTGACAATATGTTGGCATACTCTGTTTGTATTGGCTGCAATAAAGTAACTTTTTAATTGTACCTTATTCTCATCAGCCCATGCTTCCATAGTTTTTAAACTTCTAGTAATAGCATCTTGCCAACTCTCAACTTTTAAATGTGTTGTTAAGTAAACTTGATAATGCTTATCTTGACACCATTGATCTAGTTTAACATTGTTATTAATCACATAGTCAATAAATTTGCTAACATTGATTACTTTTATACTAACCAAGTGCTTGCCGAACTTTACAAACGCATTATAGTACGGACTATTAGCAAAATCTCCGTATGTTTTTTTAGAACCGTTAGCACCTTGTGTTCTTTCATAAAACCTTAGATATGCTTGTAATCCTAATTGTACTTGTACATCTTTCTCTTGTAACCATCTGCGTTTTTGCTCACAAGTATGGCTAAACAAAGTTTTTTCTTTACTAAAACTTCTATCGCAATATTTGCAAACAAACTTCTTGTCACTCACAGATTTGGCCTTTGCAGCTTCTCTTGCGATTGACATTAACGTATTGTTCATAATAGTTCTTTGAGTTGTTTATCGTCATATCCTAAATCTTCAAGATACTTTTTAACATCTGCTTTAGTGTTAAGTTTCTCAAGTAGTTCAATCTCATCTGGCTTAGCATGAGGGTATATATGGTTTAATGCCTTACCAATTTTGTTCTTGCTAGCCACTTTCTTTTTGTTTGCAATCCATTCATGAAATGCAGTACCCATGCCAGGACTTGCAGTTGTCATTAGTAACCATTGTAGTTTAGGGTGCTTACCTAAGTCATAAAAATGTGTGTTAACACGTTTATTTGTAGCAATAAGCCACCATTCTTGTAACTCACCTGCTCCTTTTACACTACTTGCATAACGATTCATTAAGAAAGGACTAAATGCTTTTCTTTCTTCATCTGTAAGGTTATCATAGAACTGCCTATCTTTGCGGTCCATTGCACCTAATACTTTGTTTAGTGGAAGTTTACCTGCCATAGTTAAAAATACTCTGCATATGTTATTTCAAATAATGTAGCATCATCAATGTTTTCAAACACAATATGATACCAGCGATTGTTTTGCGAGTCCCAATCAATTGTAATATTTACTCCTTCGTTAACCATTTCTCTATCATTAAAAAAATTAATAACATTCTCAATTAACGGTCGTTGTGTCCTATTCCAAGTCTGTTGGTTATCTCCACTTAGACTTAAACTATAACACATATTAGAAGTTTTTACAATATAATTATTACCAGACTTTTTCAACATCAACTACTTCCGATGCTCTGCTAATTTCTTCTACAAAATATGCACATTTAGGTTTAGAACCACTTTCTAATGGTACTGCTAGTAACTGTCCAGGTTTAAGTTTAGGAAAATACCATCGTACATCTTGATATACATCAACAATCTCTACAGGCCTAAACTCAGGCTTAAAGTCACTTCTTGGATTAAAAGTAAATGCATGAAAACCTCTATCATTTAGACTTGTTAACGGAATAACTTCTAAGTCTCCGTGATCAGGTTCTCCAATAAGCATCATCCAATCGCGTGGCATTCGAACTGTGTATTTTCCAATTCTTAATACTAGTGCAGGACTATTAAAGCTCTGTAAGAATATTAGTGGAATAAAAAAGTAGTCTGGTTCTTTTGGGTTACTATTATCTAAGACTGCAAACCTCATATCATCTACCTCTTCAGGCAGATCGTTCATTGAGAATGTTTCGTTTTCTAGGGTTAATATTTGCATCTAGTACACACTCTTTATAGCATCTGCTATACCATACTTAACTGCTTCTTTGGCACTAAGCCACTTATCCTCGGGCGGAAGTAATACTTCACGTATAACTTTTTCTTTAAGTCCGGTACATTTTCTATAATGGTCTAACATACGTTCCGTAGATAGTTCAAACTCACGTACTCTAGCAAACAATTCGTGTTCCTTACCACTACTTCCCCAACTATACTGGTGCGATAAAATACTTGTATTAGGAGTTAATATGCGTCTACCTTTTGTACCTGCCATAAATGTAAGTACACCACAACTTGCAATAAGTCCTAAGCCAACAGTCTTAATTGGAATAGCACTACCTTTCATTGTATCAATAAGTGCAAAGGCTGCATGAACACTTCCACCAGGACTATTAATAATTAACGTAAGTTCCTTTGGTCTCTCATTACTAGGCAATAAATTCTTTTCAATGATCCACTGAACTATAGGCTTTGTTGAGTCAAATGTAAATCCATCTGCCATATAGTAGATTCCAGCATTCCACATAAGCTCACCCGGTTGACGAGCGCCTGCAGGGTTAGAACTAGTCTTTGCTTTGTTTTCTTTCATTGTTATTTCCAATCTGTTTTTTGTAGCACAAATGGATATTTGGCTTCTTTGTAAAATTGTTTTCTTTTAGTTAAATGTCTTTTTGCATATTTGCATGTACTTGTTAT
>Ga0307488_10001784_pt1 | contig 18067 bp, 7 predicted proteins | sample SB02metaG_FD_202248 | JGI IMG/M metagenome (GOLD analysis project Ga0307488, IMG submission 202248) | Sea-ice brine microbial communities from Beaufort Sea near Barrow, Alaska, United States - SB 0.2 | ecosystem: Environmental > Aquatic > Marine > Coastal | place: USA: Alaska | collected 2017-05-06 | reverse complement strand
ACCAGATGGCCGCGGCGAGGGAATCTGGGACGGAGGACTCGTAATATCTCTATAGATCTGGCAAAAGCGAAAGACCCCTAACGTCAGGGGCTGACCACTGAGCTCACTCAGGCCTCGCTGGGCGGGCCAGAGTGGGTGCGAGCTGGAATTGCCATAGCTTATGGTTAGAGCAATAGGAAAGGGCCCAGCGGAGAGAACAGTCAGGATAACGAGCGCGGAGCCCGCTTGGCAGGCGGCAGGAGCTGTGGGCAAGTGCTTGCTTGGTAGGCCAACAGCCCTGTGAACCGGGCGGGGCACTCGACGAAAGGGGGCACACTGAGCAAGTACGAAAAATTGGCCCCGCGGAGCTTTCAAAAAGAAAAGCAAGGACCACTACGGGAGGTCGAACCACGGACCGGAGGTAGTAGAACGTGATCCGCACCGGTCAATATTGGATCAAACAATAGGGGACCGTAGCACTGACCTTTATTTTGCAAGACAATAGGTACTGTTCCCTACCGAGACAAGGGACACTCTCAACGGATCCTCCACGCGCTGGGCATACCATAGTTCTTCCGTGCGTCTTTATCGTGGCGGAAACAGAACAAAAGGGAAAGACCCGGCCGACTCGCCCAGGGCTCGAGGGCGAGCCATACGAGAGTGAGCCGAATTCTGTTTACGTTCTCGGTTTGGTTCGGGCCCCTCTCGATCTTTTGCGTATAAGGGAAGGGGGAAGGAGTCTAAATCTATGGACATTAATGAACCACCATTGATGGACGTTGCACATGACACGATCAATTCGACTCGACGGTCCGGTGCTAATAGAAGTCGCTTACTCTCCGTCTAGCGAAGGTGCCAGGGCAGGGCTTTTTTTTTGTAGTAATAGTGGGCGGGTCTCATGAGATTTCATCTATGCCGGCCGTCGGAATCAAACGAGGGTCGAAGGACCATTCGATTCATTAAGGGGGACGGCCCATTTGTAAGGCGGGGGGCCTGAATGAAGAGCGGACCAGACTCTTCTTTGTTTCAGCTGCTCCCACGCACGCAGACCGGAAGATCTCAGTTGTCCTGGACTAGACAAGTACGTAGAGATCTTCGTGGAACCGGGGAGGGAGTCTCAATCGATCTTTTCTAGGATTCCAACTCACGCCACGCACGAAGATTTATCTATTGATAGAGTTAAGGGCTCGGCTCCCCCGACTCTAAAAGGTTAGGTTACTACCAGCTTGCCTCTACGGAAGAGGTGTACTTTGTACTGTCTGGAGGTCATATAGATCGGAACCCGGAGCGAGTTGAACGAAAGCCTTACCCACTGCTACAACTACTGGCGCTTCAAAGGGCTTAGATTCTAAGGTAGGGGTGTCAGCCGTGAAAGCCTTTGGTACTTTAGTAAGGCGAGCAGCCCTTAAACAAAATCAAAGGCGCGACCATCCCCCCTTCCCCTATTTTTGCATTTCATTCTCTATTTGGCCCGCCTCATGAAAAATGATAGGCCTATTGATTCGAAGTAAGTACGAAAGGGTCGGTCAATAGCATAGCTCTTTTTTTTTCTCCTTTCGAAGGAAAGGCCTTCGCATTCTTAATCTGGTAGGGCCGGACGGCTTTGTTTGCCCTAGCTTGGCGAATCGCGCCCCTGACCGTTCTCGCGAAGTCTTTGCAACGGCTGGGAAACCTGTCTACGAAGCTAAGCATATTGCCACGCCGACCATCAAATACGAGATTGGGCCCCTTCTCAAAGATGGAATGGCCCAGCCCAATAAAGGAAGGTTAACGTACGCGATGCCTTCCATTTGTACGAATCGCGAACATACCACGCACGACCGGACGTAGAGCCAAAATTCACTGGCAGACCGAGTCGGGCGCAGGTGCCGGATCCTCAAAGTAAAGTATCGATCAGCCTAGTGTACCAACCACGTGGTACGACGGGCACTCAAAGACCTGGCGAATGAGGGCCCACCCCACCCAAGAGCGCTTATGTCATATGGGAACTCTTGGCTGGAAACAATCCTTATGGTTTTGATATCCGGTTAGAATAATAATAAAGAATCAAAGTCCAAGTTGGTTGGTGAGCCTAGTGATAGGAGACTATCTAGCTTGGTTCGGAGAGCACTTGTTGGGTTTAAGATTAGTTTTTTGCTAAATGTTACGGCCTAAATGCTGAACTATTGACCCTACTTGTTCGGATGGGTGTTCACCCCAAAGTGTTCCCGGACTGCATGCATACATCCGTAAGTAACTTAGTGCAACATGGCAAATTTCATTGAGAGGAATCAGCAAAGAAAAGAAATCTTCTCCGGGTGACTGGATCGCCCCGGAACCACAAGAATCCTTAGAATGGGATTCCAACTCAGCACCTTTTGTTTTGAGATTTTGAGAAGAGTTGCTCAACAATTGGAGAGTACGATGAAAGTTGTAAGCTGTGTTCGGGGGGGAGTTATTGTCTATCGTTGTCCTCTATGGTAGAACCCGTCGGGGAGGCCTGAGAGGCGGTGGTTTACCCTGTGGCGGATGTCAGCGGTTCGAGTCCGCTTATCTCCAGCCCGTGAACTTAGCGGATACTATGATAGCACCGAATTTTGCCAATTCGTCAGTTCGATCTATGATTTCGCATTCATGGACGTTGATAAGATCCTTCCATTTAGTAGTAGCACCTTAAGATGGCATAGCCTTAACGTTAATGGCGAGGTTCAAAAGAGGAAAGGCTTGCTTTATTCAATACCTCCTTATCTATGTAGTGTCTCTTCATTTTCTTGGTGCTTAATGTTGACATTTCAGTAATGGAGGAAGATTGAGAGTGAAACATTTAGGTACGACAAAAGGAAAAAGGAAACCCTTATTTATAAGTAGCTTTGCACAGCAATTGGATCTGGTAAGGTCTAAGGTATAACACAAAGTACCTCTTGAGCGACCTAGGTTCACGCTGGTACTCCTTTCGAAGAAAAATTGTCGTTGGAAAGAGCTTCTTGCATACGATCTCCTCCGGTTGATATTGATGGTATTCGTGATGAACCTCTTTCGGAAGCGAAGGAATCCAAGCCAAGAAAGAACTACCGGCCCTGCTGACTTCATATATTCAGTGCTTGGCGAACGTTGCACACTCCATCACCAATTCCCTTTCATTTCCACAGGCTCCTTCTTTTGGGAGCAACTTTTTGTGTGCAATTAGGTAAAATTTCTCTAACTCTATAACTTGGCAACTGATCAAAAGCTATTCCTCTTAGCCCTAGTAGCCCTAGCTATCTAATGCATACTTTCCAACGGGCCCCGGCCTGGCAAATCACTGGCACATGACTGGAAATTGAGTTAGTTAGAGAGCATTAATTACATCACAAATTCCACCTAGGGATTCCTCTATAAAAAAGATTACTCTACTGAACATCTGCAACACATTCCACAGCTTTAGTGCACTTTGGTCTCGAAACTGTTGACTAGGCATTGTCTCGATGAACTATTGATCGCAGACTACTTGTTGTGAATTCACAATTGAATCGCTTCTAGTATGAGAATTTGGTTTTCTCTCACTTTCCGGTTGTAATAGAAGGTTCATTGGCTCGTATCCTGGTTGAGAAGAAGCAGTTTTCAAGCTTGACTTGATTGGTCAAGAAGACAATAGGGTAGGGTTTGAACTCGCTTGTTTCGGAGCCCAAGGATTCTACTCACTCGCTACACGCTTGCTGGTTTCGAACTAATGTCGGATCACTCGTGGTTTTCTTTTTTCGGGTTTATCTCCTCACATGTTGGAGCAACAGGTAGATTTACATATCTGATACCTCTGCTCCTTCCCTTGGGGCTAGTACTCCAACTGAAACTGAAACAGGTGAACTTTCAGCAGCATCTCCTTCAACTGTAGCTCTTCCTGGAACAGCATCCCCAGGGACCGGTTTAACTGCATTTGATCGCTTCAGGCTTGGATATATGGTCTCCAAACCGATAAAAATCGTCATAATGATTTGTGCATCATCAAAACGAGAAGAGGAAGCTCGGGATTCGCGGTTTTCATACCGCTGGTCACGCCTACCATCACGCCTGAAATCTCGATCTCGGCGGAAGGTTGGCTACGGCTGGCTTGGTCGAGCAGCCATTAAACTAGCTCCCAAAAAGAGAGAAAGAGATTCGGATAGGATGATAGTTCTCCCCAAGGAAGAAGACAGCTCAAACACCCCTAGCTTCTGGCTCTTCTAGTACTTCCTCCTTCCCTGAAAGGTAGGCATGCGGACTAGAGCAGTTAGGTCAGCTCGCAAGGCTCATAACCTTGGGGTTACGGGTTCGATTCCTACTACCCGCTCCATATTCCTTCTTTATGATATATGTATCATCCATTTGTATATGGTATATGGATTGATTTTTCTTTCCTAAAAGAGTTTCGGTCTAACAGTTTTTTCTTTTTTCTCTTAGAGAGTCCTTCTGAACTCGTCATGAATTGGATTTGAACCAATATCTCATTGAGACTTCTCCTTTTAGTCGATCATGACGGGGGGATTCCTACTACAGGATCCCGGCGCCCCTCCCACCTTTACATGGAATATTTGCCAGCCCTACCCATCAAATGGAATCCAATCCAGTAGAGTAGTAAGGTAAGGTGAGAAGCCGGGAAAATAGATCGGATCAACCGGAAAATCATCTTAAAAAGAATCGCATTTGACAGTTTCTGCCCGGACGATTCCATCAAATAAATAAAAAAAAAGTTAAGAGGAAAACGCATAACCAGAAGAAAAAGATATCGTGATGTAAAATGATCATGGGGACACATTGTTTTTAGGACCGACAATTTCCTGCACAGTGCCTGTAGTGATTTCAGAATTCGGCAACTTCGCCTACTAAAAGATCAGTTACAAGAGCACAATGCTTTTTGTGGCTTCCTGCTCGTCAGAGAAACCACGCTGCCGGGGTGATCCAGTTACCCTGAGAAGTTCTCTTTGTCTTCGAGCTTTCATTCCTCAATCCACTTATTCGTTCCCTTCTTTCATATACCTCCCCACCAATAGATAGAGACAAATGGGAATAACCGAACCACGTCTACAAAATGCCAGTACCATGCAGCTGCTTCAAAGCCAACGTGATGCTTCTTGGTCAGATGACCAAGATATTGGCGAATACCACATACGATCAAGAAAAGAGTACCTATAATCACATGAAAACCATGAAAGCCAGTTGCTAAGAAAAAGGTAGAACCATAAATACTATCCGAAATAGTGGAGGGTGCTTGGTAATATTCCATTCCTTGAAAGCCAGTGGATACTAGAGCCAGTGAAACGGTTGCTACTAAAGCGTAAACTGCTCGTTTTTCCTTCCCCGCGAGTATAGCATGATGAGCCCAAGTTACGGCAGCTCCGGATGAAGGGAGAATAGGGGTATTAAGAAGAGGGATTTCCCAAGGATCTAAGACCCCAATCCCTTTTGGGGGCCAAATACCTCCGATCTCTACCGTAGGTGCCAAAGAAGAATGAGAAGAAGCCCAAAAAAAAGCAAAAAGGAACATAACCTCCGAGACTATGAAGAGAATAGAACCATATCGAGGTCCTAATTGTACAGCTTTTGTATGATGCCCTTCCAACGTGGATTCACGTAGAACATCCCGCCACCATACGAACATGGTATAAAGGAGAAATATTAGGCCCAAACTGAGAAGTGTTGCACCCCCTTGAAATGAGTGCATGTACATCACACCTCCTACAGTGGTTGCCAAAGCTCCGAGTGAACCCGAAATAGGCCATGGACTTGGATCTACCAAATGATAAGAATGCCTCTGAGATTCAATCATAAACCACTTTGCCCCGGTTGTATGTAAACCCCCCTTCACCCCCATCCCCTAAAGTGGTAAAGAAGGAGGCTCTTCTTTGTCTCATTAGGACAAACAAATAGGAAGGGATAGTTCTTTCATTGCATTGATAGAAGTGAGACTATCAAAAGATCTCTCTATTTTTTAGAGAAAAGAGTTGGCGTGGGTTCTACCAACGAAACGAAGAAGTTTTTGATTGGTCTTTTTCATGCGGAAAGATAGTATGTAAGAAAAGAAGAACTAGCGTCTCTTTTTCTTATCTTCTTTTTCCAGAAATTTCTGGAACCCCTCTTTATTGAGACGCCTTTTAGAAATGGAATAGCCATCATCTTCCATTTCCGAATCCTGGGGGGAGGCAGGATTCTTTTTACAAATCCCACAAGTAATCAAATGAAGAACTTCAATTGCAATCCGTTTCAACATCGGGTGGGTAACAACATCTTTTCAGCTCTGCTCACAAAACAAAAGAGAAAGGAGACTGATCTTGACGTCGGCGTTGGTTTTTCCAACGAAAAACAAGAACATTCGAACACGAACACGAACACGAACTTCCATGACAAGACAAAATGCTAGCTTCCCAGTACAGTAACGCATACACTTCCGCGTTTGTCCCATTGACGAGGGCCAATGAGACTATTCTACGCGTTTTCTGAGAAGCAACACTCACCTACATTTGACCTGACTTTGATAGTCAAACGATGTAGAGGAACGGGCGTACCTGGAATCACGTTTCCTTGACCTCACTTCGTTTCTCATCTCATCAACCACTACGATAATCTTAGGATAGAGGGAAGGGGCGAGACCTTGATTTTAACCTATTGAGACGAGGTAGCCCATTATGATATATAAGGTGAGTCATTGATTTAGTTACACACCCTCTTCTCTGACAAGAGAGAGTCTTCGGCAGCAGCAGTACTTTAGTACGATCGAACAACGGGGAGATTTCTCTCTTGCTTGGGTTCCGTACGGTCTAACGAAGCAAGCGTGATGCTTATCTGATGTCAGGTAAAATTCTTACTATGACATTGAGAACAGGAGGTGGAATAGTCAGAGTGGGAATAAGCATAGCATAATTCTAGAAAATCCATTTTATCGAGTAGTTGGATCATATCTTCACTTTCCTATCTAGCTTTGGTAGCAGGAGTACGTGTCCAACGGCTGGTAAGACCCCGTCTTTTATGTGAAAAGCGAAGAAGGAAAGCATGCTCAAAGAAGGAAAGCTCAAGGTCTAGCTGAAATTCCAGAGCCACTGCGAGCACTAAGTACAAAGCAAGACATACAGGTCTCATCTGATCCTTATGGGAAAAGTAGCCTGGGGATTGATTAAACACTCGGGAAATATTCGAATAAGTTATTTATTCATGTAGCTTATAATAAGTAATTTCTGTAGATAAGTGATTTATTTTAGAGTAGCAGGAGAAGAAACTAGATAGTAGCTGGAGAAGAAAGATACCTCATATCTTCGGCAAACATGATCGCTATGGATAGACATGGATAAGCATCTCTAACGATCTTATAGTAAGTAATTCGTCGACTGGATAAGTAAAGGAAAGGTAATTCTTCGACTGGATGGAAATTCGTGTTGAACTTCAAGGCTGCCGCTTGACCTTACTGCTATACCGCTTAGCGCCTGCCCACAGCCTGCTATACAGCCTACTGTTTGACTACTTTGGCTTGCCCTACTGTAGTGTATTACATATAATATTCCCGCCCTGTTGGCTTGCCCAACTACGGCAGGCTTGACCTACTAGAGTCTCGCTCGAGAAAAGGTTGCTAAAGGTCGTTGTATGCTCTAGTGTGCTAAGTTGGTGATTGCCTTCCAACTAATGGGTTGTGGAGTGCTAGGTACGCTAAACAAGAAAATGCAATTCCTTGTTTAGCATCTAGTTGAGTGGGTGCTTGCCAATGGATGGTTCTTCTTTCCCTTCCGATACATAAAAACGATTTCTTTGCCTTCTCACTAGTGGTCTCAATCCTTGACTCGTATCTCATATTAGGTGCCCTACTTCTTTTTATATCTAGGAACAAGCGTCGGAGTCAATATCCAAGTAGCAGCGGAAGCTGTCCAGCCGAAAGACAGATCTGACAAAGCCGGTGAGGGGGGCAAGTGTTCTTCGGACTCATTCCAATTGAGTGCCAAGATGCGCCTGGAGCATAGCGCTGGGGTGCGAGAACGAGTAGTTCTGGTCCCACCCAGAAGAGTGCACTGATAGCCTATCTATCAATCTTCTCCAGCCAATGACATAAGATAGGGAATCTTTCTGATTGGTCTAATTGAGAGGAAAGACAGCGTAAGTGTTCTCGATCCTCACAACAGACTTGGAAAGAGATGGATTACTTAGTCCAGTGTGATGTGGTCAAGTGCGGGCAGACCGCGTGAACCACTGTCTCTTGTTAAAGCGCTGTAGAACGCTACTGGGATAAAGGGGGATGACCTTATCCCTCTTATCTCCTATCTCCGGAAAACGCCCATATTTGCAAAAAAGGGGCAATGATTGTTCATTGCGTTGGTATTCCTAGAGGATTTCCTCTGTCCCCTATCTTGATGAACCAGAAGTGAGAAGGGGTAGGTGAATTAAGGGGTTCTTATGTGTCGCCATCAATTGGATCTATTCTACCCAGTAGACCTTTGCAAAGAAGAAGAAATGAGGATCTACTAGCCGATCACGAAATAAGCTCACTCGTGGTCCCTACTGCTTATGGGACAGTGATCGAATCAGTTCAACTGGTAGATGAAATGGGAATTTATATGGAAGCGCACGAGGGGAAGCAAAGACGGGGCGAAGGGATTACGGACCGGGCTTTCGATACGCTGGATTTGATACCTTCTGATATTGCACTAGAAATGGAATAGAGGAGGAAGAGGCTAGGTAGGCTGTAGTAGCGCATGCTGGAAAGCTAGTCAAGGTTGTTCGACAAAGCACATTAGCAAAGGTAGTTATTTCAGTAACTTTATCTGGTTTCAATCCTTCCGTTACGAGATATCCTTTCGTACAACGGTAAGGTTTTCCTCGGCTACCCCTATGCCCATATGGGGCAAACAAAACAACAACGGTTTCCTTTTACGGCACTGCGAAATCCGAATACCAGCTACTATACCCTTTTTAAAAATACTAGCTTTCCCTTTTGCCTCCCCTTCACGGGTAAGATATTTTCTATTCCCAGGACTAGTACGCGTACGCTATTGATATTCCTTGCGCAAGAGCTATTCCTATCCTTTCATCCAAAGCTTCCTGTCGGTTCCCGGGATTCAAAGCATCGGCAAAGAACATTCTATAGTTTGATTCGGATTCGTCTGCATCTGGGGCCGAAGAGAAAGAGGTTTTTTCCTTTGCTTCGGGTTCGGTACACGGCTAATCCCTACTCCTTATTGGGCAAGGGAACTACAGCGGCATGATATCCGTAGCGATTCCTACTCCTAGCACTAGCGATAAACAAATCTAATTAAAAGAAATCCTAATCTCCAAAGCCCGGCTTCCCTAAAACCAATACGAGTACGAGCGCTAGCCCTTTTGGGAACAACAACGGCTTCCTATTGAAAATCCAGCTAGTTCGAATAGCCGAGGACAGGATTGATCATTTTATTTATATATATGGGAAAGTAGTAAATTGCATTTTCCCTAAGGTCACCAATTGCAAAAAAGTTAGTTTCATATATAGGCCAAATCAATGCAATGTGCGACGGGCGCCTAGCTTCGGGTTAAGCACTAGGGCAGTTCGGGTCTTCCGTGAAGAGATTTAGCTGCTCCTCTCCTATTGGAGGTGCGGTTCCTTATCGTTCAAATCAATCAAAAGATCAGGGAATGGAATATGCTTCCTACGCTAGAGAAATGCTATTCCTAGACCTATCGCTATCCCCTTTAGGAGAGCTATCCCTTTTACGAGCTAGAGCGTAGCGATTCGTACTCCTTTTTGGGGAAGGTAAATGTAAAAAGGTCCAATCCTCCAGGGCAAAGGTATCTTTTCTTTCCGAAAGAACAATCCTAATCGCATATCCAAACCAAAGAAGATGATATTTATTTGAGAAAGCGCATTCTATTATCGTATTGCGACACTGCTCCTATCCCTAACGCTTGCTCTGTTGACTTCATTCCTTGTCGGTGTTGCGAGCCCCTACTAATAATCGAAAGGACTGAGGCAACTTACTTGTCCCTTTCTAGTAGGATTTGTTGTCTTCGTGGAAAAGTCAAATAAAGGCGCGCAGCGGAAGCCCCAAGTATATAAGCTGGGAAAGTTGCATATATATATTGAAGTAAGGGCTTGTCAATCCTTCATAGCCTTCAAAAATTAGTTGTTTTGGGAAGGGCAAATTGCTTAAAAAAATAGAATTTCGGAATAAACAAGGATCAAGTTTGATCATGTGGCTGTACTGTGCTTATCGTTAAGCTTTGAGAGGTCAGTTAGTAGTTCCTGGCAAGAAAAGCAATCTACTTCTTTCTACATTCCCCCTTTTGCTACGGGAACGAATAGTTAGCTCTGTTTGGACAGCAGGAACGAAACAACTAGTTGGATAGTGCTAGTCTTTTCCAGCTATCTATTTCTTTCTTTCAACGTGGACAACCAGGAATGCCTAGCTCACTTACTTCTTTGTGGCTTTCGCCTAGCTCTCCTTTCTTCCATATGGGCTACCTACTTATGGACTAGTAGTTTGTAGGCTAAGTGAACGGGTAGCTACTGGTTGATAAGGAATTAGTTCCAGCTATCGTAGAAAGAATGGGGCAGTAAATTTATATTAAAGCATGGGAAAGTACATAGGTATAATGCATGGGCCCTTACGACATATATGAGCAGTGCTCGTCAAGAATACAGTACTACCAGTCTTGTCCATGGAACGATACGCAGGTGTTGATTCCTTTATTGTTCTCTATTACCTAGCCATACACACTCCTTTCTCCTATTACTCGCTAAACACACTCCTTTCTTTCCTATGCAAGTATCATTCCAGATGCATGGATTAGCATACATATAAGAAATCTCTTACTTAAATACTGAGATTGCCCTTCTTCGTATATCGATTTGGGAAGTGTTCCAGAACTAAATGAATACTCCTGCTGCTAGTAGGTGGAAAACAGGGTCAATTGTGGTTATGTTGATCCATCTGCTTCGGGTGCTTTTGCTAATGAATCTTTTCCTTCTTCGTTCTGATACGACCCATGCCATGGATATGATCAATGTAAAGATTTGATTTTCTAGTTGTATACCACATCATTAGATGAACGATATGAGGCAGTTGCCAATTGCACTCTTGTTGCTTGTAAAAGTTCATTCAAATCGAGAGTTTTAACGATTGGGACATAGCCGAGATACGCTAAGGTTGAGGCAAGCTTCCTGAACCTTTTCCTTCACACAGTGATGAGGTAGTCGAATTCCTATATGTCGATAACTTGTGTAAAAGCTCTTGTAGAAGTAAGAGTCCCTCTGAGATCTTTCGTTAGCCCGAACGAACACTCTTCCTCTGAGATAGAATCAAATAAGTGACAAATGAATGGTAACACATGGTACCTATCCGTGGTCGGGAAATGCTTTGTGCCCTGTGTCCTTGCTTTGATTGAATTGACGGATGGTAGCTACTACCCGGCTTTCCCTCGAGGAACTAATCCACCGAGAGTCGTGCGTTCCCGTGATTCCAATGATTACTACTGCCCCTCCTCTATCCAATACCGAGAAAGAGTTCGCCTTTGAATTGATTGCAAAATGGTAGCGGCTGCTAGCACAGGCAAGTGTGAGCCGGAGAAGCCAAGAACTTACCTAACCCTTGAGTACCTCCTTCCCGGATGAATGAGCAAATCAATCACGAGTGGGGAAGGCCTACCTCCATCAATAAAATGTAACACTTTTCTGGAAGCTACGACTACCAAATCTGGTCCAGCATACAACTAGCCTGCACCCGACACCCAACTTATCTGAATCTCCTTGTCCATATCATTCCTACTGACGGCTTTGGAAAACCCTAGTCAGAGTGAGGCATATTCCTAATCAGGGTTTATCCTTGCTAACCGAGGCATATTCCTTTTCGATCGATAGATCATCGATCTTCTGCGTCTCTATTTCTTGTTTCACTGGCAGGAGGGGATGAAGAGTAGAGGTGAGGTCCCTGGACAGCAATTGGATATGCTTAGCACCCTTTAGCGCTCTCTGGCTCGCTACAACACTTCCTCCCCCTTCGGTCGAGTTGCTTTCATGCCCTCTGCTTGATTTCCTACTTCCTTTCAATGAGGCTTCATAGCCGTATTTACCAGCCCCCAATGTGAAAAAGTTGGGCAAGCCTTATTTAGTTAGATAAGGCCTGGCGCTTTGAAGTAGTAGTTAAGGCGAGAAAAGGAAAGCTTCCTACTGAACTGAGCCAATCTCTCTCCTTTTGTCTAGTTAGCCGGTTCAGATTGCAGCTTCCTATTTTCCTATTATTGTTTCTCTTCCATCGAGAAGCCATTCTTCATAAGTCAATAACTGGGAGCCAGTGTCATTAAGTGGCCTATCAGAATACAGGTAGCAACCATACGCACTTGGCTGATAAATCCTGCTCATAAGCCAGGTCTGTGTGCCGAGTACAGCCGTTGCCTCAGGGGAAGCGAACAAAGTCATTGGAATAGTTTATTTATAGGGGTGGGTCCTTCTCTTATCATTTCAAGATCGATCATCTCGAGTCTCGGGCTGAATAACCTACTCTTCCTCCGATCTGTAAAGATGAATTTCCATACCTTGTTCTTATATGAGTTTCATGAGTACGATCTAGACTATACTTATTTTCTCAGGTTTTTTTCGCATAGCGAGTAGAGGAATAGTTTCTAGTTTTGGAACCACCTGAACAGGAATCGCTGATCCACCTTCACTTGTTTCCTCTGGCTTCGATTCTTTTATTGTATAGTATAGTGGACGACTTAGGAGCTTTAAAGCCGCACTGACCCTCGTGAAGAGCTGGGGCCCACCTACTATAGATTATAGATGGGCCTCGTTCCTTTATAATACGATCTAGCTTGTGAATAAAAAATCCATCATCCTCAAATTATGATAACTGCCTTCTAGCCGCAGCCGGAGCTACTTCTAATCCGGAATCCAAAGGAGTCGAGCTTTTCGTACTACCATCGCCCGGGCATCGCTTTCTTCCCACTGCTTTCGTCCAGTTTTATTGCTCCTCCTCTCAACTTATTGTTCTTGTGAATACCGTACGTAGTAGTTCTTGTGAATATCAATCTAGGCGTAGGGCTAGGCTGGCTTGCAAGATTCGCTTCGTGCCGTTGGCAAAACACTGGTATATGCTTCGCCCTTCTCTTCCTTGAAGTTTAAGGGGAGAAAGATACCGTCTTCTAAACTGAGGAGAGTTATGTATCGCCATAGCTTATCTGCTGCCTTGTTTTACGAATCTGACTTCACCCGAAAGAACAAAACAATAAGAAGTCAATGGGTTTGGTTTCTGACCGCACTTCTCTACAGGCATCCCATCCGTCCTCTTCCTCCAGCAGCTCAAGGTACGCACAGGAAACCACATCTTGAACCACGGAATTCGCCGTGATAGGTTTCTTCTTCCGCTCGGTACTCATCTACCTAATCTTCTAGAAGCTTGTGCTTTTATAAGGGAAAACCAACATCACGTAAGATGAGGCCTATCCACACTGTAACGGCAAGTGCTAATGCCATAGAGCGGTATTCATCCTCAGAGCTTGACCTGCATAACCTTTTTCCAGGTGCAAGAACAAGACCAGCTGAATGCGAGATTGCTAAAAATGACTCGATAGAATGCTAATTGAGGCCTATCCTTCCCGAAAGCGTCGGCTAGTTCTATTCTATTCTATTCTATTCTATTCTAACTTGACTGACTTCCTCTAAAAGAAGAGTTAACACGGTCGAAGCTCAAACCCTTTCTGCTTTGACCGCTTGTATCTCCATGGTTTTTCCAATGCGGATAAACAACTATCGCTTGAGGTAAAAGAGAATGCCATAACTTCACCATTCTCGAATCCATCCTTGCCTCGCTCTAACAACTTTATCTGGAGATAGTCCTACTTTCTTTAATTCTGGAAGATACCGACGAAGATACCGACATGGAACTGAACTTCACTTTCTATACGATAATAGCGATTTTCTTTTATGATCAACAGGTCTAGGTACTCTCGCTTGATTCATTCCACTAGGTTCTACGAACTTAGGAACTCCGAACTCATGCTTTATTGAATTCCGTAGAACAAACACAAACTACTTTAAGTGCGGGGCTGCCTCGAGAATAGCCAACTTCTCATTCAAAGTATGCTGTTTCTATTTTATCTAGCCCAAAAAGAGCTTTTTCAAAGCATACTCTTTTCTTATGAGCTCCATGGGTCCGATATCCACAAGCGAACCATTTTTATTACTTCTTATCAACTAGACCCTTCGGGGACGCCAGTGCCTTTTTCAAAATCCGATTTAGCGGTTTCAAGTTCGGAAGGTGGATCTGACGAAACAACTTTCAGTGCCTTTCGGTTCGGTTCTTTTGGTTCAAAACTAGCGCCAACGGATAAAGAATTCGATGCCCCTGGATTTACGGATGGACCTACTTATCATTCCAAGTAAGGGGGAAGCAAAAGTTCAGAGATGGGATGCCGATCTGAAACCAGCTATCTTTCCACTTCTATCGCTTCCTAATAGGGCTGGGTTGTGGGATGAATAATCGTATCCCCCTGAGGTTTCAAAGCTCTTTAACAGAGCTGTACAAAGGAAGTCTGCACCTTCCCACTTATCCGGACAAGGCAACAACTGCTTTTCGTGCTGACCCAGAGGAGCATGCACGGGAGTCGACCGGACCAGAACCGCTTTCTTTCCGGCCGAAGTACCGCTTTAAGAATACAGTAGTGGAAGCCCTGTGAAGACTTCTTCTCGATCAAAACTCGTAGAGAAATCAGAACAGTTGAAGGAAGGGACACCCCTGATAATTGAATTCACTTTATTTTCTTCCGAAAAGGGTGAGAAATTTCGAATCAACTCTTATCTTGCCCGAAGGGTTTTTCCACCCACTTTCCCGGTTGACTGAGCAATAAGGAAACGTTTCACTGGACAGCACCTAGACCCGCAACTAGTAGCGAGCTTCCATTCGTATCTGGTGGTAGCCTGCGCGCAAGTCAAGCTTACAGAATTCCTGCCGGGGCGCCTTCTTTCTTATGCCAACCAAGTAGCAATCTGAAAACCAATCAATCTTCCTTACACTACGACAATTCACTTGAACTACCAACATCATGAGTGACCCAGGCCGGCCGTATATGCGTCATTTCTCCTCATCCTTGTCTCTACTTGTTAATTGCTCGCAGCCCGTAGTGGGCCTTGAGTAGGATTTAAGCACGGGTTTCGAACCGTCTACTTTTCCTTATCCTTATGGGAATTTAAGAGAGAGATCACTCCACTGAGTAACCGAGAGAGAAGATTCAGGCAACTCGGCGATTGAAGAAAGTGACTACTTTCGCTCATAGCTGGATAGAACTAGTACGAAAAGAGACCTAAAAAAAGAGCCTTTCCCAAGCTAAATGCTATTTTCTCTTTTTTCTTTCTGCTAAAGGTATCAGTAGTTTTAGATCACAGGAGGCGGTTCAAGCTAAAAGACAACTATGCGATTCAGGATTCAGGCAAGTATGCCGTACCCTATTCAAAATAGAGGCAACGAACCACCAATCCATTACGATGCCAGCAAAGAAAACCAACGCTTAAGACGCTATTGGAGACTCGCGTAGCTATTATTCGAAGCTTATTAATTTCTTTACTGCGTTCAAGGCATGACCGCGTGATAGGTGTCCTTTTCCCCCTACTCAAGAAGTAGAGTTACATGTGAGTTCCGATCGTGTCGTGATATGACAAACAAATCTTACTTTTTCTTTCCCAAGCTGGCGCCTCTGGACCGATAGGAAGATCGATGACCCGCATCCTACAACTTCAAAGAAGTATTTGTATCACACCCGAGCAATGGACCGGGGAAGGAGTTTCATTCATTTACGGAGTTTGGAAGCGAGGACGATCCAGGATCGACTGCTATCTGAAGAAGTGGAGTGGAATGGATCTGATTACCCATTGGCGTCTGCATTGACGCTTCTGACTAGCCCTACTCTGTGTCTTTTGCGTTTCCTTATTCATGTACTCATGTCTATTTCTATTTGTATGATACTGATATTGCAATCGATCTATCCCTTGGTCCTGCCAATCGAATTGTTAAGTATGTTTTTTCCCTTTCGAGAAATGGTGACAGTACCAAATGCCGAATTAGCGGCTGTACCAAATGGTCAATGCCTCTGGGGTTCCCCTTCTCTTCAGCTCTCTCCGGTTTCACCGATGTGTTGTGGCATGAAAAACTGTGTACATGCACGCTTAGACGCCCTTGCTTAAGGCATTCATCTATACTCTCCCCCGGGGGTTGTTAAGCGAGCTATTCCTTCAATAATGCTTGATCCATCCTTTAGGGCCCCTAGAATCTTATTAATCCATGGCTCACAAGGTATTGCTGACCCTATACTAATAGCATGCGGCTGGTCATATGCCTCTAGGATTTGATAACACCTATATTTGCCTATATCTAGAAATGTAATATCTATAAAAATAACTCTAGGTTAATTCCCATCAGAGTGTGTGTAAGGCTTTCTGGGTTGAGGTACTAGAAGGCTATATATATCCCTTTTGGGTGTCAATTCGGAGGAGAAAACCATTTCAATTAATATATGACATTGAATTCATATCTGTGAAAATGATAAGCATGGGATTGAGCAGGATAGAGTTGGCCTTGCTAGAAGCCTACTTTCTTTAGAGAAAAGAGCTTATAACTCGCTTTTACTACCTCATGCGTATAATCTATCGCGAGCCTACTCAAACAGAGGGAAATCGACATTTCTTTAATAGAAAGAAGCTTATCCTGATGTGGAGTCTAGTGCTGAAAATAAACAGAAAGGTACCAGCCCCAGGTTTCCGCCCATCAATCCAGAGCTCAAGACAACCGCGATACTTAAATCGCTCAAATAGCCACCTTAGACGGACACAGCCATTAGAAGAAGAAACTGAAACTCGATGGAGTACCCTAAACCAGAGATCCTCGACAAAGAAAGTCTCGATTCGAGGAACGGAATACAGGTCCATGATAGAACACAGACCGGTAAGAGAAAAGAAAGTAAGCATAGTCTTCATTGAACCGGAAGAACAATTTGATTTTCCGTCAACAAAGTAACGCTGTGCAAACTCATCTGATCCCTGTTTGGGACTTCTTCTTCATGTCACGAGCCGGAATCGAACCGGCGCTTTCCAGATGCATGGTCCGGATAGAAACCTTTCTGATCGCGACTTTGGTGACACAGTTCAGTCGGCGAGAAAAGCCTTCCTACGTCTGCGGGCCGGTCGGCCACCCAATCCTGCTCTTCAAATGAATCACTTAAGTCCCCAACCTATCTATGAGACCCCCATCCCAACCATTCTTTCTTCTAAATCATTTAGCTCCCCCAGTCTTCGAAATCATTAAGCTCTCCTCCCCCAGTAATTAAAGAATTCGGAATTCAATTGCTGGGGATTTGCCCCAATGTCTTGGAGAAATTGCTGTAATTCTTCAATTGAACTTAAGTCTAACTCTAAATCTTTAATCATTAATTCTGCTACCCTTGTTATATTCGGTGAATACAGATACCCGGTGTTCCGCATCCAGGGACTAGAGCGGATGATGTACCTCCGGTATTCTTGCTGAAGAACTTCGCGGATTTCAGTCAACAATGCCTGTTGCTCGACCTCCTGCTGGACAGGAAGGAATTCAGGCGTCGGCTGATTCACGGAAGGCTCCCCGGAAGAAGCACGAGCACTCGTCGTGTCCATCAGTGCATCCATCGGTGCCTCCTGCTCAACAGGATGGAATTCAGGCGTCGGCTGATTCACAGAAGGCTCCCCGGAGGAAGCACTAGCACTCGTCGTGTCCATCAGTGCATCCACCAGTGTATTTGTGGTGTATCCCGAACTCCCGGGCGGATGAGCCATTACAATATCCCCCCCTGTCGCAGCAGCTGCGGATTCCACACAAAAAAAAAGACTTAGTATGAAAAAAAAAAGACTTAGTATGCTCGTGGGTATCCGGCAAAATAAACATAATAATCCTAGTGGAACCCGGGGAAGGAGAAGGAGGATTTTCATCCAAAATAAATGGATAAAGGTAGCCTTGTATTTATACTTATTCCCAGAGGCAGAGGCGTAGTGCTTCCTACCCCCAGACCCTGCCGTACTAAAAGCTCGTGCTCCAGCCCCCTGAATTGCTGTTATTCTTGGCCGTTCAAGAATCACTGTTTTCGTGATCGAATGACGAAATAGATATATGAACTGTATAGTATCATT
>Ga0307488_10001783_pt1 | contig 18073 bp, 20 predicted proteins | sample SB02metaG_FD_202248 | JGI IMG/M metagenome (GOLD analysis project Ga0307488, IMG submission 202248) | Sea-ice brine microbial communities from Beaufort Sea near Barrow, Alaska, United States - SB 0.2 | ecosystem: Environmental > Aquatic > Marine > Coastal | place: USA: Alaska | collected... | reverse complement strand
AGAACTCATGGAATTGCGAGAAAAAAATCGTAATACTATTCTTCCAGAAGAAGAGGAAGAAGAACGATGCGGTGGTTTTGACCAAATTAACGCTATTTCAAGCGAATTTTGCAACGGTAAAGTAGACCCGATATTGAGGGAAGTAATTCAAGATGGTGATGGAGTCTGTGTGCGAGGCAATTGTTACTCTAGAGCTTCAATTCTGGAATCAATCTTGACAAACTCGTTTAATGAACCTTTTACAACGAGACCATTTACAATGGACTCGTTTGGCTATGAGTATCATCGTAATATGGTCGACACCCTTCGATCGAAATTGCAAGAGTTACAAACCAGATATGACATCTCCCTTGATCAAAACGAATTTCTTGTTGAAGATTCAGCAAGCCTCGAAGCATCTTTGTCAGAACTCGAACTTCGAAACGGCAGTGTCGAACATAATCTTGAATATTTTGTGAACGAAGTTGCTAGGATAGCGCCGCTGAACCCGGCGAGCAGATGGGTGCAGTACTTGGACGGCGACGGCGACCCCTACTCTTTGAACCTCTACACGCAGGAGACCATGTATGAGTATCCGGACGAAGGAGTAAGGGCCAGGTACAACACTACAGCCGACGGGGATATTATATATGAGGATTATACATTTATAGTTTGATTACCTGAGTATCAAATGGAACCGAAATTTATATTATTTAATTCTCTTTTGTCGAATACCAAACCTGCCAAAGATGGAAAATACAAGGATCTTACGAGAGTTGAAAAAGAATTTTTCGTACACAACATCAAAAATGTTGGAGCAGATGTGCACGAGATAATTTATGCGGTAGTTGCAGCCTACTCCCCAAAGTCTTCCGACCCTGACATTCCTTACACTGGGTGCTTTGTAGAGTCTGGAGTAGTTGAATTTAATTTCAATTCTTTCCCTCCCCAGTTGAAGAGGATGTTGTATGATTTTTTAACCATGCATTTGAGTTCAGTGCGCCAGCAGTAGAGGTTCCCTTTGTGGGCAAATATATTTTAAACAGCAGTGGCATCCGATTGTTACGATTGGATATATTACCATGCAAATAATTAATGGAATAGGTATCATTCTATTTTTTAAAAATAGAATTTAAATTTCATTTACGTTAATGGTTGGTCCTCGCATTTTTCGTTTTCCCATTCCCATTCCCATTCCCATTCCCATGCCCCCCGGATTACCTCCTGTTGGCATTTGTTGCGGCATTTGTTGCGGCCCGTTGCTGAACGAGTTCATGGAATTGACCATGTTGAGAAGATTGGCTCCAGTTTTGGCCATTAGCATCTTAGATCCGACAAATATTGCTGCGTTCATGAGAACGAGGAACAAAAGTCGTACTTCCACAGGAAATTTGGATACACCGTCTGGCACGTAGCTCTTCTCGCCAAGTTCAATAAGTAGTTTTTCGTACTGGGTCATCTGGAGAATCTGCTGCTGCGTATAGCCTTGCATGTCGAGCCCTAGAAAGTGTCCAAATGCGTATTCCGTTGCCATAAAGCCTGCCATGAGATAAGACTTGTATTTTTCAACCGTTGTGTCCATACTCAGACGTCTGACGCTCATTTCGTATGCTGTCTTGATTGTATTCAAATCGCTTTTTATTGTAAAATCTTGTCTGATGTTGGTTCCTGGATAACTTTTCTTGAGCATTTCAAATTTAAACAGCATTTCCCTCTTTTCTTCCTCCTCGCGGAGCGAGTTGTACGGTGTTGGATCTATGGGTTTACGCATGTCGCTTTCAGAGTCTACGTAACCTCGTTTGTCCCTTGGAGTAGCATACTTGTTCACGCTTGCTTCACTTGCAATACTCTTGACGCTTTCTATACTGTCCATGCTTGCGTCGGACATGTCGGGCTCGGGCTCGGGCTCGGGATCGTCGTCGTCATCGCTGTCCATAAAATCGTCATCTCCGTCGACTGAGTTTTCGTAGGACATTTGGTTTAGTTTGTTTCTCAACATTTTGATGTCCACCATTGCGTCGTCGTCGTCATCCTCCTCGTCTTCTTCATCGTTACTAACGGAATAGCCGTGTTCAGTGTGCTGGATCATTTTAGTGAGCTCGTCGTTAATTTCAGGAGTTCCTAGAAATCTACCAGTATCTGGATTACTAGACGCCAATGTAGGTGGTGGTTGATGCGATTGGATATTCAAAACAGGCTCTCTAACAGGCTCGTGAACGGTTTTTTTAGTCTTAGTAACCTTTTCGTTAGTATTTTTTTTGTAACCTTTGTTTACGTAGTCACTTCGAAGTTTATTTTTGTTTTCAAAATATTCCAAAAACATGTCAGACATGGGCGGAAAGATTGCGGGTTTATCAATTTTAGCGTCCTTACTCATTGGAATTTTAATTACAGTTATACTCGCTTTTGGCATATCGTTTTCCATAGGAAAGCGGTGTTTTAAATAGTATTACGTCGACCAGGTGTTAAAATTGCTAATTCCTTCATTATCATTTTATCACGTATAATAAAATGAATATTTTTCAAAATAACCGTCAAAGACTCGCCAACCTCATTATCCAGCAAAATGAACAGAACATCGCAAGGCTGCTGGATAATGAAAACGCACGGCCTCCATGGCTGGAAGAAAACGACGACGTATTTGCCCCCGGTCTTGGACCGCCTCGATTGCTGCGACAAAACAACAACCTGGATAATGAGGACGCACGGCCTCCATGGCATGAAAACGACGACGTATTTGCCCCCGGTCTTGGACCGCCTCGATTGCTGCAACAAAACAACAACCCTCCGCGAGCGATTGTTCGGGGGGCAAACCGTCTACCTCCTTATGAGGGGGAAAACCCTTACCTGTATAGGGTTCAGCGTCTTCAGGAGCTGGCTGATCAACAAGCAGCCATTCAGGTTAACCCTGATCCACCTTACGACGAGGTAATGCCGCCTCTTCCTTACAACAAAAACAACCCTCCCCCAAATAGTGATCCTGGCGCCGACTATTACGTACCGATGTATGAATGGGATCAGAATTACACTCGAAACAATGAAATTTATGCTCAGCATCTTTTCAACACACGTGTACGGAGACGACGGCAGGGCATTCCTGACCTACAATTCGATCAGGAGCTTGACTTAACAGAAAACGCGCCAGGGGAAGATGCCTTCAATGTGGCGCGCGAAGCAAACCGACAAGGTGTAGAACCGGGTGAAATTTGGGATCCGCAGCGTCGGGAGCGGGTGCAATTTGAGGAGGCTCTAGCTAGGGCCCAGCGTATGGCTCATGATAATGCGGCTTATAATGCGGCTCTTCATGAGGCTCTTCAGCAAATTCCCTTTTATAATGAAGAGTTAGTAAATCAGGCTCGGGCTCGGGCTGAGGATAATCGGGCTAACGCTAATCGGGATATTTGGGCTGAGGGTCGAGCTCAGATTCGTGAGTTGCAGGCGCTGTTCCACAATAAGGGCGGAAACCCTAACGCTAACCCAAAACGCGGCAGGAGCGGCAAAAAAAGAGTAAGGAGTTCGAGTGAAAATAATAGGAGGGGCCGTCCAAGGAGAGAAGCGCAATTCTTCAGGCGCTTCCACCCTGTCACTCTAGACGAGGCGCCCATGGGATTTAGGTGGAAGCGCCTACCTGACAATGTCTTCATAAATAACGCGGTGCAGGGGTACTACCCTTTCCGTATGGGGGGCTAGATTACGCCCTGGCTCTGCAGGGGGCTTGTTGAATGTAAAAAAGATAAGAAACTATAAATAAATGAGTTGTCTTTTCAATAGTTTACAATTTTTTATTCCCTCTCTTACGTCGCATGAGATAAGAAACAAGATATGCGACTATCTCGAACAAAACGAGCCAGTTATTGACGGAATTGAAACTTCTGTACTTCTATCTCTAGATGCACCCGCAAATGAGTACATTTCGAGTATGAGGCGCCCTTCTACATGGGGTGGTGCGGTCGAAATCCAAGCAGCTTGCAATATCTGGCGCACTTCCATAATTGTTCAAAACAGACGGGGTAATGAGAAGAGTGACATTGAGTTTGTGCCTGTAAAAGGGGCGGCGCAGAGCTCTATAGGAGTTCAGTGGACGGGAGGTCATTACGAGCCGGTTACTACTACTCACCGTTAAGAAAGCGGTCGATTGGATTTGGTTTTCTACAACATGACCCTTGGTCACGTCCGGCAGTTCCGGAAACCATTTGAATCGTTCTTCCATTCGGTTCATTTTCACACGTTATAACTGGAGAATCTCCGCATTTAGTTGGGGTTTGAGCCGGAGCCGGAGCCGGAACCGGAACCGGAGCCGGAGCAGGAGCAGGAGCTGGAGCTGGAGCAGGAGCCGGAGCAGGAGCCGGAACAGGAGCCGGAGCAGGAGCCGGAACCGGAACCGGAACAACAGGATCTTCGGCTGGAACAACAGGATCTTCGGCTGCGTCGTCCTCGCACCTGGTATGTCCAGGAGGACATGTGCCGTCAAAGTTAGAGTTACCGCAATTTTTTTGAGTTAACTCCCCTGTGGTGAATGGAAGAAAATGGAATGGGTCTATCATCTGGAAGCATGGCCCTTCAGTTGAATTATCACAATTCTCGCATGCGACAGCACATTTTTGCAAAGGGCCACTCCCAAACTTTGTAAATCCATCCTTGCACACGCATATACACCCTTTTGATCCATCGTCAGTATCTTTAATCTTAAAATTTCCTCCTAATTCTTTTTTTATGGAATTTTTACCACAAAAATTGTCACAAAAATTTGTGGGTGGTTCTTTTTCAATAGTAGCTATTTTCTGGTCGTATGCGGCCTTTGCATTAATCTGATTAATTCGAAGTCTCTCAATTTCTTTCAAAACGTTGTTTTCTTTATTTGTTAAAAACTTTTTTAAATGAATGTAGATAAAAACGCCCGATGTAAGGGCAAACCCAAAACCTAGTAATAGCCCGATACCTATGCTATTGAACAATTGTGAAAATATTACACCAAATACTAACCCCAGAATTGATCCAGCAGACAATGTTGCAATTTTGGGAAATTCTAGAACCGAATTAACTATTGGATTTGAATTTATTCGGGTTATATTTTGTGTTAAATCAACACTATCACCAGAATCGTCAGTATTATCTCCACAACTAGTAATATTCTGCTGAAGTACTACATTGGTAGCAATACCTAAATTAGCAATGTTATTGCAACAGTTTAAACTAAAGTCTGGTACACTTAGGTCTGGGGAATTTATAGGTTCTGTGTATAAGTCCTCAATAAATTTGTCGTAATTTATAATTTTTGCATAATCAGAATCGCATGCTTTTTCACCACTATCTGGGTTTCCCAGACTTTCTAGTTCCTCACCAAAAGGGTGGTTCATTTGTTTGATCGTTCCGAATGAACCATCGACAGGTAGTAATTCGTGAGCAATTTCAAATATGATTTTGTTTTTAAATTCACGTCTGCACACGGGTAGAGCAGAGCCTAGCTTACAAAACTCTTTTTTCAACTCACTGTTTTTAAAACCATCTTTTTTTCTTGCAAAATTTTTCATACTTTCTAGAACTTCATTGTGAGTTTTCCTGCACTTTGCTTGTTCTGTTCCGATAAACCCAAATGTACAATCCGAATCATCATTGAATTGAGCGTAACATCGTTGAGGATTTAGGTCGAAACAATCTTTTTCACGGTCACGAAATATTCCTGTTTCGCAAGGAGTATCTATGTCGTCTACGGTGTCTAATCGTCTCTTATTAATTTCTAATAAATATTCTTCATGGTATTTTTTGAGTTCTTCTTTGAAAATATTAAATAGTTTTCTCCCCTTCTCTTTTCTAAACTCAAAACCGAAGGCTCCACGATTTTTTTCTTCATTGAAATTTTGAATCGCCGTTTTTTCGCGTTTTTGATTTCTTAAACTAATTATACAATCACAGGTACTTTGTATTACAGGCTCTGGTTCTCCTGATAGTTTCCATTCACACTGCGTCATATTTGTAACTTCTTCTAGAATTGTCATTTATTATTATTAATAATAAATGAAAACTAGTTACAAAATTTTAATAACATTATTCCTGTTTTTAGTTGTAATAGGCGGTTCAACTGCAACCTACGTAACTTTGTTTAACCCTACCGAAGCCGACGACAGTCCAGTCGTAATAATAAAGGGTTGTGATGAAGTCGATGGAAGCGGCAAAGTTTTTGATAAATGTGGTGTATGCGGAGGTACAAATGAATGTGTAGGTTGTGATGGTGTAGCAAAGAGCGGCAAAGTTTTTGATAAATGTGGTGTATGCGAAGGTTCCGATAACTGTGTAGGTTGTGATGGTGTACCACATAGCGGAAAAGTTGAAGATAAATGTGGTGTATGCATGGGTACAAATGAATGTGTAGGTTGTGATGGTGTACCAGCGTTCCCCGCAGATAGCCGCAAAGTTGTTGATGCATGTGGTGAATGCGGTGGAGATGGGGTTAAATGCGCAGACCCAGGTTGTGATGGGATTCCTGGAAGCGGCAAAGTTTTAGATAAATGTGGTGTATGCGACGGTCCCAATATAACAAAATGTCTTGAAAAAGGAGATGATTGTACTGAAGATGGCGAATGCAAAAATGAAGATCAACTCAGATGCATTAAAATCCAAGGCGGAGACAAGCAATGCGGTCCCTTTGACGACGAACATCATTGTTCTAACGACAATCAATGTGTTAGCAATAAATGCGGAGGAGGGGGGGCAGGGTTGGGTGGAAACAAAGACTGGTGCATTGAGAGCGGGGGGTGGACGACCCCAGGTACAGCCTGCGACAATGACAACAATTGCGGTGGAGAATTAAAATGTATAAAATCTAAATGCAACCTTCCGTTACAAATAGGAGAGGATTGTACTAAAGATGAGCATTGCCAGGGTAAAAGATGCATTAAAATCACAGACGGAGCCGAGCAATGTGGTAACTTCGACGACGAACATCATTGTTCGAACAATAATCAATGTGTTAGCAATAAATGCGGAGGAGGGGGGGCAGGGTTGGGTGGAAACAAAGACTGGTGCATTGAGAGCGGGGGATGGAGGACCCCAGGTACAGCCTGCGACAATGACAACAATTGTAATTTTTCCTCAGAGGGTTTGACTTGTTCGCAAGGAGAATGCAAGGCACTTGCGTGTCCATGTGAAAACGCGGTATTTGGTAAAAAATTTAAAGTTAGTTTTATGGAAAACAACGACGGAACGGGAAAAACAGCCTGCTATGGATTAGGTAAAAAATCATTCGTAAATGGCGGTAAAAATGGATATTTAGATCTTAAAAAGGGGGATTTAAATGATGAATTCAAATATACTTGTGTACCTGCAGGATTAAAACTGACAGCATATGATAACGATAGCGGCGACTCTGGAGGTGACCACGGCTTCACTAATATCACAGGTCCATATTCGGGAGATCTAGGATGTACAGGAAAAACAGGACCAGGCGGATCTTGTCGAGCGGTACCCAAACGTGGAAATCAAAATCTAGGACAAGTTGGTAAACTTACATCATTTAATATAACAGTTGACCCCAATTACAACCCATTCGATAACAGATTAAGTACCGGGCTGTTGGTAAACACCGAACTAAGGGGTTGTCCGAATAATGACAATAATGGGGGTTGTTGTATAAACGATTTGTCTCATGAGGGCGCAAAAGAATTTTGCGACAGTCAAGAGGATTGTGTCGGCTATTGGAGGTATGATCATGGCAGGACTTGTTTAACAAGTAGTATTAATTTTGATGTACCACCTCTTAGTGCGATGCTACAAGACCCTGGACGTTTTTATGAAAAAAAATAGAAGATAAACAAGGTGGTAAACTAATTCGAGAACCTTGTACGATTTTTTAAAAAAAAAAAATAGAAGATAAATGACAACTCAACAAAAAATTCATCCAGGTATTTGTAAAATTGGAAATCCTGAAAGCGATGCTAAGAATGAAAAAAGGTGTAATGATAGTGATACAGGAGCAACAGATGCGAGAGACGCATGCAAGAAGGTAGAAGAAAAGAAAAAAAAATTTTTGGAGGAAGTTGGTGATTTTATAACAAAAACAAATCCTTTATTAACAGTGGCTCAGGGTATCGCAGGATTTTTGAGTTCTGACGCTTCATCAAACTCGGAAATTGATAATACGCTAATTACCAAACTCAAAAGTATAGTACAAGGTGCTCAAGAGAATACTTGTGATCAGACGGCAGGAGGTATTTTTATAAACAAGATAGTTAATTGTGATTCTGATTGCTTCAATAATATGACAAGCTCCGACAAACTATCGGCTATGTTAAATTGTAAAGTGAATAATGTCAGCCAATCGATTACAAACAAGGTAAATCAAACTTGCGAACTATCAGCTATGTCAGAAGCATTAACTAATATGAAGGCTAGTATAGATAACACAGCCATTCAGGAAGCTATAAACGAGGCTAAAGGGTTAGGGGCGAGTGCTAATTCTGAACAAACAAGTTGTAATAATATAAGCGTGTCTCAAACAGCATGTAAATTTCTTACTCAGAATAATTGCTGTTCTAACTTATCTAGTACAACCGCCTCTAATACATTATTGAATTGTGGAACCTCCACTAATATTATTCAAGCTATAAATAATAACGTACTGCAGTCTTGCAAGGCTGCCAACAGTTCTAGTGTTAGCGACACCCTAGATTCTACAATCTCAAATAAATCTAAGCAGAAGTCCGATAATAAAGCAACCGGGCTTAGTCTGGTTGAAATGCTGGCGATTATAGCTGTTGTAGCCTTAGTAGGGGGTACAGGAGGCGTGTCTTTCCTGCCGAAGAAGTCCGCGAATATTGTAGCAATTTTAGGTATAGTAATACTGATAATTGGGGTAGTGTCGATAGTCGGGTTTTTTACATTCCTGGGGCAGAGTAAGCGGGAAGGTGCTGCCATTCCAGATCCTCTTCTAGGTAGTACTCTTTCAGTAGTGCTCCAACCTCCAAAAGGTATATCAGGAGTAGTAGACGACGTTGGAAATCTTTTGGCTGGAGAGGCCGGGGACGTAGAACCAGGAATCGATAGAAATATAACATTCGAAGACGCTACTGCGACGATGAACAAAAACGACAGTGTAGGTATGGACTTCTTTAGCGCGGTTAGTGGGAAACCGGGGGCAAAAGTTCGCGGAACTGCCGTGTATTACAGCGAGGTAAACCCAGACACGACTGGAAATGTTGGAGGTCAACTTTTAGGTCAACTTTTACCGGATGCTGCCAAATGCACCGGACCTTCAGGTTGTTCGGATATTTTAACCGAACCTGACTGCGATAAGTCTTCGTTAGGTTGCAACTTTGTTCCTGAACAGAACTGTTATTCAGTCATCAACGGTAAACAAAACGGAACTTCTATAGCCCTGTTTGTAGGCATTCCTTTAACTATTCTAGGGTTTATTTCAGTTTTTGGCGGGGTCATTAAGGGGGCGTTTTCTGGAAAAAGTAAGTAAATTTTTAATCTATAACAAATTAAAATAATTAAACTATGTCGGCTCAGTTAAATATAACTTGGAGTTTTTTCTAGTTTGCGGAGCTCTTCGAGAACCTGGTCGATAATGTCGGAAGGGGCAATAAATTCGTACAAAGATTCGTGAATATGCTGCCATTCAACAAAGGGGGTATTAATCAAAACGCGTGAAATTGTTTTTTTTATTTCTGCAGACTCTTTATGAAGTTTTCTTAGAGTATGTTGGAGGTTCGCTGCGGAATTCATTTATTAATCGAGAACGAATAATAAATTATAAAATTAAATTTTGTTTATTTATTAAATTTAAACATGTTAAAATACATATCTTGGCTAGGAAACTGGCATATTGTAGTGATGGCACTATTTATTTTTTTGATAATTGTTGCACTGTACAGATATTTCAAAGGTTACACTGGTACCTGGAGCGAAAGTTATTACTATGACCCCGTATTAGCAGGATACAGAAGAAATAACGAAAGTCCTTCTGGTGATCGACGATATTCGAAAGGGGAAGAAGAGTGTCGTCGCGTCTTGGAGGCAATTTTTCACAGAAAATTTCCAAGTAAGCGTCCAGATTTTATGAAAAACCCCTTGACGGGTAGGAACCTAGAGCTCGATTGTTACAACGAGGCTCTAAAAATTGCATGCGAGTACAACGGTCGGCAGCACTACGAGTTTACCAAGAGATTTCATTCGTGTGTGGAGGATTTTGAAAAGCAAAAAAGAAACGACCAGAAGACGAGGGAGAACTGCATAAAAAACGGGGTGTTTCTTATCGAGGTTCCGTATACGGTAAAGTTGGAGAACATAGAAAAATTTATTTATAGAAAAGTAAAGGCTTCCGGGATAAGCGGAGCCATTTAAAACAGTTACAGTTTATGAAAAATGACATTGAATACTACTCAAAATACCAACTCTTTGCGAAAGTCAAAAGAGTTTACATCCGAAAAGAAATTTCACACTTTAAAAAAGTTTGTCCGCGAAATGTCTGAATTTTTCCAAGACGACATGGCAGTAAAACTGTATAATCATCTTTTGTGCAAAACTACTATCAAAAACAGAGCCCCAGTCAAACGGCATGTAAAATTGTTTGAGGATTTTTGTGTTAATAACCGAGATCAAATTGTATCGAGTGATCCAAACCTTTCCCAAACAAAGATTGAGTATTCTAGTCGTGTTTACCTTGATTTTTCTACAATTTTTTCCAACGTTTCCAATTCTCAGAGTGTCCTTTTTGACCATCTGCTTGTACTGAGCATGGTATTTGATCCCGAGGGAGAGGCTATTGAGGTACTAAAAACTAGAAAGGATGGGGACGTGCCTGCGGAGCTTCATAACTTGTTCAGCAGCAATCCCTTTCTTGCGGATATGATGGAAAAAGTTGAGGGTCACGTAAAGCCTGGCGCTAATCCTATGGAAGCAATGTCATCCATGATGAGTTCAGGGCTTCTTCAGGAGCTCGTGTCTGGAATGCAGGAAAACATTGAAACCGGGGATCTAGATATGGGAGAGTTAATGGAATCTGTTCAAAAAATGACGGCGGCTCTTCCGCCAGAGCAAATGCAGGCGCTGGCTCCAATGATGAACGCGGCTGCGCTTACCCAGAATACGTCCACTGCTGACCACACTGAGCACACTGAGCAAAAGTAGTGCTAGACTCATCGCATCCTCGAGTTTGTTTCTGATATGAAAATACTCGTTTTGAACCGCATCTGCAGGTAATAACACCTTCTTCCACTTCTAATGGTTTCTGAATGTAGTCTCTCATTTCATTTACATCCGTGACATCGTTAAAAATAAAAGGGTGATTCCAACCAATTTTTCCAGAATCAATCCTTTTCATTCTGGCTAAGGCGTCTTCGTCGCCCAGGAGTTGCTGCATTGCAAAAATATATTCTTTTTCAATATCGCCCTTTGTAGTAGAAGTGATAAACTCGTACAATGCGCGTTCCACTTCTCCTGACAAAAATTCTTTACATTCTTTCCGAACGACCAAGGGTATTTTTTTTCTTTCAAATCCATAGAAATTCATTTTAAATATTACAAAATGATATTTGTAATATCATTTTCTACAATAAAAATGTTTTCGAGCTTATTCCAATGGAAAATTAATCTCCGCGAAAGATTAGACCTTACCAAGGCATCAATGTCAGACACCTGCGCTGGACTTGGAAAACTTTCCGAAAATAATGTATTTATTTCGGAAATTTTTACAGGATATAATATCCTTATTCAACATGCTGAAATAAAAAGACGCGGTATTGAGCCTGTCATGGACTCTCTTTCTTATTTAGATCCAAAACGTCAATTTTTAATTAATACAATTAAGGATGACTTGCAGTCGTCTACGTCCGCAATTATTAAGCTTTTTTCGTACGGGTCTCACGACGACCTTCGTCCCGATGAGATGGACTACATCAAATACCTGGATCCTAGGGACTGTTGCAATTGCGGCGAGTGTACGTCTTCTGTACGAGTTTTACTTCCAGATAGGGTTATCAATGTCATTGGATTTAATCCTCCTGTACCCCAAGAACCTGTCCAAGATAGTCCCATAAGCATTACCAATCGTGGAGACATCCGGATACGAGTAGCTCAACGCGAGCCTGCAAGTCGCTCCATAATGGTTCCATCGGAAGGACAGCTTTTGTTGGACATTCCGTCTTCTACCCGATTTTCAAATTTTCTTTCTCGTAATGAAGGTAGAGTTACTATTTCAATCGACATGCGGTTTCTTAGAAACTTAATAGCTGACATTAATATTGACGCATATGATGAAAATAACGATTCCGACTATAATGAGAATGACGATGAGAATGAGAGTGAAAATGAAAATGACGAGTATGAAGATGTTGCGGACATGGGTATTTATTTAGAAAATGTGTCCGTGCTTCTCGGGTCTAGATGTTTTAACTCGGTGGTAGACATTGCAACTGAAACGGACTTGTTAAACGCTGAAAGATGTGCAATTTGTCTTGATAAGATTGAAACAAACAGTAAAACCTTGGAAATGCTCGGTGTAAAGCTAAAGTGTTGTGGCAAAATATTTCACGATTCATGTGTAAGACACATGACGTGTGATGTAGGACCCCCGAAATGCCCATTGTGTAGAAAGGATCTTAGATCTTTGTGCACCCACCAAGAATGCAATCATAACGAATTTGATTTAGATTTTTAATACTTAATTTTTAATTTTATTACTCTCCAAAGTAATAAAAGAATATGAATCTCTTAAAAATAGGATTAATTGTATTATCAGTTATTATAGTTACATCAGTAATAATAGTACTTGCCCTAAAAGAAAAAGAAACTTTTGTAACGTTTCCCCCCAACTCTATCCCCCGTCTGAGAGATAGGACACATGTAGACCTTGAACTCGAAAAAAAAGCAACTATGGTCAAGGGTACCAAAGACACGCCAATTTATATTATTGACAATTTTCTGTCAGACACCGAGTGCAATAAATTGATCAAGAGTGCTGATGGCAAGATGGAATCCTCCCCGCTAACCAGGCCTATGGAGGGAGACAAGTACTACAGAACCAGCGAAACAGGGTATTTCGACGGCACGGGTATTCAAGACGTTATAGATGCTCGGATATACGATTTGGTTGACCGTCCTGCGTGGTCCGCTGAAAAAACCCAGCTCCAGCACTACGCTCTCGGGAAGGAGTTTAAGGAGCACAACGACGCGTTTGATAAGGACCACGACAAAGAATTCTGGGAAAAAGGACAGCGCACTTGGACTTGCATGATTTACTTGAACGACGTCGTCCAGGGGGGGACAACTAATTTTCCAGCCATTAAGGAATCTCTTACCCCCAAGAAAGGTAGTGCGGTTGTCTGGTCAAGTCTGAAATCTGACGGGTCCGTTGATCAGAACACTAGTCACCAGGGCACCCCCGTAGAAAAAGGTGAAAAATGGATTACAACGACCTGGTTCAGGGATTCAAAGTTGGATGACAAATTTTTAAAAATAGTTTAAATAATTTAACATTTTTGTAAAATAAAAATTAAAAGTCGAGTTTAATGTCCTCTACGAGATACTTCATAAAGTTTTGACTTGTTTCTTCAGTTGTTTCGTCAAGCCCAGCTTCAATACGAGCCTGTTTGTATTTTTCAAAGTACTGTCCGTCATACTCGGGATGCTCTTCGTTCATCTCTGCAATTTTCTTTCGGGTATTAATGATCAGTTCCTTGACTTCGACCATTTTCTTCTTGTGCTCCTCGTAGGTCCAGACGAGTTGGGCACGTTTTACGCGCATCGTGATGTACTCTTCGTAAGGGTCGTCTCCAGCCTTTTTCTTGACGTCCTCTTTGAGGAGAGCTTCGCGATCTTTAATTTCAGTCATCTCACGAGCATCTTTTTTCTGCTGACGTTTGATGGCCTCGCCCATGCTTTCAGCAGCTTCTTTGTTAATGTCGACTTCCCTGACTTCGTCGGAAAACTTTCTGTTTTCGGTAAGCGGGAAGGGGCGACCGACGTAGCATAGGGAAATTTGATTGTACGAGTCGTGGTCGCGAATGAGTTTTTCCGACCTCTGGTCAGCCTCGACCACCGAAGAGTAATTTCCGCGCAACTTGGCAAAACCAAATATTCCATTTTTGTTAGCCTTTGCTCCATTAGCCGGGACAAACGAAATAAGCCCCATTACTTGCGCTGGAAGAACAGGGTCTGCGTACGAACGCTCTGACCTCGAGTATTTTTTTACAAACCCTGTATCTAGGAGCTCGGATTTGGCAACTTTTGTTTCTTCGTCCGTTAGAGACGAGTCCCTTGAAGGGCGCCATCTTTTGGTAGGATCACGGTCTTCAGGGGTCGTTAGAGACCCTTCATTTTCCGGCGGAGGATTGGCAAGCATTTCGGCAATTTTTTCCCTACGGGCAGTTTCCTTAGATTTACCTTCCTCGGTAGGAGGGGTGTTTAGTTTAGTTTCTGTTGCAGACATTTTTGTTTAGGATACACTCTTTTAAGGTAATTGGTTTAGGACACCCAACTAAGAATAATTTTCATTTTTCCTCGCATATTACTAAATGACGACAAATGGACAATGTACACCTTATTCGACGAATTGGAGTGAGCCGGGATATCATACTACGCCAGCAAAAGAATTTGCATCATGCGCGCGACACGACAACGAAGCCAATTGTCAAGCGAGCCCCTACCCCCACCCATGCTGGTGGGATACAAACTACCCTTATGGATGCTGCAAAGCACTTTTTAACGCACCGCCCACGGCCGATTGCCATCTTGGAAGAACGGATTGTTTGAACAACTACAACAATTGTTTTTGGGCGCAGGAGGGGCGGTGCGGTAATAAATCGTGCGCGACCAAGTGCACACCAGAACAATGCAGGGAAGCTAGGTGTGAACAAAGTACGCCGTATGCCTGCTTAGACGCAAATAATGATCAGATTGGGTGCAAGGCAAATTCTGAAGGATGGGACGTTCCCGGTCCAAATCCTTGCACGAGCTGCTGCGACGTGAGAAGTTGCGAACAAAATTAACGAAAAATGAAATTAATTACCACCAGAACGGTCTCGAGCATCGTCGGTTTGAATGTGTAACAAGTGCGATATTGGCCACCCGGAGTAAATACCGCTTTCGCCAAACGTAGTTCCCAAAAATTCGCTCTTGAAAACCGTGCCTCCAATCAAATCGATAATGATTAAATTTTGTCATTATTTCTATATACAAATGGATTTTCAAACTTTGGAGCAAAAATGTGCAGACGTGATTTTAAAAGCGCTCGGTGAAAAGCCAGAGTTAATTCAAGAGTTGATTGGGAACCGTGCTCTCGAGCATTTGAAAAAAACTACTCGGAAGGAGGAGAAAAAAAAAGCTCTTAAAAATTTAAAAACCAACGTTGCAAGAGAATTTGAGGTGTTGATACCTGCAATGATCACCGATATTATCGTGAACAATATGGGTAACGATATCCCATTTTTTATGACGTCTAGGTACAAAGATGCAGACCCAGAAATTGTCGAGCGATCATGGGTGATTGCAAGAAAAGCTGTAGAGACTGTTGGCGATGAAAGATTTCATTTTAATTTTGTTATATAAATGATTGAAAAATTTTTATAATTTAAAAAAACAAAATGACTGTTTCTTTGCATATCCAGTTTGAAAGAGCCGAAATGGCCAACGACCTTAATTGGTTTAATAAATTTTACGACACAAATAAGCAAATTCTCGATAAACACCTTTTAATGACCGACTGGGTGTTTACGTGGGAAAATTTCAAAGAATGGAAGCGTAAAAAGAAAGACGCATGTTAAACACTTAAATAAAATAAAATAATTTTGATACTATTGTTAGAATCAAAATAAGAAAAAATAATTAGAGTACTCCAATTGTAGGAGTGTCGGACATGTACCAGGGTCTTACGGCAGCACGCATTGAAGGAGGTCCAGCTCCTCCTCCACCCCCATAACGTTCGACAACGGGATTGAGTGGAAGTGCCGGAGAAGGAGCCATCGCGTATGGGAACCCTCCGTTTCCGCACGAAAATCTATTTTTACTATTCATACATCCTCCTTCCGTCACGCCTACCGAGCATCCAGGAGTTGTGTAGCTATTTTTATTACAATCGTTCATTTATTATCTACAAAAAAAAAACCCGAGTATAATAAATGAATAACTCTTGTAACGCTGCGGCCTGTTATGGCCCTTTCCGCACATCGTTTGACCGAATGATGCAGACTAAATTTTCTCCTTTCTGCCAGCCGTCATCTCAGCTTGTTTGCAACGCTGAAGGTAACACTGTTCTGGATGCCAAAGGCTCTGCCGTTGAAGCCTTCCAGGTTCGCCGCGCCCACATGGCTCGCGCGAACGCTATTCGTAGCGCCCGCGTCGCTGCTCACCAGCGCAGATCTCGTGAAGGCTTTGAAACGGACCAAAGAAAGATACCCGCAACTCCTACGGTTCCGCTCAAGCCGGTCAAGCCGGTCCAACCTGTCAAGCCTAACGGCAATGGTACCGGCAAGAAGACTGCCAAGCTTGGTTTGGCTGATTGGTGCGGCTTCTGCAAAAAGCTAAAAGAGCAGCTTCCCAAAGTGAAGCAGATGCTTACCGAAGCCGGTATAGAAATTGAGATGATCGAGGATAAAGCGTCTCTCGACAAACTCATGAAAGATAACAAACAGAACGGTTTTCCGTTTGCCGTGCTCGTTGACGAGAATGGCGCCGTGGTCGACAGTTTTTCAGGGTATATGCTTGCCGAACCTTATGTTGCTAAAGTGAAGAATGCCTACAATATGTAAAGGTAGATTATTTTCCATTAAATAAATAATGGAAATGAAAATTTTATTACGTGGGTCTACGAGACCTAACTTGTTTGTAAACCAAAAAGACAAAATAGTATAAAGAAACTCGAACGGAACTATAAATGATAATTTTGTGTCAAAAATTACTACCCGACGTATTAAGAGTTTGGACTACCGACGAATGGGATGAAATAGGAGATTTTGACATGTTCAACAAAATATTGGACGAATACATAGAAAAAAATAATAAATTTGTACTTTTATTTTCAAAACCAGGGATTTCAATTCCTGGAATCCCTTTACCTACTGCGCCAACTTTGATATACATAGTTGCAAAACTTGTAATGATGAAGAGTAAACTGCAACAAGCCGTTTATTTTAATGTTATTCACCTTCAGGACGCCGAAGCGCGGGATAACTTAAATTTTTTGCTCCAGTACTACACACCCGCAAACGAAACGCATGTCGTGGAATCGATCGACGACGCAACTAAAATAATAAACAATCATCTTCTAGACAATTAGAACTTTAATTTTTCCTCAAAACAGTATGCCAGTGGGTTGAAAGTAACCTTTGTTGAAGTCGTTCCCATTTGGCTGTATGAGATTTTGTCAAAATCTCCTCTAAATTGATGAATACTCAGGTACCCTCCAAATTTTTCAAGTAATCTCCAGTGAGGAGCGGGCGGTGGTAGTTTCACACCGTCTTGACCTCTTACCTGGTTATACATCTTATGAATAAGAAAAGGGGTCTGGTCGTAATCTGATTTTTTTTTATTGTCGTTGGCCCACGCGGAACAACAGTTTACGCTGCAAAACATTCCATCTGTCACGTAGGTGCACTCTTGCGTATCGGGATTAACCTGGTTTTTTTCACTCAACGTATACTCAGTCTTGGAAATAGAAGAAATATACGCGTACGTGTCTATAACTGCATTAATTCGTAAAGGGCATCCCCAAGGAGGAGAGTCGAAAGCGTGCTGACACCACCAGCACCATCGGCTAGTATTATCAAAGTCTACAGAACACATAGTGCACACTTTTAAACGCTTGGCTTCGTCGAGAAAAGTCATTTTTTCAGGTTCTTTTTGTTTGAGATGCGTGGTCTCGCGTAGAGTCGACAAGTCAGTTGTATTATCCGGATGAACGTGAGACGTGCATGGAATATTACAGGAACTTATTCCATACTTGGTGTTTATATTCATCACATCGACGCCCTCCAGCGTAAACCGATACTTAGACTTAGATTTTGACTTTGGCTTGGACTTTGGCTTAGTTTTAGAACTTACTTTTGTTTCCATTATATTTAATAATGGAAATTCCTCTTAAAATCATTCATTTTTATTTATG
>Ga0307488_10001782_pt1 | contig 18074 bp, 18 predicted proteins | sample SB02metaG_FD_202248 | JGI IMG/M metagenome (GOLD analysis project Ga0307488, IMG submission 202248) | Sea-ice brine microbial communities from Beaufort Sea near Barrow, Alaska, United States - SB 0.2 | ecosystem: Environmental > Aquatic > Marine > Coastal | place: USA: Alaska | collected... | reverse complement strand
TGTATGGAAAGATATAATTTTCAATCAATTGAAAAAAAATGGCAAGTATTTTTTAGTAAGAATAAAATCTATAGGTCAAAAAATTCAAAAAAGTTTTACTGTTTAGAAATGTTTCCTTACCCATCTGGAAAAATACATATGGGTCATGTCAGAAACTATACAATTGGTGATGTTATAGCCCGATTTAAATATTTGAATGGATATAACGTTCTTCATCCGATGGGTTGGGATTCTTTTGGTTTGCCAGCCGAAAATGCAGCGAAAGAAAATAACCTTCATCCAAAAGCCTGGACCGAAAAGAATATATTTCAAATGAAAACACAGCTTAAAATGCTAGGTCTTTCAATTGATTGGGATCTCGAAATATCAACTTGTGATGAAAATTATTATAAACATCAACAACAGCTATTTATTGAATTGTACAATGAGGGATATGTATCTCGAAGAGAAAGTTACGTAAACTGGGATCCCATTGAGCAGACTGTATTAGCTAATGAACAAGTAATAGAAGGTAAAGGGTGGCGCTCAGGAGTTTTTGTTGAAAGAAAAAAATTATCTCAATGGGTTTTTAATATAAAAAAATTTGAAACTGAACTTTTAAACGATCTCAACTTATTAGAGGAATGGCCTGAAAAGGTTAAGTTAATGCAAAAAAACTGGATTGGAAAATCTATAGGTTGTGAAATTGATTTTGAGTTAACAGAAAAAAAAGAAAAAATTAAAATTTTTACTACGAGGCCTGATACTATTTTTGGTGCTTCTTTTATAGCCATTTCGATAGACCATCCATTATGCGATATATTTAAAAAAGAAGATAATTTTATAAAATTTAAAAAAGAGTGTTTAAAAGCTGGAACTACAGAAGAAGCTTTATCTATAGCAGAAAAGAACGGGTACGATACTGGTCTTTTTGTAAATCATCCTTTTCTTAGTGGAAAAAAAATTCCAGTTTTTGTAGCAAATTTTGTATTAATGGATTATGGAACAGGTGCTATTTTTGGTTGCCCAGCACATGATCAAAGAGACTTGGACTTTGCTAAAAAATATAATTTAGAAATTGTAGAAGTTGTTGCTGAAAACAAAACAAAGCCCAAAAATTTTAATAAAATAAATGAAGCCTATACTGCAGACGGCAGACTTATTAATTCTGACTTTTTAAATGATTTAAATGTTGAAGAAGCAAAAATAAAAATTATAGAAATAATAGAAGAAAAAAACTTAGGCCAAAAAAAAATTTCATTCAGACTAAAAGATTGGGGTATTTCAAGACAAAGATATTGGGGTTGTCCCATACCAATGATTTATCTAGAGGACGGTAGTGTTGTGCCAGTGGAGAAAGATGAGCTTCCCATAAGATTGCCTGAAGATGTTGATTTAAAAAAAGGTGGCAATCCACTCGCAAATCATCTTACTTGGAAAAAAACTATTCATAAGCAGACTGGAAAGCCAGCAATTAGAGAAACAGATACTTTAGATACATTTGTCGACTCTTCTTGGTATTTTATGAGATTTTGTTCTCCAAAAAATAAAGTAGAGCCTTTTAGTGTTGATGATTTAAATTACTGGATGCCTGTCGACCAATATATTGGAGGCGTTGAACATGCAATTTTACATTTGCTTTATTCAAGATTTTTTATGAGAGCTATACAAAAAAATAACACAAAAATAAATATAACTGAGCCTTTTAAAGGCTTATTTACTCAAGGTATGGTTTGCCACGAAACCTATAAAGATAACACCGGAAAATGGTTAAGTCCGGAAGAAATAGAAAAGAACGATAAGAATGAATTTGTAAAAGTCTCAAACCAAAGTAAAATTATAGTTGGTCAATCCGAGTCAATGTCAAAGTCAAAAAAAAATGTAATTGACCCTGAGAGTATGATTAAATCATACGGTGCTGATGCTGTGAGATGGTTTATTTTATCGGATAGTCCTCCTGAAAAAGATGTTCAATGGTCTAATCAAGGAGTTAATTCCGCTTATAAATTTTTACAAAAAGTTTATAATCTAACACAATTAATTATTATTCGAAAAAATACAAAAGATAGCAAAAATAAAGATTTTGAAATTAAATTTAATAATTATATTTTAAAAATTACCAACCTAATTAATAATTTTCAATTAAATGTAGTGGTTGCAAATGTTTACAGTATTTACAATTTATTTAATTCAGCGCTTGATGAGGAAATAAGCAATGCTTGCTTAAAAGAAAATATTTCAAAATTAATGAAAATTCTTATACCTTTCACGCCTCATCTTGCACATGAATGTTTAGAGCAACTAGGAACAAAGGACATAACCATTTGGCCTAAAGTTGATGGCAATTTTAATATTGATGAAAAAATAAAAATTGCAGTACAAATCAACGGAAAAACACGAGAAATTATTGAGGTTAAAAAAGACTCAGATGAAAAAAATGTTATAAATGAAAGTAAAAAAAACAAAAAAATTAAAGATCAGTTAACAAAAAATGAGATCAAAAAAGTAATATTTGTGAAAAATAAAATTATTAATTATCTTACAAAATAATTAAAATGAAGAATTATAATAAAATTATATTTATACTTACCTTGTCATTGTTAATAACATCTTGTGGATTTAAAAAAATTAATCAAAAATCAAATAATATTATTTATATAAAAAAAATAAATACCATTGGAGAACCTAGAATTGCCTATGCTATCAAAAATGACATCTATCTGATTTCAAACATAGATTCGAAAAACAAATATGAAGCAGAAATAACCTTACAGAAAAACAAAACTAATAAAATTAAAGATAAGACAGGAAAAATTACAAGGTACAATCTATCTGTACAAGTAAGTTTGAAGCTAACTAATATCGATAATAAAAAAATTATACAAAAAACATTTGAAAAAAATAATGATTATGAGGTAGCAAGTATACACTCTGATACAATTAAGAATGAAAATACCGCTATAAAAAATACCACTCAAATGCTATCAAACGATATGATCAATTTTATAACATTGTCGATGAGGCAGTAGTGATACTAAAAAGCTATATAGTTGAGGAAAATTTAGAGGTTCTAGATAACTACCAGGCAACTTTAATTTACGGAGAAAATGATGGGATTAAAGATGATATCAAACAAGAAGTAAGTATTCAAAAAAAAGATTTTGAAATATTAAATTTTTTTGAAGAGGAGATATTGAGGAATAAAAATATTATATATCAAAATATAATTAATGAGTCACTTTTTAGTGATAAAAAAATAATATTTATACACGAAGCGTCGGATAAAATTTTTGATCAGATTTCAGAATGTTTAAAGAAAGAGAATAATAGTGTAAAAATTTTAATATTTTCCGGGATCTTAGAAAAGAGATCGAAATTAAGAAGTTTATTCGAAAAAAATAAAAATGTAGCTATTTTTCCATGTTACAAAGACAATGAGCGTACATTGATAAATTATGTAAACAATCAATTAAAAGAATTTAAAGGTTTATCTGGTGAAATAATCAATTTGATAATTTCTAACTCTAATCTGGATAGGAAAATTATCAAAAATGAACTTATAAAAATTAAGACTTTCTTTTTAACAAAAAAGATTAACAAAGAACAAATTGTAGAAATATTAAATATTAAAAGCGACACTAGTTTTGATGAAATTAGAGATAACGCACTAAAAGGTGAAAAAATAAAAATTAATAAATTATTGTGTGAAATTGAACTTCTAAATGAAGACACTTTTTTTTATTTAAATAATTTAAATTATAGAGTTATGAAATTGCAAGAAATAATAAAAATTAGTGGAAACAACAAAAATAAATATGAAGAAACATTAAATGGGTTAAAACCAGCTATTTTTTGGAAGGACAAACCCGTTATTATCCAGCAGCTTAAGAAATGGAGTTATGAAACGTTGACACAATTAGCTACAAAAATTGGTGAAACTGAACTGTTAATGAAAAAAAATTCTTACCTTAGAAAAGATATTATAATAAAAGATCTTATCATTAATCTTACCAATAAAGCGTCTATTTACTCTTAGTTAGCAAGTTAGACAACATTTCAAACTGATCCGCATTACTAAATTCAATAACAACTTTTCCAGAATTATTTTTTCTATTAATTATTTTAGTATTTAACCCTATGCTTTCTTCAATTCTTCTCACAGCTAATAATACGTTAGCATCGGTTCTTTTTTTAGGTTTAAGTTTTTCATCGTCTTTTTCTTTTTCTCTTTTTACTAAATTTTCAATAGACCGTGCACTGAGTTTTTCTTTGATTATTGAATGCGCTAATTCAGTTGCATTAAATCTTCCAACAAGAGGTCTTACTTGCCCCGCTTTCAATTTTCCTAGCTCTACTAATTTAATCACTTCTTGAGGCAAGGACAAAAGCCTTAAGGTGTTGCTAATATGGCTTCTGCTTTTTCCCATAAATTCTGACAGCTGTTCATGGTTGTAGTTAAATTCTTTCATAAGACGCTCGTACCCATTTGCCTCTTCTATTGTGTTAAGGTCTTCCCTTTGTATGTTCTCTACAATAGCTAATTCCAAAGATTGCTTTTCATTTAGATTTAAAATTATGACAGGGACTTCATGTAATCCTGCTTTTTGAGCTGCAAGCCACCTCCTCTCGCCAGCTACGATCTCATATTTATTATTTTTACCCTGCCTGACAGCAATAGGCTGAATTAATCCATTTTTTTTAATAGATTGAGACAACTCATCAATTTTTTTTTCGTCAAAAAAGATTCTAGGCTGAGATCTATTTCTGTTCAAATCGCTTATGGATACTAACAAATATGAGTTTTTTGGATCTGTTTTTTTAATTGTTTTTTCTGCGGTGCTGACAGATTCTATCTGATCCCCGAATAATGACATTAGTCCCCTACCTAGACCTTTTTTATTTTTTTCTTCAACCATTAAATATCCTTATTAATTCCTTGTTCAACAAACTCATTAGCTAGGTTAATATAAGATTGACTACCGAGACAAGCTTTATCATAAATGATACATGGAACACCGTGGGAAGGAGCTTCTGATAATCTTACATTTCTTGGAATTACAGTTTTATAAACTTTATCTTTAAAATATTTTCTAGCTTCGTCATCAACTTGGGTTGATAGTTTATTTCTTTTATCGAACATTGTTAAAATAATTCCTCTGATTTCCAATGTTGGATTTAAATTTATTTTTATTCTTTCAATTGTTTTTACTAATTGTGAAATTCCTTCTAAAGCAAAAAATTCTGTTTGAAGAGGAACTAATAATTCATCAGCCACAACCAATGACATCACTGTAAGCAAACTTAATGAAGGGGGACAATCTATAAAAATATTTTCGTAATCATCGAGTAAATTTTTATTTTTATTTGTTAAAATCTCTTTTAAGAGGAAAGCTCTATTAGGATCGTTCGCAGTTTCTACCTCTAATCCTGATAAATTGACGTTTGAACCAATAATATCAACGTTTTTTACGCAGCTTCTTTGTATACAATTTTTTAGGTCAGATTGACCTATTATAACTTTATATATATTTTTGACATTTTCGTTGTTGGACATACCTAAACCAGTTGTTGCGTTACCTTGGGGGTCTAAGTCAACTACTAAAATTTTTTTACCGAGTTGTGCAAGAGCTGTTGAAAGATTAACTACTGTAGTAGTTTTTCCGACACCCCCTTTTTGATTTATGACAGAAATTATTTTTTTCATTTTATTTTTTAATATCTACTATTACTATTTTAGAGTCTGGACTAGTAATACTTTTTTCTAAACTATAGCTGTAATTAAAATTATTGTTAAGCTCTTTTATCTCCTGCTCAGCGTTTCTCCCTTTTAGAATGATAAGTTTGTGACTAACTTTGATTATTTCACGTGAAATTCGTATATGTTCCTCTAGCTTTTTGAAAGCTCTAGAAACGACAAAATTACTGTCTATATCATGATTTCGGTAATCATCTTCGTATATATTTGCTTTTATTCTCATGGTATTACATATGGAGATAAGAAATTTTGTCTTTACTCTCGATTTATCATAAAGTTTCACGTGAAATTTAGGGTTATTATTAAATATAGCAATAACTATGCCAGGAAAGCCAGCTCCAGTTCCTAAATCAGATAAACTATGATTGTCTTTAAAATCAATAAACTTAACTAACTGAGCTGAATCTAAAACGTGTCTATCCCATATATTTTCAATTGTTGATTTAGAAATTAGATTAAATTTCTGATTATAAGAAATCACTTCTTTACAAAATATATCTAGCTTGTATAGAGAATCTTGGGTAAAATTTAGTTTATTTAGGAGTATGGATTTAGCTTCTGTTTCTGTCATTAAGCAGAAACTTTATATCTGCTTTTCTTTATAAAAGCTAAGAGAATAATTGCTGCTGCAGGCGTAACACCATCAATTCTCAGAGCTTGTCCTAATGTCTTTGGTTTAACTAATTCAAGTTTAGATTTTATCTCGTTAGACAATCCATTAATGTTTGAATAATTAATGCTGGTTGGTATAGATATGGCTTCATCTTTTTTAAAGGCTGCAATATCATGAGTTTGCCTTTTTAAATAGCTTGCGTAGTGAGCATCGATTTCCACCTGTTCATCTATATTTCTCTCAAACTGGGGTATATTGTCCCAAATTATTCTTAATTTTTCTAAAGAAACTCCCTTTTGAGATAGCACTTCCATGCCTGTTCTTTTAACACCATCTTTAGCAATTTTAACAAAATGTTTAGCTGCAGCATTGGGAGAGATTAATTTAGATTTCAAAGCGTCAGTTACAGAAATTAATTTATTTTGTTTGTCTAAAAAACTTTTTTCTCTAATTTTTTTTACTAAATTAATTTTAATACCTAAAGGTGTTAACCTTTGATCAGCATTATCGGCACGTAAAGACAATCTGTACTCAGCTCTTGATGTAAACATACGATAAGGTTCTGTAACTCCTTTAGTAACCAAATCATCAATCATAACTCCAATATAAGATTCTGATCTATCTAATATGAACTCTTTTTCATCTTTGATTTTTAGTGCCGCATTAATACCTGCCATCAGACCTTGTGCTGCTGCTTCTTCATAGCCTGTTGTTCCATTTATTTGTCCAGCTAAAAAAAGTGATTTAATTTTTTTTGTTTCTAATGTTGGGCTTAGTTCTCGAGGATCGACATAATCATACTCAATTGCATATCCTGCTCTGATCATCGAAACATGCTCTAAACCCTTGATATTAAACAACATTTGCAGTTGTACATCTTCAGGGAGTGAGGTAGATATGCCATTTGGGTAAATAGTATTGTCCTTTAAACCTTCTGGCTCCAGAAAAATTTGATGCTGTTGTTTTTCTTTAAATTTTACAATTTTATCTTCTATAGATGGGCAGTATCTTGGGCCGACACCTTTAATATTGCCAGAGTACATTGCGCTAAGATGTATATTATCATTTATTATTTTATGAACTTTATGATTTGTATGAGTAATACCACATGAAATTTGTTTGTTGCTTAGTTTGTTGGTTAAAAAAGAAAAAAAATATGGATCTAAATCTGCTGGTTGCATTTCAATGTCTTCATAGTTAATAGTTCTACCGTCAAGACGTGGAGGTGTTCCAGTTTTGAGTCTGCCTAGTTTAATGTTATATTTTTCTAGTTGTTCACTTAATCCTGTTGATGATTTTTCATCAAATCTTCCGGCTGGTATTTGCTTTTGACCAATGTGTATAAGACCATTTAAAAAGGTTCCGGTTGTTAAAATTAACTGTTTGCAGGAAATTTGATTGCCGCTCTCACAGATGAATCCTATTATTTTGTCTTTTTCGTTATCGAATAAAAACTTAACTACTGGGTCAGCTACTACAGTTAAATTCTCGTGGTTTAGTAAAATTTCTTGCATGTACTTTTTATAAAGCGTTCTATCTGATTGTGTTCTAGGACCTCTTACAGCGGGGCCACGACTTCTATTTAATAGTCTAAATTGAATACCTGACTTATCCGTCACAACGCCCATTACACCATCAAGAGCATCTATCTCTCTTACTAGGTGGCCTTTACCCAAACCACCTATAGCTGGGTTACATGACATTTCACCTATAGTATCTATTTTATGTGTAAAAAGAGCTGTATTAACGCCCATTCTAGCGGATGCGGATGCAGCTTCACATCCGGCATGTCCACCACCTATAACGACTACATCATAGCTCATATTTTTCATGTGCTAAATGTATTCCTCTAAATTGATTTTACAAGATCTTATTTAACTATTTACCTATACAAAAATCTTTAAAAATTGAAGCAAGAACTTCTTCCACATCTACCTTGCCGACTATACTTCCTAGATGCCTTGTTGCTAATCTTAGATCTTCTGCTGCTATTTCTATGTCTTTGTTTTGATCTTTTTTAAGAAAATTATCTATTTCTTTTAAACATTCGTTTAGTTTAACTCGATGTCTTTCCCTTGTCACTAATATGTTATTTGATGCTATAAATTTTTTACTTAATTTTTCTTTGATTTTTGATGTCAGCTGACTAATATTTTTATTATTTTTAACAGATATTAATATTGTTTCTACTTCATTAAAATTATGATTCTGTTTGTTGTCAATATCAGATTTATTTAACACAACAATACAATCTTTATTAATTAAATTTTTAATTTTGCTATCTATGTTTTCAGAAGAATTATCCATCATGATTAAACTTAAGTCAGATTCTGTAGATTTATTAATAGCTAGAGCTATTCCTTTTTTTTCGATTTCGTTCCTTGAATCTCTTATTCCTGCAGTATCAGCTAATATAACTGGATATCCATCAAGATTTAAATACACCTCTATAACATCTCTAGTTGTGCCCTTTTCATCCGAAACAATAGCGACTTCTCTCTTAGATAGTAAATTTAGCAAAGAGGATTTACCGGCATTTACTTCTCCGACTATGGACACCCTAAAACCATCTCTAATTTTTTCTCCAACTTTGTCATCTTCAAGAATCTTTTTAATTTTTGAATGTACTTCTTTAATTGATTGCTGCACTTCTTTTAATACACTGTCTGGCAAGTCATCTTCTGCAAAATCAATTTTTGCCTCTATATATGCTAATGATTTAATAAGCTTTTCTCTCAATTCATTATAATAATTTGATGCGTATCCCTGAACCAATTTTACCGCTTGTTGTCTTTGAAGTTCAGTTTCAGAATGAATCAAGTCTCCAATACTTTCAGCTTTTATAAGATCAATTTTATTATTTTGGAAAGCTAATTTAGTAAATTCACCTGGTTCTGCTAATCTACAATTACCTTGTTTTGCCAGTACGTTCAAAAAATAAGAAATGACTGCATTACTACCGTGTATATGAAATTCAGCCAAATCATCGCCGGTGAAGCTGTTTGGACTGGGAAATAGTAGTAATAAACCCTCGTCAATTAAATTATTATTTTCAGGATCGTAAAACTTGCAAAGATTTATTTCTTTTGATTTTAAATTTTTTTTTCTAGAAATAAGCTCAGCAATTTTTAATGTATCTTTACCGGACAGTCGAATAATTGCTATACCTGATGGTCCGCGACCAGATGAAAGCGCATAAATATTCATTTCTATTTTATTAATAGCACGAAAAAAGGTTACGAGAATTTAAAAAAATTAACTAGTTTTGTTCATAGACTCGAAGAAGTCTGCATTATTTTTTGTATTCTTAAGTTTTGAAATTAAAAATTCTATCCCATCCATGGTACCCATGGGGCTTATAATTCTTCTTAGAACATTCATCTTAGAAAGATCATCTTTTAGGAAAAGTAGTTCTTCTCTTCTTGTTCCAGATCTAGTGATATCAAGTGCAGGATAAATACGTTTGTCGGCAACTTTTCTATCAAGTATTAGCTCGCAATTACCTGTCCCTTTAAATTCTTCAAAAATGACTTCATCCATTCTTGAACCGGTATCTACAAGAGCGGTAGAAATAATTGTAAGAGACCCACCTTCTTCAATGTTACGAGCAGCACCAAAAAATCTCTTTGGTCTTTGAAGTGCATTAGCATCTACACCGCCGGTTAACACTTTTCCTGAGCTAGGTATAACTGCGTTGTAAGCTCTCCCAAGTCTTGTAATTGAGTCTAATAAAATTACTACATCTTTTTTATGTTCTACTAATCTTTTCGCTTTTTCAATCACCATTTCTGCAACAGCAACGTGACGTGTTGCTGGTTCATCAAAAGTCGAACTTACTACTTCGCCTTTTACTGATCTTTGCATGTCCGTAACCTCTTCTGGTCTTTCATCAATCAATAGAACCATTAGATAACATTCGGGATGATTAGTTGTAATAGACTGAGCAATATTTTGTAAAATTATAGTTTTTCCCGCACGAGGAGGTGAAACGATTAAAGCTCTTTGGCCTTTTCCTATAGGGCTAACCAAGTCAATCAATCTTGCTGTATTATCTGGTTTCTTTTCAATTTTATCTGATTCAACTTCTAAAGTTATTCTTTTGTTTGGATAAAGAGGTGTCAGGTTATCAAAGGCAATCTTGTTTCTTCCTTTTTCAGGTTCTTCAAAATTAATTTTGTTTACCTGAAGTAATGCAAAATATCTTTCAGCATCCTTTGGTGATCTGATTTCTCCCTCAACCGTATCCCCTGTTCGTAGGCCGAATTTTCTGATTTGGCTTGGACTCACATAAATATCATCTGGACCTGGTAGGTAATTAGACTCCATGGCTCTCAAAAAACCGAAACCATCTGGTAAAAGTTCTAAAACTCCTTGGCCTGTAATTTGTTCATTTTTTTCTGCAAGTTTTTTTAATATAGCGAAAAGAATTTCTTGTTTTCTTAATGTGCTCGGATTTTCAATTCCAAGTTTTTCAGCTTGTACAATAAGTTCTGCAGGGTTTTGTTTTTTTAGTTCTTGAAGGTTCATAGGATTGTTTGATCTTGAGGTGTGTCAGGTTAAATATAGGTGTTTTTGATAAGATTTCAAGCCTTATAATGGTTTGAAAACAACCGCGAATATAATGCCTATTAAAAGTAAAGTGGGAACTTCATTTATAATCCTGTAAAATTTAGGGGAATGTTTACTGTTATTTTGATTAAAATTTTTAAGGCAATAGAAAAGGAAAAAATGATAGGCGGTTAAAAGCAATACCATTGTTAGCTTTAATTGAAGCCACAAATAAGTAACAATTTCTATTCCTGTGGCGTGAATTAGCAAAATACCAAACAACCAAGATAGAATCATAGCAGGATTCATTATATAAAAGAAAAGTCTTTTTTCCATCAATTTAAATGTTTCATCTTTTTCAGTGCCTTTAAAAGTTTCAGCATGATAAACAAAAATTCTAGGCAAATAAAGTAAACCAGCCATCCAAGAAATTACAGCGATTAAATGAAGAGATTTAAATAAAAGATAATAATTCATTTTTAAATATTTTTAAATCTAGGACACTTTTTAAATTCTTTAGGGCATTTTATAGAAGACGTGAAAGCATCGCCATTACTAGCAGAAAGGATACTAGATTTTAAAGAATTTATAAAATCTTGATTCACGGTGACGGCTGGCACGCGGACATAGTCTTTGGAGCCATTCTCTGTAGCTAGTTTTTTATACTCAATATCAAGCTCTACTAGTGTTTCTGAATGTTCTGAAACAAAAGCAACTGGAACGACAATTATTATTTTTTTTTTGTTTGCTTCTTCTTTGATAATTGTTTCTGTAGATGGACCTATCCATTTTAACGGACCTACGCGGCTCTGATAACTTAAAATATAATTTAAATTTGAAATTGAAAGTTTTTTTACTAAATGATGAACGGTTTTTTCGACTTGCCACTGATAAGGGTCACCTTGTTTAATTTTATTTTCTGGCAAACCATGAGCTGAAAAAATTAAAGTCGTTTCAGACAATTTATCTAAATCAATTTTTTCTTTTATTAAATTGGCATACGATAAAATAAAATCTTTTTCAGTTGGGTAGCAACAGATGGTCTTAGTTTCAACTTTTAGGTTTTCTTTTTTACAAATTTCTGACCATTCTTTTATAGATGAGCCTGAGGTAGCATTTGAATATTGGGGATAAAGCGGAAGTAAAATAATTTGTTGTGGTTTAAAATTTTTAACTTCATTAATTACATTAACCGCTCTAGGTTTCCAACAACGCATTATTATAAAGCATTTATAGTCATCTTTTTCTTGTTTTAAGGTTTTTTCTATTGCATCTGCTTGTTTTTGAGTTTCCTCCAAGATGGGGGACCTGCCTCCCATTTCTGAGTATATTGCCTTTGCAATAGGCGTTCTTCGTTTAGAAATAAATTTAGCTAGGGGGTATCTAAATATTTTTGGTAGACTAATTATCGCAGGATCGTTAAACAAATTAAATAAAAATGGCTGAACAGAATCAAGACTGTCTGGTCCACCTAAATTAAATAAGATAATGGCTTTTTTCATTTAAAATTATTAACTCTTTCTACAATCTTTTGTAAAACGTCAGGATTTGTTTCAGGGAGTAAACCATGACCAAGATTAAAAATATAAGGGTGACCTTTAAAAATGTTTAAATATCTGTCCACCTCTCGAATTATTTCATCTTCTTTTTTAAATAAAATTTTAGGATCTAAACCACCTTGTAAACAATATTTGTTTAAATTATTTATAGCCCATGTTGGATCTATTTCATAGTCTAGACTTAAACAATCTGGATTAACGATATTTGCAAACTCCAAATAATTTTTATTAATACCACGTGGGAAACATATAACTGGAATTTTTTTCTTTTTACAAAAATCAACAATTTTCTTATTAGGCTCATAACAGTAATCAAATAATTTATCTTGTGGTAATAGACCGGCCCAGGAATCAAATATTTGAACAATATCTGCTCCAGCCTGAACTTGTTTTTCAATGTGAATGCACAAAAATTCATTAATTTTTTCTAAAACTTTTCTAATATTTAACTCTGATTTTTTTAATTTATCTACATCGATTTGATTCTTACTTTTTTTTAATCCAAACATGTAAACAATAAGTGTCCACGGAGCTCCTACAAATGATATTAGAGATTTTTCTTTATTTAAATTAGTTCTTGTCAGTTTTATGGCGTTATATATTGGATTAAGCTTTTTAATGAAATCATTTTTGTTATTAGTTAAAAAAGAATTTAAATTAAAAGAAGACAAAATAGGACCTTTATCCTTTTCAAATTTCACTTCTTGCCCAAGTCCAAATGGAACCATTAAAATATCTGAAAAAATTATAGCTGCATCAATTTCAAATCTTTTTAACGGCTGTAATGTAATTTCAGAACTTAAATTACTATTTAAACATAATTTAATAAAATCTGCGTTTTGAGATCTAATTTTTCGAAATTCAGGAAGATAACGACCTGCTTGTCTCATGAACCAAATTGGAACACAAGAGTGATCTTTATTTAATATACAATTTGTTAATCTAGTCATTAATATAATAATTTATTTAAAAGTATATTATTTGATGTAGGTCATGTTGGTTGGTGAAATAACTATTTATACATAGTTTTGAACAGTTTGTCTCACAAGCAAACAAAAAAAAAAGCTGATTAATTAATAAAAATCTTTAATAATTAAGAAAATGACAAGAAAATAATTTCTATTATTAACAGCGAATAAAATGTTTAAAACATGTTAATTAATGTGAAAAAAATTCTTAATTAATGATCCGGCATGTATAACAACAGGTTATAACAAAGTTATTAACAGAATTACGTATGAGACATAAATACCAAATTAATTTAATTTCGGACTCCACCGGAGAAACTTTGGACAGAATATTTCTTGCATTGAAATCTCAATTCTCAAATTTTGACTATGAGAAAAAAGAATATGTTTTTGTTAGGACTCAGCAACAAATTAATAAAATTATAAAAGAGTGTGAGAATAAGGAAAATGTAATAGTTTTATATACAGTTGTTGAAACCAAAATAGACAAATACATAATACAAGCATGTAGAAAAAAAAAAATACCATGTTTTAGTATTTTAGGTAACTTAATATTAAATTTTTCAAAACTTATTAAACAAAAACCAACTCACACACCTAGTGCGCAGCACGTTCTAGATGAAGACTATTATAAAAGAATCGAAGCCATACAATTCTCCATGGAGCATGATGACGGATTAAAAATAGAAGATGTTGAAAGAGCTGATATTGTGCTACTAGGCGTTAGTCGAACAAGTAAAACTCCTACATCTATTTATTTAGCCAATAGAGGATATAAGACTTTAAACATTCCGCTTATATATAAGCAAGAAATTCCTAATATCTTGAAAGATGAACCAAAAAATTTTTGCATTATAGGTTTAGTCGTTGATGCTGATCGATTGTCTGATATCAGAAGCAATAGATTGGAACTTATGAAAGAAATTAACATACCCAACTACTCTAGTCTGGACTTTATTCAAAAAGAAATTGAAGAGTCAAAAAAACTTTTCAAAAAATATAAATGGCCCGTTGTAGACGTAACAAGAAAATCTGTTGAAGAGACAGCTGCTACGATTATAAAGATATTTGATATAAAAAAAATAGAGAAAAAATGAAAATTATTTTAGCGTCTAAAAGCATGGTTAGAAAAAAAATATTAGATACAAATAATTTTTATTGTACTGTTGTTCCTTCAAATGTTGATGAAGATCAAGTTAAAGACTCATTGTTAGCAGTAGGTGCTAATCCTATGTTAATTTCAAAAAATTTAGCAGAATTAAAATCTGTAAAAGTAAGTAGAAAATATCAAGATGAAATGGTCCTAGGTGCTGACAGTGTTATAAGTCTAAATGAAGAATTGATTAATAAACCAAAAACTAGGGAAGAGGGTTTAAATATATTAAAAAAGCTTAATGGATCAATACACTATTTAATAACATCAGTATGTATTTCTAAAAATGGTGCAATGATTTGGAATTTTACAGACCAATCAGAGTTAAAAATGAAAAAACTTTCTGATGATGAGCTTAATAATTATATTAAAAAAATTAAAACAGAAACTTTATTGGCTTATGGAGTTTACCAAATAGAAGCTGGAGGGCTAGAACTCTTTGAATCCGTTAAAGGTGACAGAGATTCCATCATGGGCTTGCCCATTAAACAGATAATAGATTATATTAAAGCATCGTCATGACTGAAAAAAAATATGGCATTATCGGCAAGCCATTATCACACTCTCTTTCGCCATTAATCCATAATTTCTGGTTTAACAAATATAATATTAAAGCAAACTATGTGCCAATAGAAATCGAAGAAGATCAAATTGAAGAAGTTATAGGTAAAATAAGAAAAAAAGAACTACAAGGTGCTAACGTAACAATACCTTATAAACAGTTAGTAATCCCTTTTTTAGACTTAGTTATAAACGATGCAAAAGAAACTTCGTCAGTAAATACTATATATCTAAATGCTGAAAACAAAATTGTTGGAGAGAACACAGATGTTTATGGCTTTGACCATTCATTCATTAAAAGATTTAAAAATGGAAATTTACTAGAAAAAAATATCTTAATAATTGGTGCAGGTGGAGTTGTGCCTTCAGTAATTTATGCATTAGCTAAAGAAAAAATAAAAAAAGTATTCATAACTAACAGGACTATTGCAAAAGCAGAAAAAATAAAAAAAAAATTTCCGTTTATTGAAATTATTTCTTGGGAAAACATAAATAATAGATCGCTAGATATGGACGTTATTATTAACGCAACTTCATTAGGCATGAAAAATGGAAATGACTTTAATCAAGAGATAAAAAAATTTAAACCGAAGTTAATCTATTACGACATTGTTTATAACCCGTTAGAAACAAAAATGCTGAAAAGTTTTAAAGAAAAAAAGGTTTCAACTTTTAATGGTTTAGAAATGTTTCTTTACCAGGGTCAAAAATCTTTTTACTTGTGGAACAATATTAACGCGGAGATAAGCGAAGAACTAAAGAAAAATCTAATATTAAATTTAAATTTAAAATGAAAATTGTAGGAATTACAGGGTCAATAGCTTCAGGTAAAACTACCGTCGCTCATTTAATGGCAGGTAAAAAATATCCGTTATTTAGTGCAGATAAAGTGGTTTCAAGTTTATATAAAGAAAAAAACTTTAATAAAACATTGATAAAAAAATTTAAATTAAAAAGAGGCAAAAAAACAAAAGATCAAATCAAATTAATTTTAAAAAAAAATAAAAAAAATCTCTATAAGCTAGAATCTATCATTCACCCTTTTGTAAGAAAAAAGATGATCAATTTCTTAAAAAAAAAAAATAAAATGCTGTTTTTAGAAATACCTTTGCTCTTAGAGAGTAAATTAGACAGATATTTTGATAAGTTAGTTTTTGTTGGGGCAAACAAAGGCTTAAGGTTAGAAAGATATTTAAAAAGAAGAGGTGATAAAAAAACATTTATTTTGTTAGAAAAAAGACAACTACCTGCTGTTTTAAAAAAAAAAATTTGCGATTTTGCAATTAATAATAATTATTCTTTAGCAATTTTGAAAAAAAATGTTAAAAAATTTATGAATAGCTATGAATGAAATTTTTTTAGATACGGAAACGACAGGATTGTCGGTTAATAATAAAGACAGGATAGTAGAAATTGCATGTATTGAAACAAATGATTTAACTCCTACAAAAAGAATTTTCCATAAAATAATAAATCCTCAGCGAGATGTCCCAGAACAAGCCTATAAAATTCATGGTTTTTCTACAGATTTTCTAAAAAACAAAGAGACATTTTATGAGGTGGCAGATGAGTTTCTGGAATTCATAAAAGATAAAAAAATTATAATTCATAATGCACTCTTTGATCTTGGATTTTTGAATTATCAGTTAAAATTGATTAAAAAAAATGAAATTAAAAAAAATAATGTTATTGATAGTCTTGAACTTGCAAGAGGAAAATTTCCAGGTGCTTCTAATTCTTTAGATGCTCTTTGCAGAAGGTTTAATATAGATTTATCTAGAAGAACTAAACATAATGCATTGTTAGACTGTGAGCTTTTAAGAGAGGTTTATATAAATTTATTAGATGCGAAAGAACCTAAGTTTGTTTTTTCGAATGAGAATTTAGAAACTAATATAGAAAATAGAACTAATAGTAAAAAAAATTATTGTAAAACAGTTGTTGAGCCTACAAATGAAGAGCTTGTTTTACATAAAGATTTTTTAAAAAAAGAAATAAAAAAAAACTACTATTGAATTGTTCTTTTTAGATATAACTCTTTAAAATCAATATTTTCTTCAATTTTAATTTTTTTAAACCCAGATTTTTCAAATAATAAAATAAACAATGCTCTTATTTCAGTATAAATTTCATTAGGAATTTTAATTAGAATAATTTCTTCTAAAGATTTTTTATCAGTTAAATTACCATCAATTTCAACAATGGTAGAAAAAACAATTCTAGTATTAATCTTGTCAAAGTCACTTGTTTTAGGATCAAGTGAAAGGGTCGTTTCAACCTCAATAATTTGATCCTTAAATTGATTGCTTTTAATATCAATATTAATTTTATAGTTTGAAATATTTTTTTCTAACAAAAAAAAAATTTTTGGACTAGGTATTTCAAATTTTAAATTTTTAATATATTTGGCTACAATTTTATAATTCATCTTTTTCTTTTTTTTCTTCAATTATTTCAGCGTCTATAATTTCATTTTCATTTTCTGAATGATTTTTATATTTATTTTTAAGCCATAAATTTATTATTATTTTTCTTGTAAAAGGAATTAGAAAAAAAAAACCAATTGTGTCGGAAATAAATCCAGGTAAAATAAGCAATATAGCAGCTATAGCTATTGATGCTCCGGATAATATTTCATAAAAAGGTATCTTATTTTTATAAAGATTAACCATGCCAGACTTAATAGTGTTAAGTCCCTCTACCTTTGCATAATATATTCCAACAATTGCGGTGAAAAAGATAATAAATATTGTATTAAAAGTTCCAATTTGTTGACCAATTTTAATCATCACTGCAATTTCAAGAATTGGCAAGCCGACAATTAGAAGTAAAAGTGAGTTCATTTGGTTGTTACAAAATTATATTATTAATGTATATTTATCAAATAATGAGTAACAATTTTGGATTTATAGACATAATTTTACTAGCTATGATAGCT
>Ga0307488_10001780_pt1 | contig 18086 bp, 21 predicted proteins | sample SB02metaG_FD_202248 | JGI IMG/M metagenome (GOLD analysis project Ga0307488, IMG submission 202248) | Sea-ice brine microbial communities from Beaufort Sea near Barrow, Alaska, United States - SB 0.2 | ecosystem: Environmental > Aquatic > Marine > Coastal | place: USA: Alaska | collected... | reverse complement strand
TGAATTAGAATTTGAGGGATTAAAGATGACTACTGAGTGGTGGGATAGAGGTAGAACATGAAACCATATCATAACGAGGGCTTCTTTAAGGCAGCACTGGTAGTCATCTTCATGCTTGTACCTCTGCCCTATATCATAGGCTACCTAGCTTGGGGAGATCCTTGGGTAGCTACATACAAAGAAATGTTTCACCCTGATAGGTGTAGGTATGAGGACAACAAGCATAACGTAATAGATAATTGTAAGGAGTAACAGATGGATATCATGGGAATAAGACCGTATTTATACATGGGAATTATACCTAAAGATGAGGAAGATTCTTGTTTTATGGGATATGGTGCTGACAAAAGTTCTTTAACATGTGGTATAAAAGATCGTTCTTCTAAGGAAGAGTTTGCAAAACTTAAAATGTGGAAGTTACCCTTTCCAGGTAAGATGATGTTTGAGACATACAGAGGTGGTGTATCATTAAAATCTTTTAATGAGATGTTAGAGAGAACAGAAAAAGAATCAAATGAGTCAGAGTCTACTTGGTTTTTTAAATTTGATAAAAGTAAAATGGAGTCTATATGAGAAGGAGTAACACTACTATGTATATAATTAGAATGGGCTACGATATAGAACCAAATGATTATGATGATGCACAAAACTCTATAATTAGTACTGGCTATAGATACCATGAATGCAATAGTGAAAAAGAAGTATTAGAGTTTTTTCAATCTAATATAAAACCTGACTGCGATAGGACACCTGCTACATACAAATCTATAAAAGAGTACATGAATACTTATGGATGGACTATAAAAATATTTAAAGAAAAAAATTATAAGGAGATATAAATGGTTGCATGGATACCAAGCCCAGTGTATAACTACGCTGTAGAGTATGAGGGTGTAAGTTTTAATGACTCTGGTGTGAACACTAGGGTGAGGTCTATATACCTTTACGCAACCAGTGAGCTACACGTTAAGGAAATAATGGATGACTACAAAGTTTTAACAATAGAAAAATATGAAGGAACATAAGATGTATCATGTGACGATAGAAAGAAATGATGAGGTAGTAGAGGATTGGCATGGCAAGATATTCTCTGATGAGATAGGTAAGGCTGACAGTATGACTAAGAGTGGTGACACACTGACTGTTGTATGGTCACTGGAATGTCTTGATGGGTATGAGGATACAGATGAAGTGTTGTATCAAAGACACATTGATAAATAAAAATATATTATCAGGGTTGTCACACTCCTGTAAGTGACTGTATAATTACATTAAGTATACTTTAAGTAAGACATTAACTCCTACAACTTAAAGAAAGATAAAACTTTATGTATACTTTATGTAAACTTTAAGTATAACTAGGGTCTTTGTATCCAAGAGGAGATGAAGATGCTAGGTAAAGATGATGATCCATGTGATGAGATGATGCCACCTATACCAAAAAAGAAAGAAGAGAAATGAAATATACGACTAAGGTAAAACTTAAGGATGGCTCTGCTGTCTATCGTTTTAATCCACCCAATGATGCTAAGTCAGCAGGTGTTGTATCACCTAAGACTTTCCACGATGGGAGACAGGCGAGACATGAAGTACCAAAGCTTGTAAAGATTGTTGATGACTTCAGAAAGGGTAACATACTTGTTGGCACTTTAGGTGTTAAGAGTAACCTAAGACAGGTGACAGCACACTACCTTAACACTGGACAGTTTAACTCTTTGTCGTCAAGGACTAGGAAGACCTACGAGTATGGCTTTGCAAAGATCAATGGCACTAAGCTGTTTGCTAGGGAGTTAGGTGACATAACTGTCAAGGCTATCACATCTGCTCACTGCACAGAACTCTATGAGATTTGGGTTAGGAACGTGAGAGTTGACCATGCTAACCAACTATCAAGAATCTTCTCAGTCCTGTTAAACTTCTGTCGTTCTATTGAACTGATAGACACCAACCCAATGTCTAGGGTTAAGAAGAGATCACACACACCTCGCTCTGTAGTGTGGACTAAGCCACAGGTAGAGCTATTCATTGAGACTGCCTTCTCTCAATTCAAGTGGAGAAACATTGGATTACTGGCACTCCTTGCCTACGAGTGGGGACAAAGACCCATTGACATCACTCTACTTGAGTGGTCTAGCATAGACTTTGATAAGAAGATGGTGACAATCAAGCAGACTAAGCGTGGTGCTACGGTAATGTTACCCATTGAGGATAAGATAATGGAGCTTATGGTACAACAGTTAGGTGATTGGGATTGGCAGAAGTATGTTATACCTCACCAGAGACCCTCAGATGGGGCATACAGACCCATACCATCAGGTCAGGTATCTGCCCTAGCAAATGAGGTTAAGGCAGAGTGTGGGCTACCTTCAGACCTACACATGGGAGACTTACGTAAGACTGCCATCACTGAGTTGGTAGAGAGTGGTGTTGATGCACTTGCAATCATGCACGTAACAGGGCATAAGAATGTACAGAGTCTTAACCCATACAACAAACACAACTATGAGACTGCAAAGTCTGCACTAGATATGAGGAGAGGATAATGACTGAAGAAGTATGGATAAAAGTTCCAGAGTATGACCACCTAACTGATGAACAGAATGAATTGTTTACAAGTCTTTATCAAGTGTCTAATCATGGACGATTATGGTCAAATAATACAGGTAATTTTAAGATACCTAGCACACAAACTAAGGGTTACAAAATACTATGTTGGGCTATACCAAAACTTATGGGAGTAGGACTTAAAAATCAAATAAGTATTGCATACAGAGTACACAGAATGGTTGCTAAAGGGTTTATTGACAACCCATATAATAAACCTGATGTAAATCATATTGATGGAGTTAAATCAAATAACAATATAGATAATCTTGAGTGGTGTACAAGTAAGGAGAATGCTCAACACTCAAAGCATAAATTAAAGAGTGCTTGTTATAACGAAAGACATGAGAGTAAATATTCTAAGGCTGATGAGAAAACAAGAAGGTTTATAATAGATAATTATAAACAAGGAGATCGTAAGTTTGGAACAAGAGCACTTGGTAGAATGTTTAATGTAGATCATGCTACAATTATAAAATATATAAAGGATGGATTATGTTAACAACAGCACTTGTCTGCCTAGCTATGAACGTATACCATGAAGCTAGGTCACAGTCTACAGCAGGTCAAATTGCTGTGGCACAGGTGGTAATCAATAGGGTAAATGATAGAAGATACCCTGACAACGTGTGTGATGTGGTTACACAGGGAGTAGTACATTCTGGTACTACCCTACCTGTAAAGCATAAGTGCCATTTCTCATGGTACTGTGACGGTTTGAAGGATGAGCCAACTGATGACAAGTCTTGGGCAAAGGCTTTGCTTGTGGCTGTAACTGTGCATGATGGTAAGACTGTGGACATGTTGGATGGTTCAACACACTACCACTCCACCTCTGTGTATCCTGATTGGGCAAGTACAAAGACAAGGACATCAAGGATAGATGACCACATATTTTATAGGTGGGAGAAGTAATGACAGAAAAACAGTTAGAATTTTTTGCAATAAAAAAGTTATCTGTCTCAAACGACTATCGTATATGTTCTAAATGCAATAAGAAAAAACACATACTAGAATACGGTTTGCAGATGGGTGGTAAGTCTTATAGGACTGAATGTAAAAATTGTGGATATAAAAAGGAAGTCTTACGCAAACAACTTATGAAGGAGAACCCAAGATCTTTTGATGCTGATTATATATGTCCTATTTGTAAAAAAACAGAAGATCAACTAAAATTTAATGGGCAGTTCCGTGATAGGTCAGTGTGGGTATTAGACCATGACCATACTAATCACAGGTTTCGTGCTTGGATATGTAATAACTGTAACATGGGACTAGGAAAGCTTAACGATAGTGAAGAAACAGTAGAAGAAGCATTGAGATATTTAAAGAAACACAAGGAATCATTATGATTAAAGTAAAGTATATAGATCATATGGGGTCTGACTTGAGTGTAGTAAATGCAGCAAGGGTTAGCTTCAACAACTGGTCTAACTCATTTGATATGAGTAAAGAGAGAAACATTAAGCTTATCAAGTACTTAGCTAAACACAAACACATGTCACCCTTTGGTCATTGCTTTGCTTCCTTCTATGTACGTGCTCCTATCTTTGTAGCTAGGCAGTTGGTCAAGCATAAATTCCTACGTTGGAATGAGATCAGTAGGAGATACGTAGACACTACACCTAACTGGTACAGACCAGACATGAATGATGAGAACACTGCACTCTGGAGAAAGCAAACAAAAGATAAGAAGCAGGGCAGTGGTGGTGTATTAGAATCTGAAACAGAACAGAGCCTTGCTAACTTTGAGTTGAACCATGTGATTGCTGAAGCTATGCAAGGATATCAGAGACTATTAGACATGGGTGTGTGTGAGGAACAGGCACGTATGGTGTTACCTTTATGTCACTTAACTGAATGGTATTGGTCTGGCAGTCTTGACGCATTCGCTGACATGTGTATACTTCGATGTGCAGAAGATGCTCAAGTAGAAAGCAGAATGGTAGCAGACGATATTAGTAGAGAGATGGGAAAGTTATTCCCTGTATCATGGAAGGAATTAATGAATGAGTGATAACCCACATCAGGCATGTCCATTTGAAGACTGTGGATCATCAGATGCATTCAACTGGAATGACGATGGGTATGGATTCTGTCACAGTTGTGGGGAATCTTACCCTACTAAAAAGAGAATAGGCATATTTGATTGGGTAAGAGAGAGCTACCCTGTAAAACAGAAGGTGAATGTAATGCAAGTAGAAGTTAAAGGTATGACGTTTGATAACATCAGGGGTATCAACCCAGATGTATGCAAACTGTATGGCATACAGGTACAGACAGGTGCAAACGGTGAGCCTGTAAGGTATGCATACAAGTACCCACACACCGTCAAGTACAGAGACTTCAACGATAAGTCTAAGACTTGGATTAAAGACAGGGGTGTAGGTATGAATCACCTATTTGGACCTGAGTTTAACTCCAACTCTTCCAATAAGATATACATAACAGAGGGAGAGTTTGATGCTGCAAGTCTCTACCAGATACTAGGTCAGAAATACTTTGTGAAGTCACTACCTTCTGCATCTATTGGTGAGAAGTTTATCAAGCAGAACTATGATTACCTCAACTCTTTCAAGGAGATAATCTACGCAGGGGAACTTGATGATGCAGGTAAGCGTAGTGCAGAGAAGATATATGAAGCCTTCCCTGCTAAGTTATACTTTGTACCTATGTCCAAGCACAAGGATGCTAACGAGTTCTTGATGGCAGGTGATAGTGAGGCACTCAAGTGGACTGCATTGAAACCACAACGCTACTCACCTGACAACTTCTTTTGTTCTGATGAGGAAGTTGAACAGGCGATAAGGACTGAGAGTCCATACCAGTATACACCAACAGGTCACACAGGACTTGACGATAAGATCAGGGGCATTGTCAAGGGTGGCTTAACTTTTCTCAAAGCACCAAGGGGTACAGGTAAGACAGAGGTGATACGATACTTTGAGACAGGGCTACTGTCTAACCCTGATACACGCATAGCCCTGCTACACATGGAAGAGATGAAGTCTACAACCTACAGAGCAATGGCAACGTACAACCTTGGTGTTAATGTTAGGACTGAGGACGATGCAAAGGAGAATGGTATCTCTGAGGATGACGTAGTGGCTGCTGCTAAGTTAGCTACACAGGGTGAGCGTACCATAGTCTTTGAGATGAGGTCACATGATGATCCACTCAAGCTACTAGAGTACACTAGACTTGCAGCTACTGTCTACGGTGCAGAGTACATCTTTGTAGACCACGTTCAAAGACTAGCCTACCTCAGTCAGGCAGGTGTAGATGGTGCTACCTCAGTACTCACATCACTTGGAGCTAGGATGGCACAGCTATCTAAGGAGTTGAACATAGGTGTAGTATTAATATCACAGGTCAATGATGATGGACGTACCAAATATGCATCATCTCTTGAAGAAGAAGCAATTATTTGTATAAAGATTGAGAGAGATGTTGACAGTGATGATGAATTAGTTCAGAATACAACTAACTTTATTGTTGATAAGAACAGACCCTTTGCAAAGTTAGGTAAGGCAGGTAGTGTTTACTATGATCCTGAGACTACGTTGCTTACTGAAGAGTCAGGGGGTACAGAAGATAGGATGGTTGCATGATAATATTTGACGCAGAAGCAGATGGTTTACTTGATCGTGCCACTAAGATACACTGCTTCTCTTACCTAGATGGAGAGAAACTAAAGACACTGCATCACTATGATGACATGAGACATCTGTTAGTAAATGCAAAAGGTTTGCTAGGTCACAACATTATTCGCTACGATGTACCACTCTTGAATAAGATACTTGGTATTAAGATTAAGGCTAGGTTATTTGATACACTTCCTATGTCGTGGGTACTCAATCCACTACGCAGTAAGCATGGCTTGGATAGTTTCTTTCCTGATTTTGGTATTGAGAAACCTAAGATAGATGATTGGCACAACCTATCACCGACTGACTACGCTCACAGATGTGAACAGGATGTACTGATTACACAAGCCTTGTGGAACAACTTACTGAAAAGATTTATGTTTCTCTACAAGGACAAGGTAAAGCTAGACAAGTTTTTTCGTTACCTTGAGTTCAAGATGGACTGTGCTAATGAAGCAGAGCAACAGGGTTGGAAGTTAGACACTGACTTGGCAATCAGTTGTGTTGATAAGATAACTAAGCTACAGGAAGAGAAGGTAACAGAACTCATAGAGGTTATGCCTATGCGTAAGTTGACTAAGGTACAGACTAAACCTAAAGTTTGCCACAAAAAGGATGGCTCACTGTCTGCTCATGGTGCAAGATGGTTTAGTTTACTAGACGAGTATGGACTACCAGACGGTTACAACGGTGATGTTACAGTGACTAAGGGTGCAGAAGAAGCTAACCCTAACTCCACTGAGCAGGTAAAAGATTGGTTAATTTCTTTAGGTTGGAAGCCATGTACATACAAGTACAATAAGAACAAGGAGACAGGTGAAGAGAAGAAGGTATCACAGATACGAAAGAATGGTGAGCTAACCAAGTCAGTACGTCTACTTATCAAAGACAGCCCTGCTGTTGAGGTACTTGATGGTCTGACAATACTACAACACCGCCTCAGTATATTCAAAGGCTTTGTTGAGTGTGAACATGATGGTTACGTAAGGGCAGAGATAGATGGACTAACCAACACACTACGTTTTAAGCATAAGAAACCATTGGTTAATTTACCTAGTGTAGACAAGCCTTGGGGTAGAGAGATACGCAGTTGCTTGGTTGCACCAGAAGGTTACACACTCTGTGGTGCTGACATGACATCACTTGAAGATACAACTAAGAGACACTATATGAAACCCTATGACCCTGAGTATGTAGAGGAAATGTCAAGAGATGGCTTTGACCCACACCTTGACCTTGCTAAACATGCAGGTGTGATTACACAGGCTGATATAGACAAGCATGTGAGTGGAGAGAAGGACTTGAAGCCACTACGTAAGAACTTTAAAGTGGTTAACTATTCTGCAACTTACGGTGTTGGTGCAGCAAAACTATCAAGAGAAACAGGTATGTCTGTTAAAGAATCACAGAAGTTACTTGACGCATACTGGCAACGTAACTGGTCAGTCAAACAGTTTGCTGAAGAACAGAATGTTAGAGAGATAGGTGGTGAGATGTGGATACAGAACCCTGTTAGTAAGTTCTGGCACAGCCTACGGTACAAGAAGGATGCCTTCTCCACCATCAATCAGAGTACAGGTTCTTATTGCTTTGATAAGTGGGTAGCATTCTACCGTATCAAGAGGTCAAACATTGTGGGTCAGTTCCACGATGAAAGTATTAACGTAGTTAGAAAAGGAGAAGAGCAACAGCATACAAGTGTACTGAGTTGGGCTATTACTAAGTTGAATGAACAACTCAAGTTAAATGTACAGTTAGGTATTGATGTACAGTATGGAAAAAACTATGCGGAAATACATTAAAGTACTTGCATTATAATTATTAATCGTGTTACAATAAACTTTCAATAAATTAGGAGACTAAAAATGGCTACAAGAAAAGTAATATTAACTGGAATAGGTGAGTGGGCAAAGGTTTTTGAAGAGAACCGTGACACTAAAGGCTATGAAGGTGCATACGAAGTGTGTGATGGAGCGTGTACCATTGACATGATACTTGATGATGACAACATGAAGAGGTTGACAGCATCTAGGTCTATGAAGAAGGGAACACCAGACCCTGAAGGTAGAGGAACTAAGGTTAGACTTGTACGTAAGTTTGATACTGGTAGGGATTGGGATAGTGGTGCTCCTGTAGTGACCAAGGCTGATGGTACTAAGTGGAACTACGATGAAGATGGTACGATTGGTAATGGTTCTACCATCCAAGTTACCCTCTCTGTCTACGACACTAGCCGTAAAGCTATTGTAGGTACACGACTAGACAGGGTAAAGGTTATAGATCATGTGGAGTACATTGCTCTTGATGATGAGGATGAGGTAATTCCACCACATTCACCACCACCTCTGACTCAAGTTACAGCAGGGAGCAGAGAAAATGCGGAAGAAATACTCTTCTAAACCTAGAAACCTTGAGGCTAAAGAACTTTGGACAACCAAGTATAGCCTCAAGGTTATCCCTCTTAAGATCAAGAAGCTCTTTAGAAAAAGAAAACATAAGTTAGGACTTAAAGAATGAAAACAATAAAGACTCTTGTAAAAGATATGTACAAAACCTTAGAGGGTAAGGGTGAGTGGAATGAAATACGCAGTAAGACTTTGGCTGATGGTATCTCTGTTTTATCTAGTCAACGCTTTAGTAAACCTCAAGAACCCAGAGGTTATCTATCTCTTTCTTCTATTGGTACTCCTTGTAAACGTAAGCTCTGGTACAAGGTAAACAAGTCAGGAGAGGGAGAGAGCCTAACACCTAACACTCTACTGAAGTTCTTCTATGGTGATATGATAGAGGAGTTGATACTAGAACTAGCAAAAGCCAGTGGGCATGACATAAAAGGGCAGCAAGATACTCTTAATGTTCATGGCATCAAGGGGCATAGAGATGCAGTGATTGATGGCATGACAGTAGACGTTAAGTCTTGTAGCACCTACGCATTTAAAAAGTTTAAAGAAGGAAAGCTTAGAGATGATGACCCTTTTGGATATATATCACAACTTAGTTCCTATGTCTATGCAGGTAAGGATGACCCACTTGTTACTGACAAAACACATGGTGCTTTTCTGGCAGTTGATAAACAGAATGGACATATTTGTTTGGATATCTATGATTTCACTGAGGATTTAAAAACTAAAGAAGCTGAGATGTTGGCAGCTAAAGCTATGGTTGGTAACGATATACCAGATGACAGGATCAAACCTATACCACAATCTAAGACAAGCCCTAATACAAAGTTAAGTATGCAGTGTAGTTACTGTGAATACAAGTATCTTTGTTGGGATAAGGTGAGAACATTCATCTACTCCTATGGACCTGAGTATCTAACTGATGTCGTTAATGAACCTAAAGTACCAGAGGTGTTCCATGACTAAGACTAGAACAGGTAAGGCAAAGGGTAGACTAGGGCAACAGGACGTAAGAGATAAGTTACTTGAAACCTTTCCTGAGTTACACCCTGACGATATAAAGAGCACAGTTATGGGAGATACAGGAGAAGATATACAACTATCCCCTGCTGCTAGAAGACTTATACCACTGTCTATAGAAGTTAAAAGACGTAAGGAAGGTATGAAAACTGCATACGGTTACATAGAACAGGCAGCTAAACATAATACAGGAGAGCCTGTAGTATTCTTTAGGTCAGACAGAAAGCCTTGGATAGTTATGGTAGGTATGGAACACTATATGGATTTGATTAGAACTTGGGGGATAAGTAAATGAGTACTGTAAAGATATGGGCTGTTACTGAAGGTCCAAAATCTGTAGATGAGGTAGACTATGATGATAACTTTGCAGAGGATCACCCAGAAGGTTGTAATTATTTTACTGTGTGTAAGGTAGAAAAGAATGGTAAGCTTGAAGACCATGAGTTTTGGTTTCCTACTCTAACCAACGCTCACGAATTTAAAAACTTTATAGACTCTCATATGGAAGCTGTTGAGATAGATGATGAAGGTATATTAGAATATAAAGATTGTGGAAATATAAATTGACATTTAAGGTATATGGAGTATAACTATGGGTTTACGTTACGAGATAATAATGACTATAGATGTTGAACCAACTGCTAATTTTTTAGAGGTAGTGGATACGGAAGGTATTGAAAACTTTTCAGTGTTAAAAGAATTAGTTGGCGATGCTCTATATGATTTAGAAGAATTAAAAGTAGAGGATGTAGACATAATGAGGAGACTAGATTGAAACATAGATTTAAACCATATACATTTAAAACATACGGTGAAGAAGTAGAAAAGTTAATTATTACTGAACCTAAGAATAGATTGATAGAGAATGTATTAGGTATTGGTGAAGAAGCAGGTGAAGTAATAGGTAAAATTAAAAAACTTATAAGAGATGGAAGCTTTTCTAAAGAAGAAGTTTTGTATGAGCTAGGAGACCTTCTCTACTATAATACTGCTACAGCAAATGCTTTAGGTTCTAACCTACAAACAGTTGCTGATATGAATATGGCTAAATTAAAAGACAGGAAGAAACGTGATGTAATCCAAGGGTCAGGAGATAATAGATGAACAACATGCTACCAACAGACTATCAGAACTTTATAGCTACGTCACGTTATGCACGATGGTTAGATGACGAAGGACGTAGAGAAACATGGAGTGAAACTGTATCACGTTACGTAGACTACATGCATGACAAGGTTAAGTTCTCTAAGGAAGACAGGGCTGACATTGAACAGGCTATCTTAGGGCTAGAGGTTATGCCTAGCATGAGAGCCTTGATGAGTGCAGGTACAGCATTAGAGAGAGATAACACAGCAGGGTACAACTGTAGCTACCTACCTGTAGATGACCCTAAGTCTTTTGATGAAGCTATGTACATACTACTCTGTGGTACAGGTGTAGGCTTCTCAGTGGAACGTCAGTACATTGACAAGCTACCCGAAATACCAGAGAAGATGTTCACAAGCGACACTACAATAGTCGTTAAGGACAGCAAGGAAGGTTGGGCTAAGTCACTACGTATGCTGATAGCGTTACTGTACGCAGGAGAGATACCCTCTTACAACGTCAGTAAAGTTAGACCTGCGGGAGCTAGGTTAAAAACATTTGGTGGTAGAGCTAGTGGACCTGCACCTCTCGTAGACCTATTCAAGTTTACTATCAACCTGTTCAACAACAATGCAGGTAAGAAGCTCACAAGCTATGACTGCCACTCTCTTATGTGTAAGATAGGTGAGGTTGTGGTTGTGGGTGGTGTACGTAGGTCAGCTATGATTAGCCTGAGTAACCTTTCAGACATACGTATGAGACAAGCTAAGTCAGGACAGTGGTGGGATACTGCACCTCACATGGCATTGTCTAACAACTCTGTTAGCTACACAGACAAGCCTGATGCAGAGACATTCATGCGTGAGTGGACATCTCTGATTGAGTCTAAGTCTGGTGAGCGTGGTATCTTTAACAGGGTAGCTGCTAAGAAACAGGCTGCTAAGAATGGCAGGAGAGATGCTGACCATGAGTTTGGTTGCAATCCATGTTCTGAAATAATATTACGTCCATACCAATTCTGTAACCTCACTGAGGTAATCATACGAGCTACAGATACCTTGGCTGACTTAAAACGTAAGGTACGTATAGCTACTATCTTGGGTACAGCACAGGCTACACTCACTAAGTTCCCTTACCTACGTAAGATATGGAGTACAAACACAGAGGAAGAAAGACTACTAGGTGTATCACTTACAGGTATCATGGACAATCAGTTGACTAATGGCAGACAAGAGTTCATATCACATGAAGGAAAGTTGAGTACTATACTACCTATGTTAAAACAGGAAGCTGTAGATACAAATAAAGAGTACGCTAAGAAGTGGAAGATGCCTCAGTCAGTAGCTATTACCTGTGTTAAACCATCAGGTACTGTGTCACAATTATGTGACAGTGCAAGTGGCATACATGCTAGACACAGTGACTACTACATCAGGACTGTACGTGGTGACAACAAAGACCCACTGACACAGTTTATGATTGACCAAGGTATACCTAGTGAGCCTGACGTAATGAAACCTGATGCTACTACAGTGTTTAGTTTTCCTATGCAGTCACCTGAAGGTTCAGTCACACGTAATGACATGACAGCTATCCAACAACTACGAATGTGGATGGCATATCAAGAGCATTGGTGTGAACACAAGCCTAGCTGTACTGTGACAGTACGTGACCATGAGTGGGTAGAAGTTGGTGCATATGTTTACAATCACTTTGATGCAATGTCAGGTGTATCATTCTTACCACACTCTGACCATGTTTATCAGCAAGCACCATATCAAGACTGTACTAAAGAAGAGTATGATGTTATGATTAAGTCTACCAACATCAATATAGATTGGGATAGACTAATGGATTATGAGAAGGAAGATACTACATCAGGCAGTCAAACTTTTGCTTGTAGTGGTGACACCTGTGAAATTGTAGACATAGGAGCTTGATATGGAGATACAAATAATACCAAGGCAGCTACCAAATATAGGTGTAGTCGAAGCTCAACTGCCAGAAGAAACTATGAAGAACATCTGGAAGGTTGTTGAGGAAGCTAAGAAAACACCAGAGGACATGAAGGGCGAGTTGGCAGGTAACATCAACTCGTCTATACGACTAGACCCTAAGTCTTCTCATCTTGAGGACTTCATGCAGAATGTGCTACCTACATTTATTAGTAGTCACGTACAAGCATATGGTGCTCCTTGGAGAACTACAGGTGGGCAGTGGAACTTGGAAAGCCTGTGGGTAAACTTCCAAAAGAAACATGAGTTTAATCCACCACATGACCACGGTGGTGTATTTTCCTTTGTGATATGGCTACAGATACCGACAAGCTATGAAGAGCAACGTAAGCTACCCATTGCTGTTGAGTCTAATGCAGACAATCACATATCTAACTTTGCGTTTACCTATACAGATATACTAGGCAAGGTAAAAACATTTGCTTATAATATGGAGAAGGAAGCTGAAGGATATATGGTTATGTTTCCATCACAACTACTACATCAAGTGTTTCCCTTTTACAAAAGTAACGGAGAAAGGATTTCAATCTCAGGTAATATTAGTATAGGAATACAAGATGACAGTAGTTAGGTGGGGAGTAGAGATGTGTTCCATGTGTGGTTATCTTCTTGATGACAACATGGAATGCCCTGAGTGTGAAATATGTAATGGAGATAAAATGAATAATCAAATGACAGCAGAAAATGTATTTAAGACTAACAACTTTGACACAGTAACGAAACCAATTCACTACAATCAGAGTGGCATAGAGTGTATTGATGCTATCAATGCAATGACTAACACAATGAATGGTACGTCAGCATACATGGCAGGTAACGTATTAAAATATGTGTGGAGACATGAGTATAAGAATGGGCTAGAAGATTTGGAGAAGGCACAAGTGTACTTGGGGTGGTTGATAGAGAACTACAAAAAGGTACACAAGTAGTTACTTTATTCTAAAGCTACCATCACTGTTAAAAATATCGTCATAAATATCAAGTAGTGTCTGTATCTTTAATAACATAGGTAGTGGCAGTTCTTCTAAATCACCCTCAAGACCAAATTCTTTTTGAATATTTTTTACTTTGTCTTTATTCTTTGATGATAGTGTACGTAACACATTCATTTCTTTTGGCATACCCTGCTCAAAGACTTTCATCATGTTGTCTTTTGTTTCGTTATTCATTCTTTTAAGTATCTCTTGTTTTCTATCAAGAGGTAAATCAAAATAGTCAGGGTATTTATTAAGATACTTTAAAGCAGAAGCCTCAAAGAATGGTGAAGCAAGCATTTTCATTTTATTTCGTATGGCATCAGGTGCATCAATTCTACTCAACGCTTTCCAGTAGGGTTTACCTGCTGAGTTCATCATCTGTTCTACAAGATTAGGTAAACTTACACCTCTATTACCAAGTAATTGTTTACCTACATCAGGGGTAAACTCAGTACCTCTTGTAACTGTTGCCTTGGGTGGTAAGTCTTGTGTATCACCAAAGAGATTATTAACATACCTCATCATTTGACCCTGAATTAATCCTGCTTCTTTTAAATTAGGGTTCATATTCTTATCAGTAACCATACCATATACTTGATTGATAGGGTCAAGAGGTCTCATAAAACCTTGTGCTCTTGCTAGTGATGCTTCTCCAAAAGAAAGTAGTGGATCAAAGTTACCTTCTCCTATTCCATTAGCTGCATAAATTATACTTTGACCTAACACATCTAAATCTCTAACTGATTGTCCTCCAACTTGAAGAGCTAATTCTGTAATAAGTTCTGGTGGTATTTCACTAGGTTTAAAATCACGTACATCATTACTATCACCTAATCCATGTGCAAGTATCTGAGACATAAGACGCATGGTAGAAATTGGCCAATCATACTTTAAATTTTGTACAGACCCATCAGAGTTTAACTCTTGATTGTATGCTAAGTTATTTTCTAATCTTTCTTTAGCACTACCTACAGCAGGAGCTTTAACATACACACCTAATCCTATTGCACTCCAACCTGCTGCCCACTTACCTATAGCTTCTGCCCCTTCTTGTGTAGCAAAGTCTAATTCTTTCCCTGCTACTTTAGCTATGCCAAATCTTAAAGCATTAACACCAGTGAGGTCAGCCATTGTAGCTATAGTAGTGTTTAAGAAACTACCAAAAGGAACTACAAAACCTAGTGGAGTTCTGTTTGTAGCATTTTCTACCCACTTAGCAACAGTTCTAAAAGCATTGTTAGCAGGTAGTGTTGACCAATTAACTGATGCTGTTTCCCTCATAGTTCTAAACACAGCCTTATCTAAAACCATAGTTTTAAATCTATCAGATGCCATTTCTAAAGCAACATCTGGTTTTGCAAAAAAATCTTCTGGTGATATACCATACTCACGCATGATAGCTTGGTTTGTATTTGTACCAAAAGACCACCGTTTAGTTATATCATCTTGAAGTCTAACGAGAGTAAGTGTTTGAAAACCTTTTGTTACACCATCAGCAGTCTTCCAAATTACTGTCTCACCACCAAGGTCATCTAAGTTAAAAGTTTCAAGACTGTCTCTGACTCCACCATCTCCTGATACATCCCTAAATAATCTTTTTTGTATTTCAGGTTGACTTTCCAAAATTTTATCAGCATATCCTATTGGCATATCTGGTGACAATGTATCTGCAATTCTTCTAACACTACCAAAAACAGAACCTACACCCCTGTTATAAAACTTTACTGCAGCATCTGGATCACCCTTAATGTATTTATAAAAACCACTCTGACTAAAATTTATTCCAGCAGTTGCAAAATCTGCTGCTGTATTTAAACTTACCATTGCAGCAAAACCTTTTAGGTTAGCACCTGTGGTTGATAAGTGTGAAGTTAAAAGTCTTTTATAGATAGACATAACAAACTGTCCTCTTGCAGGATCATCAGTCTTCTTTTTTAAAACAGCACTTGCATCAGGAATTAACTCATCAAGAGACTGTGAAATCTTTGGGTTTTTTGCATCAATATATTTTAAATCTTTTAACTTAAATCTTATTGTTTTTTCTGAGCTATCTTTTTTATTGACAAACTTAACATTAGCATAAGTTCCATCACCACTTATAGAAGTTATAGTACCCCTGTTACTCCTGTCAGGTGGTCTTACTTTAGCTCCAATAAGTCTTCCAACAGCCTGTTCTTTTTCTATAGCTGTAAATAATTCTAGTGTAGCTTTAGTATCTAAACCTTCTTTTTTTATTTTTTCTAAACTAGATACAAGCTGTAAGCTAACACCTGCTTCTCTAGTTTGACGAACAAAGTGTGCTTCTAAACTTTTAGCAGTAACTTTATTTCCAGAAACAGTTTTATATACAGTATTACCCTGTGCATCTTTACCTTCTTCCCCTATAAATTTTAATTTATATCCAGTATCAGTTTCAAATTTATTTACAATTTTTCTAACTTGTTTGTCATTTAAAAAGTTGATAGCATTTGCATACACTGCTGTTTTAGTTCCATACTTTTCAATCATAGATTCATGTACAACAAATCCTGATTCTTTTAGTGCTTGAGCATAACCCTTAGATACAGTTTTTGTTTCTTCATTAACTCCACCTCTCCAAAAGTAAGAAAAAAATGCATTAAGTACTTCAGTGGGTGTGTATGGTTCATTTCTTCTCTTTATTAATCCATCAGATGCATCCCTAAGTTTGCTCCAAACAAGGAAGTCTTTTGTATCTCCTTTTATTGTACCAAAGTTTTCATCTACTGAATCAAGAAGTATATTTTTATTTACCCTACCCTTTAATAATTCTTCTGCTTCTTCTGCACCTAACTTAAATACATCATCTTCCATTTTACTATAGTTTAACCAAACACGGGAAAGAGAACTATTTCTAAACTCTCTTACTGTAGCACCTAAAGCAGTGAGTGTAGGTATAACTGCCATTGAACCTAGTGCAGCAAAAGCTGTTTGAGCACCACTGTATTCTTCTTGTACATCAACATTAATAAGTTGCATCTGATAACCAACGTCTGTGCCAACAGCAAAAGTAGCATCAGCAACTGCAAAGGGTATAGACTTTTTAACAGACTCACCTATTGCTTTTAGTGCAGCAGTTTTAGTAGCACCTCTTTTTATTCCATCTGTGTATGCAGTGATCATAGCTTTTTTTGCAACTTGAGCACCAGTTTTAGTAGCACCAAATCCTAGTAGTTTACCTAAACCAAAAGATAAAACAGTAGTAGGATCCCAAACTGCAGCCTTACCATAATCCCATATAGCATCACCCATTTCAGACCATGAACCCTCACCTGTAATAGCATTTGTCATACCATCACCAAAAAGTTTATAACCTGCACCTAACTTCATCTTTGTATCTTTGTCTGCACCCATACCATAAACTACTTCTTGACCAGTAGTTACAGTTTGCCCACCTGCAAAAGACCTCTGCCAGTTCTGCCAAGTTTCAAACACATCCTCATCCTCTTGACTTCTGTAGTCTAAACCTTTAATACCACCTATATCTCCACCACTTAAAAAAGATGCACTACGTCTAGCTCTTGTTAGTACACCCCCAGGTGTATATCTAGCTTCTAAACTAGAGCGTATAACTTCCATAAGTCTTGGATCATCCATGATGAGTTCTTTGGTAAGTTTATTTTTACCACCATACTCTTCAAAAATTTCTTCTAAGTCAATATAAGAAGAGTTGTTTTGACCTTGAGGTATGTAAGTAGTATCACTTAAACTTAAAGTTGGCACAGTGTCTACAACATCAGGATTAGTATCTGAAGTAGTATCACTTAGACTTAAAGTTGGCATAGCATTCACAATATTAAGATTAGTATCTAAAGTATCATCACTTAGACTTAAAGTTGGCATATTAAAACCTTATTAATTTATTTTGTTATTGTAAAATATTGTTCATTCCCAAGTTTTTCTGGCATACCAGTAACATCACGAATATAAACCACATCATTTTCTTTAAAGAAACCATAACCTTTTAGTTTTTCATACAAAGAATAGTTAGCAACTTCTATTGGGTTTGCTTTTACATTCGCAATAAGAGGGTCTAAACCTGCATTTTTTAAACTTGGGTATTTTTCAAATAAAATTGAGCTATTAGTTCCATATATTTTTGCAATCTTATATGGGTCTTTTCCAGTTTCTTCTAAGTCTACTAGTCTTTTAGTTAGCCAAGCATTTAAAATAGGGTCACTTGTATCTTCTTTATTAACTTCATCAGCAATTACTTTAGTAATTAATTCTACATCATTATCTCTTCTTCTTGTATTAGGGTCAATTATTCTTTTTTCAGCCTCACCTAAATCTTCAATAGGAGTAGCTTTAACCCTA
>Ga0307488_10001778_pt1 | contig 18098 bp, 21 predicted proteins | sample SB02metaG_FD_202248 | JGI IMG/M metagenome (GOLD analysis project Ga0307488, IMG submission 202248) | Sea-ice brine microbial communities from Beaufort Sea near Barrow, Alaska, United States - SB 0.2 | ecosystem: Environmental > Aquatic > Marine > Coastal | place: USA: Alaska | collected... | reverse complement strand
ATACTGCGGCTGATGATGGTGTATTGAATCCAAATACAGTTAGGATTATGCCTGGTGCTATTATTCCTGTTGCTAGAAATGGTGGCCCACAAGGTGAGTCTTTAAAACCATTACCTAGAGCTGGTGACTTTAATGTATCACAAATTGTAATGGATGATTTAAGAACTAGTATTAAGCGTACATTATTAGATGAATCTTTACCACCCGACAATATGTCAGCACGATCAGCAACAGAAGTCGTAGAGCGTATGAAAGAATTATCACAGAACTTAGGTTCTGCATTTGGACGTTTAATTAATGAAACAATGATTCCAGTAGTAAAACGTATGCTACAAGTCATGGATGAAAAAGGATTAATTACTTTACCATTAAAAGTAAATGGATTAGAAATAAAAGTATCACCCGTTGCTCCATTAGCAATGGCACAAAATATGGAAGAAGTGCAACAAGTATTACAGTATGCACAGATTGCACAAGGTGCTGGGCCTGAAGGCGCAGTTAATATTAAGGTAGATGAAATGATGGATTACATTGCTGAGAAGTTAGGTGTACCGCAAAAACTTAGACCAACACCTCAAGAGCGTATGATGATGAAACAACAAATGCAACAACAAGCTCAACAACAACAAATGATGCAAATGGCAGCAGAAAATCCTGAAGCAACTGCACAAGTAGTAGAAGCAGCAACACAACAACAAGGATAATTATGACTGATATGAATATGCCTCGTCATATGATGACTTTAAGTAAGCAAGAAAAAAATATTGTAAAGTATCATAAAGACACAATGAAGTCAGGTAAAGTTGGTCGTGATTCAGAAGGTAGACCAGTAACTGTTTACTCAACAGGTATAATGATTCCTGAAGGCCCAAACAAAGGAAAGTTTGTTTCTGTTCCTGGATATATAAGAAATCAAGGTAAAATTATTACTAATGAGGATCAACTTTATAATATATGGAAAAAGGATATTCAATCTAATAAATTTCCTATTTACGATAATCCACAACAACTAAACAAACGCTCTCAAGAAATACACACCATTATGGATCAAGAAGCAGGTCAGGCTAGAAGATCAGGCAGGCCATTAATGCAAGATGCAGAGATAGGAGAATAACATGGCTGGATGGGAAGACTTAGAACAAGCATTACCTCTTGATGCTAGAGATGTTAAGCAACAAAGAGATGATACAGACCGATTATGTTTAAGAGTATTTGGTAATGAGAACGGAATAGAAATGATAGCTTGGTTACGCAAGACTATCTTAGAGCAACCTGTAGCCTTGCCAGGTAGCGACTCTAGTTATGCATTTTATCGAGAAGGGCAAAATTCAATAATTAGAGATATAGAAGCAAGGATAATTAGAGCAAGGAAATTATAATGGAAGAAGCAATCGAGCCTAGCACGACTGAAGAAACTTCGGAAGAGGTAACTGAAGAAACAACTGGCCTACTCGACGATGCAACACCAGAAGAGGAAGTCAGTGCAGATCCAAAAGAAACAGAAATCGATCATCGTGATCCTGAAGAAGTCAAAGCAGAAGAAGGAGATGAGCCATTAGAAAGACCAGAATGGTGGCCTGAAAACTTTTGGAAAGAAGATGGAGCAGAACCTGATTTAGAAGGTATAGCTAAATCTTGGATGGATTTAAGAAAGCAAATATCACAAGGAACACACAAAGCACCAAAAGATGGTAAGTATGATTTAGGTTCATTTGGTGAAACGCCTGAAGATGATCCTGTCAGACAGCATGTTGTTGGATGGGCAAAAGAAAATGGCATTAGTCAGGCTGCATTAGATTCGTTAGTTACTGAAGTTGTCGGAATGAATCAAGGTGTTGCTGAAGAGCAAGCAATGAATTTACAAGAAGAAAGAAAACAACTTGGGCCTAACGCTGATGCTAGAATTAATGGCATGGTTAAGTGGGGTGCTGGATTAGTCCAGAAAGGCGTGTGGGGAAAAGACGACTTCGAAGAGTTCAAAGTAATGGGAGGTACGGCAAAAGGGCTAGCAGCTTTAGAAAAAGTTAGAAGTTCTTATGAAGGTCGTATTCCTATAGAAACTGCCCCAGTAGATGGTGCGCCATCAAAAGATGAATTATACGCTATGGTCGGAGATGAAAAATATCAAACTGATCCTGTATACAGAGCCAAAGTAGAAAAAGCTTTTTCACAAAACTTCGGTTAAAATCTATTGCAATAGCCTTGATTGTATGCTACTTTACAGTTAAGGCTTATTGTATTCAATCGTAATACAACCCTCAAACGCAAGTAATCTTGTCGTATGGCTATCGTAATTAGCAAGCACAGGCCCAGTTTTCTGGCATACCAAAGCGATTAATTTATTTATTTATTAATTTCTAAGGAGAAATATATGTCTATCGGATTATCCCCAGCATATGTAACGCTCTTTGATGCCGAAGTTAAACAGGCTTACCAAGGTAAAGCTGCACTTGTAGAAGCTACAAGACAAAGACGAGGCGTTGAAGGCAATTTAGTAAAATTCCCGAAAGTTGGGAAAGGCGTGGCTACACTTCGTGTACCACAAACAGACGTTGTACCACTTAACACTGACTTCTCACAAGTTACAGCAACAATGCAAGATTGGAACGCTGCTGAGTATTCAGATATTTTCATGCAACAAAAAGTTAATTTTGAAGAAAGATCAGAGCTAGTTCAAGTAGTAGCGAACGCTATTGGTCGTCGTCAAGATCAACTTATTCTTGATGCTCTTTTAGCAGGTAAAGGTTCTACAGTCGTTCATGGCTCTACAAACCTAACAGTTGCTAAGTTAAGAGACGCTAAGAAAACAATGGATACAAACAATGTACCAGCAGAAGACAGACACATGATTATTCATGCGAACAATCTAGCAAACTTACTATCAGAAACAGCAGTAACATCAGCTGATTTCAACACAGTTCGTGCGTTAGTATCTGGCGAAGTTGAAACATTCCTAGGATTTAAATTCCACACATTAGGTGATCGTACTGAAGGTGGTATTTCTATCGATGGTTCAAGTATTCGTTCATGCCTAGCATTCCATAAGACTGCTATTGGTTATGGCGAAGGTATCCAACCTAAAACTGAAATCAACTATGTACCTGAAAAAACATCTCATTTAGTAAACGCAATGCTATCAGCTTGCGCAGTTGCTATTGATGCTGAAGGTATTGTTGAAGTTCAAGCAGACGAATCTTAATTTAAGGAGATATAAAAATGGCTTATAACATAGATGGACTAAGCCCAGCTGGCGCACAGTCAAAAGCTGGTGATGCTCCTCAAATGTGGACATACAAATCAGCAGATGCTAAAGCAACAGTGGCAGCTTCTGGTTATTTTAACAGTGTATCAAGCGTACTTAAAGTGGGTGATTTAGTAATGATTTATGATACTGCTACACCAGCAGCATCATTACACATCGTACTAACTAACTCAGCGGCAGGTGTGGTTGATGTATCAGCTGGCACAGATATTTCTGTAGCCTAGTTGTAGTTATAATGCAAGGGGTGGGAGTTTCGGCTCTCGCCTATTTGCACAATTGGAGAATATAAATGGCATCTGGAGACACCTCATTATCAATTTGTTCTGATGCATTATTAATGCTTGGAGCAAGTCCTATATCATCGTTTACTGAAGGTACGGACGAGGCTAACATATGCGACAGTTTATATAAAGATATTAAGATTAAGACACTAGCAAGTTATCCTTGGTCTTTTTCATTTAAGAAAGTTCAGTTAGCTAGATTAATTACGACACCTACAACTGAATACAAATACGAATATGCACTACCTTCTGATATGATAGGTACACCAAGAAAGGTGTTCATCAGTAGTACACAGGGATCAGTGCCACAAAGAGAATATAGATTAGTTGGGGGTAAGTTATTATCTAACTATGAAGAAGTGTATGTTGATTATCAATATGCAGTAGAAGAATATGAAATGCCACATTACTTTGTGCAAAACATGAAGTATCAAATAGCATGGCACTTAGCAATGCCTATTACAGACCAATTAGAAAAGACTGATTACTGGAGAACAGTAGCACAAGGCACTCCATCAGAAAATGGTCGTGGTGGTTACATGCGCCAAGCTATGAACATAGATGGGCAAGGTCAGCCAACAAACGGAATACAAGACTTTACACTTATTGATGTGAGGTACTAGTGGCTCGTTTTGTTAGCATGCAAACTAACTTTACTTCTGGAGAGTTAGATCCTCTTGTCAGAGCTAGAATAGATATAGAACCTTATAGAAATGCATTAGAAGCAGCAAAGAATGTTATATGTCAGCCACAAGGTGGCGTTACTCGTAGACCTGGCACTAAATTTATAAATGAACTTACAGGAACTCCAGCAAGTGGTTTACGCTTAGTATCATTTGAGTTTTCTGTAGATGATAGTTATATGTTGTGTTTTACAAACGACACTATGTTTGTATATAAAAACACAGCATTAGTACATACAGAATCTAGTACAGGAATTACTAGCACTTTTTTAGATAATATGTGTTGGACACAATCTGCTGATACATTAATTATTGTGCATCCAGATCTAGCACCTAGAAAGATAGTTCGTGGCGCATCAGATACTGATTGGACTATTAGCACTATATCATTTGATTCTATCCCTAAATATGCATTTACTATTGTTATATTTGATACTAGCTCTGCTGGTCATTTAACACCAAGTGATGTTTCAGGAAAGGTAACTTTAACTTCTCAACATTCTATATTTACATCAGCTCATGTTGGGCAATATATTAATGTTACTCCACAAGGTCGTGCAAGAATTGTTGAGGTTACAACAGGCTCAACAGTTAATGTTGTAACAGAGTTCCCATTTTTTGATACATCACAAATAGCTAATGCTGATTGGGAGCTAGAAACAGGCTATGAAGATGTATGGTCAGCATCTAAAGGATACCCAAGGACAGTTACCTTTCATCAAGGACGACTATATTTCGGTGGTAGTAAATCAAGGCCATCAACAATATGGGGATCGAAAGTAGCATTATTTTTTGATTTTGAAGCAGTAGAAGGACTAGATGACGATGCAGTGGAAGCCACCTTGGATACCAATACTTTTAATGCTATTACGGATATTATCTCTGGTAGGGATTTACAAATCTTTACTACTGGTGGTGAGTTTGCTGTTATCCAAGACAATATATCAGCTATAACACCATCTAACTTTTTCTTATCTACAACATCTCGTAATGGATCGAAAGAAGGTATACGAGTAAAACAATTAGAATCAGGTATATTATTTATACAAAGACAAGGTAAAGCATTATCTACTATTAATTATTCAGATACTACATTATCTTACCAAACATCTAAAATATCATTGTTAAGCGGTCATTTATTAAAAACACCTACTAACATGGATATTAGGCGTGCAGTAGCTACTGATGAAAACGATTTATTATTATTTACTAATTCTGCTGATGGAAGTATAACTGCTTACTCATTATTGCAATCACAAAATGTTATAGCAGCATCTGAGTTTACAACAACAGGATCGTTTATAGATGTAGGTGTAGACATTACAGACATATATACAGTAGTCAAAAGAACAGATAGTGGCTCAGATAAATATTATGTAGAAGTATTTGATGATAATTCTTTAACTGATTGTGGCGTAATAGGGACAACTTCAGCAACTGCTAACATGGCACACCTAGAAGGACAAACAGTTAATTGTATTTCAGATGGATATGCAGAGTTAAATCAAACAGTTCCAGCAGGAGGCACAATAACCTTTACTAATCCACCAGCAACAAGCTCAGAGTGTGGATTACCTATTAGTGTAGAGATAAAAACTATGCCATTAGAAACTAAGATGCAATCAGGTACAAGAATTGGGTTTAAAAAACGCATAGTAGAAGTCAATGCTTTATTGTTTGAAACACAGAACATAGTAATTAATAATAATTTAGTTCCAATAAGAAGTTTAGGATCTGGAGCATTAGATACAGCAGTAGCAGAGTTTACAGGGACTAAAGTCTTACATGGTATACTTGGGTATAGCAATAGTGGACAAATTACTGTAACACAAAGTGCGCCATTAAAGCTTACTTTATTGGGTTTAGAATACAAAATATCGGTTTATCAAGGGACATAAGATATGGGAGCAGCAGTACCATTCGCAGGGGCAACAATGACAGGGTTTGGAGGAGCAGCAGCTACAACAGCTGCAACTTCAGCATTAACAATGGGAGCATCAAGTTTTGTTCCTGCTCTTTTAACACAAAGCACTGGCATTCCAATGAGTGGTGGATTACTTGGCTCTACAGGTTTTTTAAGTAGTTTAGGCCCAATGGATGCTGTATTTGGTTTAACTCAAGGGTTAAGCTTTATGCAAGGCATACGGCAAGGCGATATAATGAAAAACCAATACAAGATACAAGAGTTACAAACTTTAGCACAAATGGAAACAGATAGATTTAATGCTATTAAAACAAGTATGGATCGATTTGACAGATTAAAAAGAATTCAAGCAGCAAACATATCTAAAAGTTATGCTGGTGGCGTTAGTGGATTAGATGGTTCTGCATTACTAAATCAAATTGTAAGTGATCAAGAATATGGAAAAGATTATAAAATTGATTTAATGAGTATAGATAGAATAGCAACTATGGGACAAGTTAATGCAGATATATATCGTTCTTCTGCAAGTCGTGCGCCAGATGATGCTATGTTAGATGCAGGTGTCAAACTTGCAACATCAGCATATTCTTACAGTAAGTTAGGATAAATTATGGCATTAGATCAATACTCAAGTGATGCAAGATTAGCTCAAGTAACTTCTGTAACTGATACAGATACTAGACAAGCTTTACTTGCATCTAAAAGTTTACAAAATCGTTTAGATCAAGTATCTGAAATGGCGCTCGGTGAATTAACACAAAGTGCTATACAAAGAGGTGAACTATATGGAGTAGAAAATTCACCTACTAAAGAACAAATTACTAGAGCAATTGAACAAGATCAAGATGTAAATGCTTTGTTTGCTAAAGAAGGTACAGTATTTGGAGATAGTGCTAGAAAAGTTCAAGCAGAGTTGTTTAGACAAGACTCACTAGCTGATTTTTTAAATAAAGCAGAAATAACAAAAACAGGTATTAAAGATAAAGTTATTAGTGCTGCAGAAGCCGACAGTATTGCTACAAATTTACAAGCAGATGTTGATGCAACATATGAAATATTAAAACAAATTGATCCAAAAAGTGCTGTTAAATTTAATGCACAAGCAAGCAAAATTGGATATGGTGTCGTGTCTGCTGCAAAGTTGCAAGTAGCAAAAATAGAATTACAAAGAAAAGAAGCTCAAGCTACTTTATTTAATGATAATTATCTTTCAGAATTTAAAGCTGAGTTTTTTGAAAATGGGGATATTATAAAAGCTACCATTTTAACTAAAGACATTAGAAATGATGTTATTGGAGTTAATAATGAGCTTGGAAATCCAAAAGCAAATTTAGAATTATGGAACAAAGAGAATAAAATTATACAAGATTACATTGTTTCTAAAATTGCAGAAGATGATACTGTAATGCAATTTATGGATGGTACTGATACAACATTTGATAATTTGTTAGAGGTAAGAGGTCTACGAGGAAGCAAAGAAGATATTTTAAAAAAAGTAATTGCTAAAGAAAAAGAGATGAATGAGTTAACTGAAGCTTTAGAGAAACAAAAAACAAAAGCAAACGAAGAAGCAGTAGACATAAATGAAACAGATTATTTTGGTGATAACACAGCAGGATTAACGCCACAAGAGTTTGTAGATAAACAAAGACCATTAGGTAAGCATTATAGTGTCGCACAAAAAGAGAAGATATTTAAACAGCCTAGCGAAGGAGAAGCATCATTTACTCAAGTAGAGACTTTTGAAAATACATTAGATCAAATAACTCTTGGTCGTGTGGGTGTAAGCCAAATAGAAGTTTTATATGCTGATAATGAAATTAATGGCAGACACTATTCAGAATTAAGAAAAGCATATCGCAAACAAGATAAGTACAAAGTAGGTAACGCTATTATTAAAAGGCGTATGGGTGTTGTAGGTAATGATTTACAGATAAAAGAACAAATTAAAATACCATTAGGTAAAGCTTTAGAAACATTTGCTGAGAAAGTTAGAGCATTAGAAGAACAAGGATTACCTGTTGATCAAGTAACAATTGTAAATGATTTAATTGGTGGTGAGTTAAAAGAGTTGTACAAAGAAATTTTTGACAAAGACAAAGCGACAGTTGAAAACCTAACAAAAACTAAAATTAATAATGTATTACCTAATGATAGTATATATAAAGATATTACTGTTGAACAAATTTTAGATATGACCGATGCACAATTAGACAATTTAATTGAAGAAGTACTTAAAGAAAATCCTACTGATACATTTTACGCATATAAAAACAGGTTAAAAAATTTAAAGGTTTTAAATAATGACTACTAAACTAGATCAAATATATTTAGATAATCTTGCAATTGATGAAGATGATGTAATAGATATAGAGGCGTTGCAAGAAAAAGCAAGAGCATCAGTTCAGCCATCTTTATTTGATTTAGGTGCAGTAAATTCTCTTGGGTATGGCGTTCCTCCTGTTAATACTTTAATGAGTGAAGAAGATAAAAAGTTTGCTAAACAAATTCCTCAATCGGTAGTTAAAGGCTCTGTAATGGAAGTTGGTGGTTTAGCTGGAGATTTATTAAGTATTGCTAAAGGATTATATAATATACCTCAAGATCAAATGGATCAATTAATGGAAAGAATTAAAAATCCTGAAGCTGAACAAGAAGTGCTTTCTAAATTTGATTCCTTTATGAGAGGGTTTGATGATATAAAAGCATTAAACTTACCTCCATTACTTGGCAGAACATCAGAGGCTATTGGAGAAGATTTAACTGAGATGGGGTTCGATCCTAAAGGCGAGGCTGATTCTGAACTTAAAAAAAAAGTATTAGGAGCAGGTGAAATAGTTGGGCAAGTTGGAACGCCTGGTGTAGGATTAATTCCTTTAGTTAAAGGTGGGAAAAAAATAGTTAAAACTGTAAAAAATTCATCTAAAACAAATAACAATATGCAAGGATTTAGTGATTCGTTTAGTGATTGGTTTGATAGATCAAAAGTAGTTGACAAAGATAATCAGCCTTTAGTTTTATATCATGGTACTACCAAAACATTTGATAAATTTAAAAGGCCTAGTGAGATTAAAAATGTAAAACGAGGAGGAATAGTCGCTACTGATGGTATATTTTTTAGTGCTAATCCTAACACAGCAAATAGTTACGCTCGTAGACTTGGGGCAGATAAAAATTTTAAAGAAGGTGCGCAAGTTAGACCTGTTTATTTAAACATAGAAAATCCTTATGTAATTAATGATGATTCAATTCCAAATAAATTACAAAAATTTATTACTGAAATGAGAGGTAATGACTATTTTGGAGATAGTAATAAAGTTGCAAGAAAAGATCAAATTGATAAACTTATTGAACAAGGATATGACGGAATTATAGTAAAACATAAGCCAAAATTTATGCAAGAAAACAGAAATGAATATATTGTATTTAATGATAACCAAGTTTTATCAGCGTTGTCTGATATTGCCGAAAAAAATAAAGGTAAAATAAATGAGTGATTCTTTAGAACAAGATATAGACAAGTTAGTAGTAGACAGTAGAGCTGTTAAAGAAGCTGCTGAAAACATTAATTCTGAAAACCCTAATCCTGTAATACAAGATAGTGTTGTTACTGAGGTTAATACTGCATACGATGAAACTGATTCAGTGTTTACTGGAGAAGAAGAAAAAGTTGCTGGTGGGGCTATACGAAAGATATTTAAACCAAGTAAAAAAGTAAAAGAAGAAAAACCTCTTACAGAAAGAGAGATATTAAACAGATCTGTATTTGATAAGATTGACCCTAAAGATGGCAATTATATCGTTACTCCGTACGAACCTGTAGATGTTAAAAAAGTTCTTGAAGAAGCAAAGGATCAACCATCATCAGGTAAGCCTGCCCCTATTACAAAGCGTGGAAAAAATAAGAAAGTTCCTGTATTTAATCTTGATAATGTTAATGGAGCTGAGTCCATGAAGCAATTAATTAATTTTTCAGCAGAGCAATTTTCTGCAAAGTTAAAAGTAATGCCTATCAAGGAATTAGCTAAGGAATTAAGTACACCTACTTTTTCTATTATTCAAGATGGCGTTCCTGTTTCTACATTTAAAACACAAGCTGGAGCTGAGGCTTGGATTAAGAAACAACCTACAAACCAAATATATGATATACAACAAAATCAATTATATTCAGAAAAGTTTATTAAGAACATATTAGACCCAAATAAGAAAACTGTTGCTGATCCTACCTATGTTAGAAAGATGTTATTAACACAAGTTAATGTTGCAGCACAAACAGATGCAATGGCTAAAAAAATAATTAAAGCAGAAGCTGATGGCACTTTAACTACAAACATGAAAGTTGAATTTGATCAAATGTTTACTTTAATGGGTGAGTTATCTAAAGCGATTGAAGGTAGAACTGCTGACATTGGTCGTTCATTGCGTATGTTTGGTGAAGCTAGAGGAGCTACAGGAACTTTAGATAAATTAGAAATACTAGAAGCACAAGGTGCTAGTGTAAATTCTGTTGATCGAGCAAAGAAATTTTTATTATTAAATACTGTTAATGATAAAGGTAAAGCGGCATCTATGCGTTTTGGCTCAGTTCGAGAAAGTGCAGACATCCTTGTTAAAATGTGGCAAACAACATGGATTAACGGATTGCTTTCAGGCCCACAGACACACTTAAAGAATATGACTGCTAACTTAGCTTATGGAATATTTCAAGTTCCTACAAGATTAATGGCATCAGGTATTGGTCATATAAGAAGAGGGATAAGACCAGGAGGAGAAACAGCTATTCCAGTAGATGAAGCATTTAATTTTGCTATGGATTATTTTGGATCTGTGCCAGATTCTTTTAGATTGGGGTATAAAGCTTTTAAAAACAATGCACCATTAGATGGAAGTAAAAGTAAATTAGAGTTAGAAGGCGCACAAAATGTTTTTGATAATGTAAGTTATGGAGATACAGACTTTGGCAAAGCAATGAGAACGGGTATGTCTCTGTATGGTAAATTTATTACAATGCCTGGTAGAGCATTAATGGCTGAAGATGAATTTTTTAAAGGATTGGCTAGATTTGCAGAATTTAAAGCATTAGCAGGTAGGGCGAAAAATGACTATGTTGATTCTTTGGTTAAGGGTGGTATGCCATTAGATAAAGCAAGAGCAAAAGGCATAACCTATTACGATGATATAGTACAAAACCCACCAGAAGATATGATAAAACAATCAGTAGAATTTTCTAAAGAGATGACTTTTACTAAAAACTTAGAAGGAATTATGGCTGATATTCAAAAGTCAATTAACAAATCTGAATTCATGAGTGCTGGGCCTATATTAAAAATGTTTGCACCTTTTGTAAGAACACCAACTAATTTAGTAACAGAAGCTTTAAAACATACCCCTGCTGCCATTATATTACCTAGTTTTAGAAAGGCAATAAAAGCTGGTGGCAGAGAATCAGATTTAGCATTAGCTAAAGTAGGTATGGGAATGGGTGTAATAGGTGGTTTTGGAAGGCTAACTATGGGAGGACAAATGACAGGTTCAGGCCCATCAAATCAAAAGATGAGAAAAACACTTGAAGCAACGGGATGGCAACCTTATTCATTTGTATTTGATTCAGATAAATTTGATAAAGAAGGAATGAATGAGCTTAGAACATATGGCACAGTAACACAAGGGCAAGGAAAGATATATGTGTCATATCAAGGCTTACAACCTATCTCAACATTGCTTGGTGTTGGTTCTTCTTTAGGCGAGTTCTTTATGGTTAATTCCTATGCAAGCTCACAAGGATATAATAACCAAAAATTAGCAGATGAAATAGTTATGGCTGGAGTTATGAGTGGTTATGACATTCTTTCTGAAATGCCTATGTTAGATGGCTTAGGTAATTTAATGAATGTTATAGGATCTGGAGAAGACCAAAGAAGTGTTTTAAGGTCGTTTAAGAAAATGGGTGAAATAATGTCTGAATTTGCTATACAAGGTTCACCAGTAGGTGCATATCAAAGTGGCAAGGCTACAATAGAAAGATACTTAGACCCTACTGTTAATACTTACTTACCTGGTGAAGGTGAAACTCCTTTTGATACTGCTATTAAAAAATATAAATCACGCTTACCTTACTATAGTAATGAAGTGCCACCAAGATTAGATCCACTATCAGGGCAAGAAGTAACTGTTGGAAAAGGAAACTTCTACGAAATGTTTAGTCCTTTTAAATTATCAACAGGCAAATACATAGAAGGCTATCAAACATTAATTGATTGGAATGTAGAAGTATATGTTCCTCCATTTAGAAAGAATGGATATGAGTTTACAGCAGAACAATATAATACATGGATTGAAATTGCTACTAATGGAGGTCAATTGCAATCAGATGTTATGGATATGGGAGCTAGGTTTGATACATCATATGATGTTGGCGCAGTACAGTCTAAACTTAAATCAGAAATGTCAAAAGCATATAGTGAAGCTTATAAAGAACTTAAAAAAATATATCCTGAAATTCAAGACTACGAAGATGAGCTAGAAATTAGGGAAGAAGTGCTAGGAACAACTAGATATTAGTTAATAACAAGAGATATCATTTAGTAGAATTTAATAAACATTACAGGTAAAATAAGGCAGAGGATTATAAATTATGGCAATTGACATTTCAGCAACAACAAGGCGTATCGTCTATACTGGTTCAGCAGGTACAGGCCCGTATGCTTATGCGTTTAACATCTTAGTCAATACTGATCTAGCCGTATACTTTAATGACACTGAACTAACACTTACTACTGATTATACAGTAGCTATTAGTGCTGATGGTACAGGTAGTGTAACTATTGTGGTGGGTACTAATGTTCCTACTACACCAGATGCTGATGATCGTATTACTATCGTGGGTGATAGAACCATACAAAGGACTACTGACTTTACGACAGGTGGCCCACTCTTTGCTGCATCATTAAATGATGAGCTAGACAGTCTTACCATCTTTACCCAACAAAACCTAGAACAATCTAATCGATCACTTCGTGCGCCAAACACAGATCCTACTACAGTCAACATGGAGTTGCCTGACAATACAACGAGAGCTAACAAAACACTAGCATTTGATTCTACAGGTAATCCTGTTATTGGTGAATTGATTGGTGACTATCGTGGTGATTGGGCAGCAGGTGTAGCATACAACAAGCGTGACTTAGTAAAAGATACATCAACTCAAAATATATTTATGGCTAACACTGCTCATACATCGAGTGGTTCACAACCATTAACAACGAATACGGATGCAGCTAAATGGGATTTAATTGTAGATGCGGCTGCGGCTGGATCAAGTGCAAGTGCGGCTGCGGCTAGTGCGACAGCTGCGGCTGCAAGTGAAACTGCTGCTGCTGCAAGTGAAACTGCTGCTGAAACTGCTGAGACTAACGCTGAGACTGCTGAAACAAATGCTGAAACTTCTGAAACAAATGCCGCTACTTCTGCATCAACTGCCAGTACCGCTGCAACCAATGCAGGTACATCAGAAACCAATGCGGCAACAAGCGCAACTAACTCAGCTTCAAGTGCCACAGCATCTGCTTCGTCAGCAACAAGCGCATCAAGTTCTGCAACCTCTGCAACTTCTTCAGCATCAACTGCAACAACGAAAGCAAGTGAAGCAAGTGCATCAGCATCAACAGCTACGACTAAAGCAAGTGAAGCATCTACTTCCGCCACTGCTGCTGCAACCTCTGCAACTGCTTCCGCTACATCAGCTACCGCATCTGCTAGTTCAGCGACTGCATCTGCCGCAAGTGCTGCTGCCGCTGCCGCAACTAAAGATAGTATTGATGAGTTCTACCTTGGCGCACAAGCATCTAACCCAACAGTGGATAACAATGGTGATGCAGTAACCGCAGGCGATTGGTACTTTAATACCTCAGCTAATGAAACAAGAATATATAATGGATCAGCTTGGCAAGTAACAGCCGTATCAACTGCTGGATTACTTACTTCTGCTAATAACTTATCTGATTTAGCAAGTGCAACTACAGCTAGGACTAACCTTGGATTAGGAACTGCTGCAACAACAGCAGCTACAGCTTATGTAGCTCAGACAGGAACAACAGCATCAGCGACAGTGCCAAATGGAACAACTGCACAAAGAGATGGATCTCCAGCAAATGGTATGTTTAGATACAACTCTACTCTCAGTGAGTTTGAGGGATATGCCGCAGGAGCATGGGGTTCTATTGGGGGTGGTGCATCAGCAGGTGGTGCTATTTATGAAAACACAGATGATATAACAGATAACTATACTTTAACTACAGGATCAAATGGTATGTCAGTAGGGCCTATAACTATAGCAGCCACAAAGACAGTTACTGTTCCTTCTGGACAACGATGGGTAATATTATAATATGGCTACAATAATTAATGCAGATACAAGTAACGGACTAAAGCTAACTTCTGATACATCGGGGTTAATAGAGTTCCAGTCTGGCGGAGTCACTAAAGCTGGAGTGAATGCTACAGGACTTACAGGGGATGCCTCTCAATTAACAGCAATACCAGCAGGAGCTTCTTTATCAACAGCATCTGGTTCAGCACCAAGTTACTCTGCAAGAGCATGGGTATGCTTTACTGGAAATGCAGCAGCAGCAGATATGATTAGAGATAGTGAGAATGTGAGTAGTATGACTGACAGAGGCACTGGTAAATACACAGTTAATTTTATAACCAACATGCCCAATGCAAATTATGCTGTTGCTGGTTCTGCTGGTACTAATGATAATAATCTGAATAATGTAGGAACTCCTTTTAATCAATTTCCTCAATCTGTTTCTGCATGCCCAATTAATACTTGTCATGCAAATGGCAGTAACTCCAACCCCGTTCAAGTTAGCGTAATAATATTTATTTAAGGAAAAATAATGAATAAATTAATAGTATATACACAAGACGATGGAACAGTTGCAGTAATCATTCCTACACCAGAAGCATTAGAAACAATGACGATAGAAGAGATTGCAACTAAAGATGTACCAACTGGCAAAGCATATAACATTGTAGAAGATTCAGAAGTACCATCAGATAGAACTTTTAGGGATGCATGGACATGGGAATAAAAATAGATATAGCAAAAGCTAAAGACATTACTAAAGACAGATTACGAGAAGAGCGTAAGCCATTACTTGAAGCACAAGACGTATTGTTCCAACGAGCATTAGAATCAAGTGCAGACACAACAGCTATCGTAAAAGAAAAACAAAGACTACGAGACATAACTGAACAAGTAGACAGCCTGACAACTGTTGAAGAACTAAAAGGAGTATCTATCTAATGGCTAACATAGTATTAACAGGAGACACCTCTGGAGCTATTACAGTTGCAGCACCTGCGGTAGCAGGCACAAATACATTAACATTACCTGCAAGTACAGGAACACTAGCAACAACACAACTTTATATAGTTGATGCTTTAATAGTAGGTGGCGGTGGCGGAGGTGGCGGAGCATACTACGCTGGTGGAGGCGGAGCAGGTGGTTTAATAACTGACAACCCTGCATTAATAGTAGGAGCAACTTATACTATTACTATAGGAGCAGGCGGAGCAGGTGGAACTGTTCTTAATGAACGAGGTAGTAACGGACAAGATTCTGTACTTAGTAGTTCAGCTTCCTTAGGTGTAGGTAGTTTAACTGCCCTAGGAGGTGGAGGCGGAGGATCATATAATACCAATGCAGTTGGTCTTAGCGGAGGTTCTGGAGGTGGTAACAGTGGGTATAGCACTGCTGCTGGTGGTGCTGGAACAGGAGGTCAAGGTAATGCAGGTGGCAGTGGTGGAACTTATGGCGGCGGTGGCGGTGGCGGTGCAGGAGCTGTTGGAAGTACTGGTACTAGTGTTAATGGAGGTGCTGGTGGAGTAGGCTTATCAAGCTCTATTACAGGTGCAGCTATTTTTTATGCTGGTGGTGGTGGTGCTGGTGCATATGATGGTACTGGTGGTGCTGGTGGTAATGGTGGTGGTGGTCGTGGCGGTGAGTCTGGAACTGATTCAGTAGCAGGTACAGCTAATCTAGGCGGAGGTGGTGGTGGAGCTAGTGGTAGGTCAGGAAGTACTGTCGTTGCATCTGCTGGAGGTTCAGGTGTAGTCATACTCTCAATGCTAACAGCAAACTATACAGGAACTATAACAGGAGCACCCACTGTTTCAACGGATGGTTTAAATACCATACTTACTTATACATCATCAGGTAGTTATACAGCTTAAGGAAATTATATATGGCACATTACGCAAAAGTTAATAACGGAATAGTAGAACAAGTCATTGTTGCAGAGGCAGAATTCTTTGATAATTTTGTAGATTCTAGTCCTGGTCAATGGATACAAACATCATACAATACACATGCTAATCAACACCCAGAAGGCAGACCGCTACGAGGTAACTATGCTGGAGTAGGGCATACCTATGATGTGACTAACAATGTATTTTACAAACCTCAACCTTATCCATCATGGACACTAAATGAAACAGCATGGACATGGGATGCTCCAGTAGCTTACCCAGATGATGACAATATGTATGAGTGGGATGAACCTACAAATAACTGGATAGAGGTAACAAAAGGAGATGAATAATGGCTGTAACAATTAAAGGAACAGAAGGTGTTAGTAAGGTAGAAGCTACTGGATCACCATCAAGTTCTACTTTTTTAAGAGGTGATTATGCTTGGGCAGCCCCTAGTGGTGGTAAAATACTGCAAGTATTACAAGCAACCAAAACTGATACATTTACAACTAGCTCTACAACATTTGTAGATATTCCTGACTTGACAGTTACAATAACACCATCATCAGCATCAAGTAAGGTACTGGTGTTTTATCAATTACAATCAGGAGCAAGTACACATTCTGCTATAAAAGCAGTAAAAACAATAGGGGGAACTACCACTGATGTATTAGTAGGTGATGCTAGTGGTAACATAACTAGAGCCAATCAAAAAATTTATACTAATGGTTGGGGACCAAATTCTGCTGTAGTGCAAATTCTTGATTCTCCAAACACTACAAGTGCAGTAACTTATAAAGTGCAATGTGGTAATCCTTACTCTGCAACTTATTACACTTATATAAATCGTTCACAAAATACTGCTAATTTCTCTTACGATGTAAGGTCTAGCAGTACAATAACAGTTATGGAGGTAGGAGCATAATGAATCATGAAGCAATATTTGCACTATACCCTAATGTAGTTTCAGTAGATGATAAAGCAGGAGCTACAGATAAAGATGGAAATAATGTAGAAATAGACATGGCTTTAGTAGATGCTTGGGTAGACCCAGAAGCTTACAAATATCAAAGAGTAGCTGAATATCCATCATGGAACGAACAACTAGATAACATATACCACAACGGGATTGATGCTTGGAAAGCAGATATTAAAGCAATCAAAGACAAATATCCGAAGCCTGAATAATGGACTGGCTTGTTGTATTAGCATCAATAGCTGGAGGGTTATGTCACTATAACACTAAAAAGCTATTAGGTAAGAAACCTCGTGGCGGTCATATTAATTGGTTAGTTCAGCGTAAGCGTGCTAGATCTGAGTTATTCTTAAATATAGTTATTGCATTAATCTCAGCAAAATTTTTTGTACCACCACTGATAGAATCATTTGCATTACATCCAAGCTTTGGGCCTGCTATTGCATTTATTATAGGGTACTCAGGTATTAGATTACTACCTGCTATAGAGAAAAAAATTAACAACGCTTTAGACAAGGTAACTAAGATATGAATCAAGAAGAGCAAAAGAAAGCAATCAAGGAAGGTTTATCTGAATGGCTGAATGAAAAGTTTTCTGAATTTGGAAAGTTCTCTCTTCGTGGCATATTTGCTTTGATGCTAGTTGCATTAGTTTACTTGTGGGCTACATCTCAGGGATGGAAGATATGACAGAAGAAAATCTTATTGCATTCTT
>Ga0307488_10001777_pt1 | contig 18100 bp, 28 predicted proteins | sample SB02metaG_FD_202248 | JGI IMG/M metagenome (GOLD analysis project Ga0307488, IMG submission 202248) | Sea-ice brine microbial communities from Beaufort Sea near Barrow, Alaska, United States - SB 0.2 | ecosystem: Environmental > Aquatic > Marine > Coastal | place: USA: Alaska | collected... | reverse complement strand
TAGTAAAAACTGGCGTCTATACGATGTCGGCCCGATCTTTCCCAGCCTAGCTGGAAGGTATAGAACTCCCCCGTTCCCAGTGGAGTACGCTTCGCAAAGCGTCACCAGTTGTAATATAGAACTTAGGCATTACTCGTACTAGAGCAATTCTTTCCCGTATAGCTATCAGGCTGCCAAGGTGCTATACGCCTTATCCGTCTTAATGTATTATTCTGTAATCTCCATATTAATCCCCATATGTTCAAGTTCGTTCTCGACCCAACTTTTTGCAATGTCTCTGGTGTTGACTTCTCCTATTGCTGCTCCTATCAAATCACCAGCCAAACCTTCTTTACCTTCTCGAATTTGGTCGAGGTAGTCTTTCAGTCTATCTTCAAATTGATACCATTCACAAAGGGCAATATTCGTCTCAATAGATTCCCTTGCAACTTCTCTCCAGTGTTCATGTTCCCCTTGATCGTTGTCCATCCACAGATTTACCAACCAAGTTTCATAGTTGAACCAACCGTTGTATTCTTTATTCGTCATAAGTATTGTCTCCTACTTGTTATATCGTCATTCTACCATAAATACTTTAGCTGTCAATAGAAAAAACCGAATTTTTTTTAAACAACAACCCCCCAAACAGGGTGTTAAAACCCTGCCTCGACGAAGGTTGCTTGGGATGCTGCCCCCTCACTTAGATGTAAAATGATTGTAAGGATAGTTCCAGTTATAAAAGCTACCGCGAAAACCTTCATCATTTTCTTCTGCTTCGTTGTCATTATTATCCTCTTCAAATAAAACCGTGTGAATACTCCACATTAGACCAATACCAACAGCGTAACCTATAACAACACTTTGAAAATCTATACTTAACATATTCATCTATCGTTCCTCCATGACAAAATTTTCGACTTGACACCCTAACTGCTGCTCAACGATACCTGTGACTGCTGCTAATTGTTCGCTTCGTTCCAGTGAACAAGCCTTATCTGCCTTAGGAACACAAACAAATACTTCTGGTCTATTTTCACCTTCCCAGTCTACAACATCATAGCAATGGAAGTATTGACTATTAGGATTCCTATTTTCTGTGTGTACATTCCAACTATGCTCTTTCATAATAATTCCTAGCGTATAAAATGTTTCCGGAAACTCTCATACCGTCCTGATCATCTAATTCCCAACTATTAACATAATATAATTGTACCAACCTAGTAGATAATTTGTCAAGGGTATCATACAAGCTATCTTCCACATATTCATTCATTTTCATCTCTCAATCGTTGGAGTAATTCTTTCGCACCTGATCGGACTACATTTTCTAATGTCTTTATATCTTCCAAGTCTCCTCTCAACTTTGCTCGTGGAATATCCCTGCCACATTCCCTAACCCACATCTGTATATCTTCAGTCTCAAATTCATCAAAGTAGTATTTCATAGTTTAACCCCAATCCTCTGGATAGTCAATAGTGTCCATATACATATCCCCAATATAATCGTCACCACTGTATAAGTCTTGATACTCTTCATACATGGTAGGCTGCCCATCGTCCACCATATCACGTAGCGTGTCAATACTATCGTTGGTGAAATCCTCAGCGAATTGCTCAACATCAAGAAGACCATCAACCATATCGGCATCTGATCGGTAAATGTTTTCAGAAGGTGTCATATCTTTTCTCCAAGTGGTTGTTGTTATATTCCAAGTCTAACATATTATCGTCCGTTGTCAAGCACAATCTTTACCTTATTTCATAAATTGTGTCCAAGTAAATTTCCTCAGCAGTCATAACATATCCGTACTCACAATTGGGGGTATACACTCCAAAATATACCTTACCATTATCATACCCTTCGAACCCTATCATGATACCAAATATAGTGTAGATTGTCAACATCATTTTCTCCGTGTAGTATTGTTTCCTATATATATATTATCGACACTTTCTTATAGGAACTTAAGTCTTTCTCGCTGACTGTTTTACATTAATAGTCAGGCCAATAGGGCCGGAACAAACTCCAACCCCTCTGCAGGGGGGAAGTGTTTAAAAGAAAACCCCCCGCAAGGGGGAGCGTCCCTTATGGTCGCCATCCTTTTTTTGGCAGGTATTCAATTTCTTGCCCCTTGTCGATTGCCTCTCGATACACTGCAATCCGTAGATCCTTCTCGTACTTCTCCTCTTCTGCATCACTTACACCGTCCAGATAATCTATCCTTTTCTGGATGTTGGCAAGGGTAACACCGTCAGTCCTTTCATCTCGATATTGTTCTGGTAGTATTTCATTTGGAACTACTATACATTCGGCTATAGCCTTATCAAATTCAGCGAACAATTCCTTGGCTGTTTTAGTCTCTGACATAAATATTACTCCTGTAATTTCCTGTGTTATAGTTTCTTATTCTCTGTAGTATATCAGCAACCTCGAAAAAGTCAAGCCATCCGTGAACATCCATACAACCTAGATCGTGATTAATTGTAGTGTCATAAATAAGTTCACAAGTATTTTCTGGAGTTGTTCCTAGAGGGTATTTGAGAATACCGACCTCAAAGCATCCAGCATCACCGCCATAAGTACCACTGTGACATGCGACAGAAGCACCAAGACCATTAGAGAAAAAGTAACGCTTAACATATCGCCCCTTGTTCATACTGTCTAGTTCAAATCGTGTTTCAATTAATTTCAGTGGGTTTACTTTAGTTTTCATTTGTTTACTCCTTAGGCTAATCTACTGTAATATATATCTAAATAATGTTCAACCTGTATTGGCGTGTGTTTTCCTGTATAGTTTGCTGCCCAGCTATCGAGATCTTTTTTTAGACTTTTTGTTTCCTGTTTCTTTTGTGCTTTTGTTCCGATTCCATTTAGTATCCACCATAATCTTTTGTTCCAATCTGTAGACTGTTCGTATGTTTCTAGATCGTCCATAGTTATTTACTCCTCGATGTGTGATAGTGTGAATGGAATTATAACATGATCGGCTACCTTTTGTCGAGCCTCATTTTCCGACATGGCTCCAACTTCACCGATCTTCTTGCCTTCCGTGTCTATTACAGCCCATACGTTAGCTCTCGGATATACTACACAGTTATTATTACTCATTTTAATTTCTCCTTATACGCTAGTGTAATTTAATTCTGGTACGTCGTCAAGAGCAGTAAATTTAGTCAGTGGCATCGAGATAGACTTACTATTGTTCACCATATTCCACGATTCACCCCTTGACATCGCCTTTATTTCAATCCAGTCAGGATGGATTCCCACCATTACTAGCAGATTGAAAGATGTTGGCTCGATTCTTTGAAACAAGAACCCCTCACCCCTAGTATTAACTAGACTAGACTTGACCTCAACGTGACCCTGATCTGTGTCGATGTCGAACGGGTGCGTTCCTCCAATGTGCTTGACACCCGTAAACCCGTGACGCTCCAACTCTTTTGCCACGGCCTTCTCAACAATCCGGCCGCGTGCTTGTGATGTCAATTTCGACAGCTTCCATGCTAGTACGTCTCGACTGGAATTGTAGCGTCTCTTACTTGTTTCAGCCTCAACACCTTCCGCAAGAAATTGTGTGAACATTTAGTTTTCTCCAATGTGGTTAGCAATAAAATCAGTCTACAATACTTATCGACAATTTGCAAGGGGTAATATTAACCAGCACCATAAAAATCTAATGAGGCTTGAAAGTGTACCGCTTCTGAACAATCGTAATCGGTTCTATCTTCGATAACCTCACAATGTTCGTAGCATGTGGGGCAAATATCTGCATCGGAGTGAACCGAAGTACCACAGCAATCTGAGGAGTAAACGATCTCGAAATTTTTTGAAGTGTTTAACATTTTTTTATCCTTTGTTTAATGTCCTATTTACTATATCGGAATTTTAACATAGTAAACTTTAATTGTCAAGAAGAAAACTTATCCTTCTTTCTAATATATATATAATGCAACTATCGTGCCATTCGCTAAAATATTTTTTATACTGTAAATATAGGTGTATTCGTATTCTCATTATAAGACAGCATGTGCATAACGCACCATTCTTTGCATTACGCAATGAATTATGCAACACAGTATAAATTTGTACAGTATATTTTAGTCCGTGCATCTCATAATGAGATTTTATTTAAAAGCACAGCACAACCTAGCCTTAGAAAAGAGGGTGGTATACCTTTGTTCACTAGAGGTGGTATTTTTATGTTTTGTACCCCACCCCCTCACAATAGTGGAAAATGCCCGGGTGGTACAAAAATAGTAAGTGAGCCCTATGTTAATTAACCACTTTCCTTACCCTTTGGTCTTCCATTAGATTTAACAGATCCTATGTTCCTTCGCTGCTGTCGAACCATACTCCGCGTAATGGATTGCCCTGTTTTTTCACTTAAAATTCTAGCGATTTCTTTGTCACTAGCATTTTGCGATTCGGTCTTAATAAACTCACGTTCTGTATTATACCACTTTTTATATTTCATACGATAAAACCTTTCTTGACAAAATATGTGTATATACTAATATAGCATATAAACCACTTTCGACAAGGTAATAATATGAAGAAGATAATCAATTCTGTGCTACATGTTGTAGCTAATGAAAATTTGGACATCGAGAAGGATCTTATAGCATCAGAAAATAAAGACATACAGGAATTACTAGATGCCCAAAATGCTGAAGAACGGAGTTCCGGAAGCGGAGTTCCTGAGAATACTAGACAAGATAACTAAAAAATTAAGCTATACTTTTAGATTTGGATATCATAGTGCAGAAGATATAAAACAACAAGCTGCTATATTTGCATTAGAAGGTTTAGACAAATACGACAATAAACGTCCACTAGAAAACTTTCTTTGGACACACATACGAAATCGCCTGTTTAACTTTAAAAGAGATAAATATCAACGTCCAGATAAACCTTGCATAACTTGCCCATTCTATAGACCTAACGAACAGTCCCCATGTGCCAAATATTTCCATCAATCGGAGTGCAAAGAATATTCAAATTGGTATAAGCGTAATGATAGTAAAAAGAATATCATGAAACCTATAATTGTAGACAATCTAAATGAACTTTTCAAGACTGGCTCTGTTACTGAAGAACTACAACACAACGAAGTATTTAAATTAATTGATGACAGCCTTCCTGTACAATATAGAGAGAATTACTTAAAAATGCTTCATGGGGACAAAGTGCCCAAAGCAGAACAAAGAGTCGTTATAGAACAAATTACATACATTTTAAAAGACCATCATGACATCTAAGATTCCTAAAAAGCGTGGACAGTTAGCATTACAAGAGCAAAAGTATATCAGGGAAAACTTTGGTAAACTTTCCATAGAACAAATAGCTCAACATCTTAATCGTAATACTCCCCCAATTAAAAAATACATAGAAGAAGCTGACATACAAGATACTGATACTCAAAAGATTACAGATCAATTACGACATAAACTTCATGCAAAAAACTTCTGGTCAGAAATTAAAAAACAGTTTGATGTCGATAGTGGAGAATTAAAGTATTTTGAAGACGTATGGGTTAATTTAGTCAAACAATTTCGTGAAGACGTACTTCCTGCAGAAGAACTTCAAATAAAACAATTTATAACAATCGATATACTTATCAATCGATCTATGAAAGAACGCAAACGACATATACACGACACTGAAAAGCTTCAAACAGAAGTAGATAGAGAATACAAATTATCAGAAAATGAACGAGATGCCGCAAAATTAACTAACTTAGAGACACAACTATCATTTGCCCGTAACAGTATAGCTAACTATACAAATGAATATACTAAACTATTAAATGAACAACAGAAAATATCCAAAGATCTTAAAGCCACCCGTGAACAACGAATTAAAAGAATCGAAGATGGTAAAAGTAGCTGGGTAGGACTTATACGAATGTTAGAAGACGAAGAAATACGAGAGAAACAAGGTCGTGAAATGGAAATCCTAAAAATAGCTACAGAAAAAGTGAAAAAAGATTTACAAGAATTACATACATACGCTGATGGCTCCATAGACAAACCCTTAAATTTTCCATCAAATGATTAGAAACTATAACGATCCCGAATATAAAAAATGGCGTAAAGATATATACAAGAGAGATAAGTTTACTTGTCAATGGCCCGGTTGTACATCTCATAAAAAACTGAATGCACATCATATAAAGAAATGGTGTAACTATCCCCACTTAAGATATGATGTTAACAATGGTATCACTCTCTGCTCAACTCATCATAAAAGCATTAGCAATATGGAAGAACTATATGAACTTAATTTTCACAACATATTAAAGGTCAATGGAAAGTTACGATAATATAAAAATAATAGTAGACACAAGGGAACAACAACCTTGGGACTTTGAATTTCATGAAACAGCAATGTCCAAACTGGATACGGGTGATTACAGCGTAGAAGGTTTAGAGGATATCTTATGTATAGAGAGAAAAAAAAGCGTTAGTGAAATTGCAAATAATATTGTAGAAAAAAGATATAAAGATTGGACTAAGCGTATGGCTAAATTTAAATACAAATTTATTATGCTAGAATTCGATCTTGATCAAGTATACAGATATCCCCGTATTCCCGATGTTCCTAAAAGACTATGGGACAAGATCAAAGTATCTCCTAAGTTTATTATTAAATGCCTTATAGAACTCCAAATATATTATGACATACAAGTTATTTTTTGTGGTGATCATGAAAACGCCCAAAATCTTGCATTATCAATTATGAAAAAGGTATATCAAAATGAATCTAAGAACTGAATTTGATGATGCATGGTTAGGTCTAGGCGATTTGTCTAAAATAGAGGTAGACAAAAATCCTATGATCGGAAGGAATAAACAGGAAATAGAAAAACCAGATCTTCATCTGCTTAAGATTGTAAAAGATCCTGATTATCTTGGGGCAAGTTGCAAGATGTTATTTGATATTGAGCTACATCCTATTCAAGTGGCGATTCTTCAGGAATTTTGGGTACGACCTTTTCCTATGTTCATTGCTTCTCGTGGTTTCGGTAAATCCTTTCTTATGGCATTGTATTGTATACTAAAATGTATATTTGTTCCGGGAACTAAGATTGTAGTTGTTGGTGCGGCTTTTAGGCAGTCTAAGATTATCTTTGAGTATATGGAAACAATATGGAGGAATAGTCCTATATTGCGAAGTATTTTTAGTGGCAATGATGATGGTCCAAGAAGAGATGTAGACAGATGCACTATGCGTCTAGGAGACAGTTGGGCAATTGCTATTCCTATGGGCGATGGAAGTAAGATTCGAGGTCTGAGGGCACATATTATTATTGCTGATGAATTTGCATCTATATCTCCAGATATTTATGAAACAGTTGTAGCAGGTTTTGCTGCTGTTAGTGCAAATCCTATTGAAAATGTAAAAGCTGAAGCTAAAAAAGAACTAATGAAGGAACTAGGTGTTTGGAATGATGAGCTAGAAAGTCTCACGAAAAAATCGGGAAATCAAGCAATTATTAGCGGAACAGCCGATTACAGTTTTAAACATTTTGCTAAGTATTGGGATAGATATAAAACTATCATAGATAGCAAAGGGGATCCAGAAAAATTGAAGGTACTATTTGGAGAAGTTCCACCAGAGAGTTTTAACTGGAAAGACTATAGTGTTATAAGGGTTCCATATGAACTTATCCCTAAAGGATTTATGGATGACAAACAAGTTTCTAGAGCCAAGGCTACTATTCATACTGGTATCTATAATATGGAATATGCTGCTTGCTTCGTGAAGGATAGCGAAGGTTTCTTCAAGCGTAGTCTGGTAGAAAGCTGTGTAGTCGATGATAAGGGAGGTGTGTCAATTAATGATAAGCCAATATTATTTGATGCAGTAACCAAAGGCAACCCAGATTTGCAATATGTTTATGGTATCGATCCCGCCTCAGAAAAAGATAATTTTAGTATTGTGATACTTGAATTACATCCTACACACAGTAGGGTTGTTTACGTATGGACTACAAATAGAACTAACTTTAAAGAAAGACAAAAAACAGGATTGGTAGATGAATTTGACTTTTATGGTTTTTGCGCAAGAAAAATTCGCAATCTTATGAAAATTTTTCCTTGTGCTAGAATAGGTCTAGATGCTCAAGGTGGCGGAGTTGCTATTGAAGAAGCGTTACATGATAAAAATAAATTAAAAGAAGGTGAAAAATTAATTTGGCCTACGATAGATTATAACAAAAGTAAAGATACAGATGGTCAAGCTGGACACCATATACTAGAATTAGTACAATTCGCACGATCAGAATGGACTGCTCAAGCAAATCATGGACTGAGAAAAGATTTGGAAGATAAGGCTTTACTATTTCCTAGATTTGATAATTTAACATTGGGTCTTACTATGGAAAAAGAAGGTCAAGATATTTTAGAAACAGATTTTAATCCAATATACGATAATACTACAGAATGCGTGCTGGAAATTGAAGAACTGAAAAGTGAGCTAACAACGATTGTTATGAGCCAAACTAGCACAGGTGCTGGAGCTAGAGATAGATGGGATACTCCAGAAATAAAGCTTCCTCATGGTAAAAAGGGAAGACTAAGGAAAGATAGATATAGCTCATTAATAATAGCTAATATGATGGCAAGACAATTTAGAAATCAACTTGAGGCTGTAGCATATGATGTTATAGGGGAAAATGCGAGAAATGCAGTTAAGACCAAGGGAGATATGTATAAAGGACCTCAGTGGTTTACTAATGGTGCAAATGACGATATTTACCAAGGAATTTATAGATAATGTGTATTAATTATACATAGTCCCACTACAGTTACATTACAATAGAATTATGCCAAAAAAATACCCAAAGAGCGATGCGATACACAATGCCACAACAGAACCTCAAGAGGCTTATGTCTTCTGGGGTGATGATGAAAAAAGCAGAGCAAAGGCTTTAGAAGAGTCTGCTGGAGCTTTAGAAGAATATGATGCGGTACAAAAGTCTACAGCAGGACAGAGGTTTAGATTAGACTATTCTAATTTAGATTCAAACACATCTGGAAGACCCGGTCTTACAAGAAGCGACTATGACTTTTTCAGGCCAGAAGAAGCGGTTCCAACTCAGAGCAAAAACATTCTAGCAAAAGCTGAAGAGATTTATCAGCGTGTTGGTCTTGTGAAAAACGTTATAGATCTTATGGGAGATTTTGCTGTACAGGGAATTAGAGTTGTACATAAGAACAAGAGAACCCAAAAGTTTTACCAGCGGTGGTTTGAAAAATGTGAAGGTAAGGACAGAAGCGAAAGATTTTTAAATAACCTGTATAAAAGTGGAAATGTTGTTATCAACAAACAGACAGCAAAGATTAACGAGATAGTTGAAAAAAAGATGTATCGTGGAGTCGGTGCTGCTGATCTTATTGTTAATGATTTAGGACAAGAAGTTGAAGTCAAGGTTATACCTTGGAAATATACTTTTATTGATCCGTTGTTTGTAGATGTGGCTAGTGGTCCATTAGCAGCTTTTGTTTCCAAAAAAGAATACGAATTAATTTTACCTGCTGGTATTAGGAGATTGATTAATGCTCCTAAAACAGATGCTGATAAAAAAATCATTGCAGATTTACCTCCATCTATTGTTGCAGCTGCAAAGCAGAAGCAAAAATATCCACTAGATTCAGCTAAGACTTTGGTCTTTCATTATAAAAAAGACGATTGGCAAAGCTGGGCTTTTCCTATGATTTACTCTATCATGGATGATATCACAGTAATTGAAAAACTCAAGCTAGCAGATATGGCTGCTCTTGATGGTGCTATTTCTAATATTCGTATTTTTAAACTTGGTAGTCTAGAACATAAGATCGCTCCTACTAAAGCAGCGACATCTAAACTTGCTCAAATTTTAGGGAATAATGTTGGTGGAGGTACAATGGATCTTGTATGGGGTCCTGATATTGAAATGATGGAATCACACACAAATGCACATCAGTTCTTGGGTGAGGGTAAATATGTTCCACATCTTAATGCCGTGTATGCTGGCTTAGGCATTCCTCCGACACTGACGGGTACTTTCGGTGCTGGTGGAACAACAAACAATTTTATCAGTTTGAAAACTCTCACCCAACGCTTACAATATGGCCGTGATGTTTTAGTTAGATTTTGGGCTAAAGAAATTGAAGAAGTACAAAAGGCTATGGGTTTTAGAGAACCTGCTAGAATTGAATTTGATAGAATGGACTTGAGTAATGAAGAAGCAGAAAAATCATTACTAATTCAATTAGCAGATAGAAATCTTGTATCTGACGAGATGATCAGAAAACGATTTGATCTTGATCCTGACATGGAGCACAGTAGAGTGGTCAGAGAAAACAAACAACGTAAAAGTAAGAAATCTATTCCTAAAGCTGGCCCATACCATGACGCTAATTTTGATAGTCAGGTTAAGAAACTTGTCGTTCAAAATGGCACAGTTACCCCTAGTGAAGTTGGCGTAGATCTTGAACCAAGAAAAGATGGCGAACAAACAGGAGTTGAGCTTAAACAAGCCTTAACCCAAAAACAAGACGACACACCTACAGGCAAGCAGGGAGAGGGTAGACCAAAAAACAGCAAGGATTCTGATCAGAGAAAAGAAAGAACCTTCTTACCTCAAACTGGAGCAAGTATTAGTATTTGGGCAACTCAAGCACAGGAAAATATTTCTGAGATAGTTAATCCTATATTTTTACAATTCAATCAAAAGAAAAATTTACGAAGTTTGTCTAATGAGCAAACTCAAGAATTAGAAAATGTCAAGAGTAGGATATTATTTAACATCCAACCGTATTCAGCTATTTCTCATCAGATCGTTCACAACATCCTGAATAATTGTCATGGAACTAAAATATCGTCCATCATGTCTAATTACGATAAGTGGAAAAATAACATTCAAAACAGCTTGAATAGATCTTTAACACTGGACGAACAGAAGTACGCTAAGTCTTCATTCTACGCCGTGGTGTATAATAAATAAAGAAATCTTACAAGAGGTATATGATGGTTATTTATGATCAAGAAAAAGACGACGGTATAGATATTAATCTTTTAACTAAGGGTTCTATCTCATATGCTAGTCATGTTGAACCTTGTGATAAAGACACACTTATTAATGATATTAAATTAGATAAAAGTATTGCAGGAATACAAGATAAAGATCTGTATTATGTTCAGTCTATTCTGGTAACCAGCAATTGGAATAAAAATGACGACATATTTGCTGCCGCAGAGATTTGGAAGGCTAAAGAAACACCAGAAGATAAGCCTACCAATCTTGAGCATGACGAAAGTATTATTATAGGACATATTACTTCTAATCAACCAATCACAGATGATGGCAAATTAATTGATCCAGAAACAAGTGTGGACGAATTGCCAGAAAAATTCCATATCCTAACAGGCTCTGTAGTATATTTAGGCTTCACTCAAGATGAATTAAGCCAGAGAGCCAATAAATTAGTAGCAGAAATTGAAGACGGTACGAAGTATGTGAGTATGGAGTGCTTCTTTAATGATTTTGATTATGGTTTAATTGATAAATCCACTGGTGAGTATAAAGTATTAGGTAGAGATAACGATAGTGCATATCTTACTAAATACTTAAAAGCATATGGTGGTAAAGGCGAATACGAAAATTACCAAGTTGGTAGAGTATTAAGAAATATCACTTTTAGTGGTAAAGGTTTTGTTGACAAGCCAGCTAATGACAATAGTATAATTTTTAGTAAAAGTATGCTAGACTCTTTTGTTGTAGAAAAAAACACAGTTTCTGAAGAAAAAGGTGTAGTAAAGAATAACCTCATTTCAACTAAGTCGGAGAAATTAATTATGAGCCAAGAAACATCAGTAGAATCTCTTGAAAAGAAATTTGACTCTTTCGTTGAGAGTCAAACCAAAGCAAGTGATTTTGAATCTCAGGTAGAGGACCTTACCACTCAGCTTGAGGTAGCGAATCAAAAAGTCGAAGCTCTTGAGTCTGAAAAGGCTGAAAAGCACGAAGAAGACGAAGAAAAGGCTACTAAAGAAGAAGAAGCCAAGAAAGAAGCGGAAGCCACAGACGAAGAAGAGTCTCGAATGGTTGACGCTATGAAAGAAGAACTAGCACAAGTTAAGAGTGAACTTGAAGCGATGAAAGAAGAGAAGGCTACTAAAGAAGAAGCCACTGTTCTCGAAGCTCGCATGAAAGACCTCGCTGATGCTGGTGTAGCCGAAGAAGATACAGAAGCCTTATTAGCCCTTTCTGATGAGCAGTTTGCTTCAGTCGTTGCTTTAATAAAAAGCTATTCTAAACCTGTAGAGGAAGAAGAAGCAAAGAAGCATGACGAAGAAGACAAAGAAGAAGATGCTGAAGCAGAAATGCCACCAGCTCTTAAAGAAGCTTTAGAAAAGAAAGAAAAGAAAGCTGATAAGTCCGATAAAGAAGACAAAGCTGAAGAGTCCGTTGCTGATGCAGAAGTTTTGGAACAAGTAGAATTTGAAGACGACGTAAGTCTTGCTGTAAGTGAAGAAGATTCCGCTGAGGCTGAATTACAAAGTACCCGGGCAGCTTTGATTGATTTTGTAAAGTCTAGACTAGAAATTACTAAGTAAGGAGAGAATAAACATGGCTCTTAAAGCAGATCGTATCGAAACACAAACTGACGTTTCATTCTTCATGGATGAGACAGCCACTCGTGGCGTAATTTGCACTGTCAGTAGCGGTGGTAGTGGCGTATCTATGGACGACGCAAACGCGAAGGTCACAGCACGCAACGCAGCAGCTAGTGGTAGCAAAGTCGTAGGTGTATTGTTGAATGATGTTGTTAACCTTGATCTTACAAGGCAGCACATCAATTTTCATCAAGATGAAGTACAAAAGGGTAGCAAAGTTACTCTACTTCAAATTGGTCAAGTTACCACTAATAACATTAGTGGGACTCCTGCTGCTGGCGATCCAGCATATCTTGGAGTAAGTGGAGTTTTCTCAAACGCTGCTGTCGATGACAACACCGGAAAAGAAAAGAGCTACTACAGAGTTGGTCGTTTTCTTAGCGGAAAAGACCAATCAGATTACGCTAAAGTCGCCATCAACATCGCCTAATGAAAGGGAGAAAAATAAATGTCAGATACTAAAGTTTTCGAACCAACACCAGAATTGACTGAATTGCTTGTTCGCTCAGGCAGTAGTCGTAAAGAGGAGTCCTTAGCTGCTTCTGCGGAATTTGCTAAAGCTCTTGAGTTACCGCTTCGTCAAGGTGTACTCAGTGGTAATATTCTTGATGGTATTTTCGAAGCAGTTCGTCTTGCTCCGGGTGCCACTCCAGAATTTCCACTCGATTTTTTAACCCCGGGCAACGAAAAAGATTTCGTAGCCTATACCATTCCTAATCATGGTTACGTGCCAGAACGACACGTTGAAGGCGATTACGTCATGGTTCCTACTTTTGATATCGGTGCAAGCATCGACTATCTTTTAAAGTATGCTCGTGATGCTCGCTGGGACGTTGTTGGTCGTGCTATGGAAGTCCTTGAGCAGTCCTTCGTCAAGAAGATGAATGATGATGGTTGGCACACTGTAGTTTCTGCAGGTGTTGATCGTAACATCGTCGTCTTTGATGGTGATGCAGCTGCTGGCCAGTTCACCAAGCGTCTTGTAAGTCTTATGAAGACTGTTATGCGACGTAATGGTGGTGGTAATTCAACAAGCAACAACCGTGGTCAGCTTACAGATCTTTATGTCTCACCAGAGGCTATGGAAGATCTTCGCAACTGGGGTGTTGATCAAGTTGACGAGGTAACTCGTCGTGAAATTTATGTCTCGGATGATGGCGGTGGTGCTGTCAATCGTGTCTTTGGCGTAAATCTCCATGATCTTGACGAGTTGGGTGTTGATCAAGAATACCAGTTATTCTACAGTGCTACACTCGGAGGAGCTATGGGCAGTGATCAAGAAGTAGTGGTGGGTCTTGATCTTCGTAAGCGTGATTCATTCATCATGCCAATCCGTGAAGAAGTACAGATCTTCGAAGATGATACCCTTCATCGTCAGAAGAGAGCTGGTTTCTACGGATACGCCGAGCAGGGTTTTGCAGTACTTGACAATCGTCGCGTATTGCTCGGAACTCTATAATCTATAATTTATAGATCATGGTTTATTGAAGGGCTGGGGTTTCCCAGCCCTTTTTTTATATTAGGTGTATACTTGTATATAGGATGAAAACCACTAAGGGTAAAATACTTATGGCAGCCAGTCAATACGATTTTAAGATCGAACAAGGATCTTCTTTTAAATTACAACTAATTTATAAGGACTCTAATTCTAATCCTATTAATTTAAGTGGCTATTGCGCTAGACTTTCTTGGAATACCAATTTGAATGCAGCTCAGTCATTTAGTACAGAAAATACAGATTATTCTACTTATAAATTCCAAATTGATTCACCTACTACTGATGGTAAATTAACTTTCTTTTTACCTGCATCTACTACTAATGGGTTTAACTTTTCTAGCGCAAAGTATGACCTAGAGCTACAAACACCAAGCGATTTGTACTCTGGTGGTGGAAAAGAGATTTTAAGAATATTATATGGCAACATTAATTTAACTAAACGATATAGTAAATCTACAACATTACTATCTTGCTCGGGATAATATTATGGGTTTTCAAATAGAATTACCAGAATCAGATACGAATATACTTTCGATATCAACAACTTTTGGAACAACACTTGAGAGCGCAATAGATACTACTGGAATTAGAAATGTAGATATTATTGAGAATATTTTTGACAGCAATATAGACTCAGCTAAAAAAAGTCTACAAATTGAATCAGATATTATTAGAACAACTACTAATATTATAGACTTAGAAGTTTCTCAAGATGTTGGTGTTGATATTATAAACAATGTTGACTTTTTAGGTACAATAAATGTAACAAGAATAGAGGGACTACAACACTATTTAGATTACGACTACTGCTATAGCTTAGACTGTGGTGGCCCAACAATTACTGGAGTGTGTGTATAATGGGTGCTAATTCAATAATTCAAGTTCGAAGAGGACTTCTTAGCGAATGGAGTGGTATAAATCCAACCCTAAAGGGTGGTGAGCTTGGATACGAAACAGATAAGAAGAGAGGTAAGATCGGAGACGGGTCTACTGCTTATCTAAATTTACCTTATGTTATCGGTACTGGAGTCCAATCTGGTGGCGGTTTAGGCACTGTAACAGATGCTTTTAAATTTATTCAAGTAACCGGGGGTCCAATTATAACCGCAAGCGGTTCTGGCTCTATTTTAAGTGTTACAGGTGTCTCTCCTTTAAATATTGTTGCTAATACAGGAACTAAGACTTTATCGTTTAATATTAACGAATTACGAACAACAGATATTATAAATTTTAATACTGGCGTTAGAAATGTAGTCAGTACAGAATTATTGGACGGTCAAGGAATTAATCTTGGATATAATGCTATTGATGATATTCTTACCATTAATACTTCTGGTGTCCCTCTTTTTAATTCAGATGGAACCTTAACTTTAACTGGTGGACTAACTGTTCAATCAGATACCTTAATTCAGGGTAATTTGACAGTTGCTGGATCTAGTATTTCAACGAATAGCACTAATGTTAATATTGGTGATAATTTAATCACAGTTAATGTCAGTGGAGCTGTTCCCAGTGGTGGCCTAAGAATTTATAGGTCTGGAACCACTTCTCCTTCAGGTTTTGTCACAATGTTGTGGAATGAAAACACTGATAGGTTTATTTTTAATGGGGGTAGTGGAAATGATGATGTAGTTCAAGCAGGAACATTTATTGGTAATCTTAGCGGTATAGTTAGTGGTATACTCGTGGGTACCTTAAGTGGTAATGCTACTAGTGCATCAACTATCTTTGTTAGTGGTCAAGACATTAATGATATTAGTACTCGTATTTTATTAACACCAAGCACTACTAGTGGTAATGTAACAGTCGTTACTGATAGTGGTTTGGTGTATAACGCTACAACAAATACTTTAACGACCACAAGTTTTGTTGGAAATCTAGTTGGTACTGGAGATGTTTCTACTAAAAGTATTTTAACTCCTACATCTACCAATAATAAGTTTAATATTGTTCTAGCTAGTGGTACTGGCAGTCCGGGTTCATTATTTTTAGACACTAACACACTTCTATATAACCCAAATACAGACACTTTATTTGCTAGCACTATTAGTGGCGTCGTAATTTCAGGATCTCCATCTCTCAGTCTAGGTCTACCTAATGCCAGTTATAAAATTCAACATTTTAATATCAATAATTGTAGATTAGACGGAGGCAGTCCGTAAAAAGGAATATTAATGTCGAGGAATAATCTTATACAATTTAGGAAGGGAACCTTTGCAGACTTTACAGGCATCAACCCTGTTCTTGCAAGTGGTGAACCCGGATATGCTATAGATACTAAAACCTTAAAGATAGGTGATGGTACTACTGCATGGAACAGTTTAGGATCACTGTCTGGTTTAGGTATAGATAATGTGGTCGAAGACCTTACTCCACAACTTGGAGGTAACTTAGATTTAAATTCTCAGAATATTAGAGGATCTGGTAATATTTCTGTAATTGGGAATGTTGATATTACTGGTAATCTTGATCTAGATGGTAATGGCACATTTAATAGAATTGGTATAGGAACAGATGGGCCAACTGTTGGCTTACAAGTAGAACAAAATAATATTACTTTTAACGATGGTGGTGGAAATTTTGATTTTAGGGTCGAAGGAGACACAGACCAGAATTTATTCTTTACTGATGCTAGTACTGATAGAGTAGGTATTGGAACATCTTCTCCTCAGACATTGTTAGATGTAAGTGGAACTGTAACAGCTAGTGGATACTCTATACCTAATCAATCTGGTTTCTTAAAAGCTAATGCTATAGTTGACAATAATATTTATGCCACAACAGGTTTGTTAAATATTGTTTCAGGAATTTTACAGTCTAGCATTAATACAACTTCTGGCGTTCTGCAAACAAATATAAATAATGTTACATTTGTTAGCGGAGTAACATATAATTCTTCGACACATTCTTTAGTCTTAGCAAGAAATAGCGGTAGTAGTGTTACAGGCGTTCTTAGCAATGTTATTCATAGTGGAGATAACGTTAGTTTTCTTACTAATAACTCTAATTATGCAACGACAAGTTTGGTTAATATTGTATCTGGAATTTTACAGTCTAGTATTGGTGCTGCTTCCGGAGCATTAATAAATAATATAAATGCAGTATCTGGCGTATTACAAACAAACATCAATAATGTTCCTTACGTTAGTGGTGTAACTTATAATTCCGTAACTCATTCGTTGTTGCTGTCAAGAAATAGTGGCAGTAATATTACCGGAATACTTACTAATGTTGCTCACAGTGGAGACAACATAAGTATTTTTACAAATGATGTTCCTTATCTTCCTACAGGTGATTTAAACACTACCTTACAAGGCGGCACTGGCATTGAGTTGGCTTATTCGTCTGGAGATAACACTCTTACATTCAATGCTATATTAGCTAGTTTGTCTAATACAGGCATTGTTAAATTAACAAACACAATAAATAGTGATCAAGATAAAGCCCTAACACCTAAGTCTGTTGATGATGCTGGCTATATTACCACAGGGGTGTTTAATACTAATTTACAAGCTGGTACAGGTATAACTGTAGTTTATGATAGTGGTGATAACACCTTAACTTTTAATACCGATACAAGTGTTTTTGTAACTGGTGTCTCGTATAATTCTGGAACTCATTCTTTAGTTTTGTCCAGAAACAGCGGTAGCATAACAGGAGTTTTGAATGGGATTATTCATAGCGGAGACAACGTTAGCTCTTTAGTTAATAATGTTCCGTATGCAATTAGTGGTACTCACATAGCTATAACCAATGCTGCTTCTAGTGTTAATAATAGTAGTAATGATTTTGTTCAAGATCTTTTGTTTGATCAGTTTGGGCATGTTACAGGGGTGGTGTCACAAACAGTTACAGATAATGATGTTAATACTTTTGTGACAGGTATAACTTATAATTCAGCTACTCATTCATTAGTACTAGACAGAAATTCCGGATCTGTTACCGGTGTTTTAAAT
>Ga0307488_10001776_pt1 | contig 18111 bp, 18 predicted proteins | sample SB02metaG_FD_202248 | JGI IMG/M metagenome (GOLD analysis project Ga0307488, IMG submission 202248) | Sea-ice brine microbial communities from Beaufort Sea near Barrow, Alaska, United States - SB 0.2 | ecosystem: Environmental > Aquatic > Marine > Coastal | place: USA: Alaska | collected... | reverse complement strand
CAAAATAGCTACCTTTTTTTTTGCGCAAACCTCGATGAAAGGCGATACGTGGATAGCTGCTGTCAGAAATAATAATGTAGGGGTAGGACTTGTCGTCTCTTAATAAAATATTATAGGGTGGCTTTAATGCTTTTATTAAGTTTTGTTCAAGCACAAGTGCTGTCGATTCAGACTCTGTCATCGTCACTTCAATTGCAGCAATCTTGCTCACAAGCATCTGCGTTTTTAAACTTAAGCCTGATTGACCAATTGAGGGTTCATCTGAAAGCAAGCCTCTAAAATAACTCGACAATCGATTTTTTAAATTTTTAGCTTTACCAACATATAAAATTTTCTTATGCACGTCAAACATTTGATAAACACCTGGGCGAGTGCTTAGGCTATTAAGAAATTGCTTGTGATCAAAAGAGTTATCAGGCATCGGTCAAAAAATAAAATGAATTTAAAAATTAGCAGATATTATTCTAAAATATCTACGTCAAATACTTTGTGTTTAATGGCAAAGTGAACTAGTTCAACATCGTTACTAATATTAAATTTTTCGAAAATTCTATACCGGTAACTATTAATTGTTTTTGCACTAATATTTAATATTTCTGCAATAGCTACTGGCTTTTCACCTTTTACCGTCATCATTGCGATTTGTAACTCGCGCTGCGAAAGTTGATCAAAAGGTGAATGAGTCTCGTGCCATAATCCTGTATTTTTTAACGCAAGCTGCTGCGCAATCTCTTGACTAAAATAAGGCTTACCGACAACTACCATTTTAATGGCTTTAATGACTTCAGCGGGCTCAGTGCGCTTCGTTAGATAAGCAAATGCGCCCGCTTGCAACAACCGACTCGGGTAGACATCATCTTCACATGAGGTGACGGCAATAATTTTTATTTGGTTATTGTGCGCCAAAATTCGCTTAGTTGCTTCGACGCCACCAATACCTGGCATTTTCACATCCATCAATACTACGTGTGGTTCTAGTGTACGGGATAAACTAATGGCTTCTTCGCCGCTATTAGCTTCGCCAACAACCGAAAAATTTTCAATATCGTCAAGTATACGAACAAGACATGTTCTCATCAAGTCGTGATCATCGACTACTAATAATTTAATCGTCGTCATATATTTATTCTCTAAATATGATTCTTATTAATAATTATTGGATATATCTATACGTTGAAATAATCCACTCAGACATTGCTACAGTGACAATGTTCACTTATGTTGCCGACAATATTGCAACTGCTTAACCACAAGCAAAAGAGAACTATTATCTAAGGTCATTTTAGGAACAAACAATATTTTATTGCATCGGAGACGCAATTGAAACAGACATTCAGCGCCTAAAAAAGCCGAAATTATCACGCTATGTGGCTCATTATTTTAAACGTCTGGTATCATGCCACATTATCCTTTTTATCGCCGAATTTACGACGCCTTTATATAAATTAACACCTACTACTTGCACTTTTTAATATCAACCTCGTCAAACAAGGCATAAAAATTTTTCCCAACACTCTTAATCACAACAGTTGTCCCTATCAAGCATTTAATCTTGAAGTAGCTATAGATATTTTATAACTAGCTGGCAATGATTTTTGCCAGTAAACAGATTATTAAGCGATAGACAATTGCTTGATGATTTCACAATGACGCATTCAGAATACCAATCTAGCATCCTGTCGATAATATCTTATGTTTCTTATAATTGTTTAAATAAGAACTGATTTTGCATATTTATTCGTTCTTCTTTAAAAATACTATAGAGGAATACGAACAAACTTCACAAAGAAAATGAAATAAACGGAAATTACTAGACATTGGATATTTTTAATTTATCAGCGGCTGGATGCAATCTCATTTATTAACCACTAACTTTAATAACCTCAACATTGAATAGGCTCTATCTCAAGAGCAACTCCAAATTTCTCCAAGATAGATTCGCATACTTTATCAACAAAAAGCAACACCTCTTTTGTTGTGCAGCCATTTGGATTGGTGAGTACTAGAGCCTGCTTTTCATGCATACAAATATTATCAACGACTTTACCGCGCCACCCGGCTTGATCAATTAACCAAGCAGCGGCTAACTTGTAACAATTATTAGCCATTGGATAAGCAATAACAGCTGGATACAAACTAAGAATTTTTTGATAGCTTAATTCATCAATAATCGGGTTTTTAAAAAAACTTCCCACATTGGGCAGCTGACTTGGGTCAGGTAATTTACTTTGACGAATTGCAATCACGGCTCTGGCAACATCTAGAGATGTTACTGACGTTAGCATCACCTTATCTTTAAGTAACTGCTCTTTTAAAACAGGATACTCTATCTCTAGCCTTGGGACTTTACTTAACTTTAATGTCACATGCGTAATAATCACTTTGTCGCGCAACACATTTTTAAAAACGCTATCGCGATAAGCAAAAAAACAATCTTTATTATCTAATGTGAATCGTCTGTTAGATGCGAAATAAAGACCTTCTACAGATTCCAAACAGCTCGTTAATTCAACACCATAAGCACCAATATTTTGAATAGGTGCTGCACCAATAGTTCCAGGAATCAAGGCTAAATTTTCAATGCCATATAAGTTTTTTTCAACGCACCATAGAACAATACTGTGCCATTGTTCGCCGGCATCAAAGCGAATGACTACATGAGTATCATTTTCAGAGAGTATTGAGCGACCATGTGTTGACATCTTAATAACAAGACCATGAATTTTATCGGGTAGCAAAACGTTGCTACCACCACCCAATATCGTTAATGGATAATTATTATCGCGAGAAAAAGCCAAGGTATCTAATAGCGTGGAGTCATCTGTAATATCGATAAAGTGCTCGGCAATTGATGGCACTGCCAGCGTATTTAATGGCTGTAAATTATAGTTTTGATGACACTTTTGCAAAAAACTAGAGGTCATGTTTTTCCCTAATTTTAGCTAATAGATTTTTTGAGCCATGATCAATTAAGGCGATTGCTTTTTCAAAGTGAGCCGAATCACCATAAAACGGATCGGGGACTTGCATTATCTTATTGTCCGTAGAGCAATCTTCAACTCGATTATTTGCAATTTTTAAAAATAGACCAAGGTCACCATGATAATTGTCGGGCTTCATGTTCTCTAAAAAATACAAGTTTTGATCATCCATCGCCAACATATAATCAAAGCTTAAAAAATCATTGCTCTCAACACTCCGACCTCGGAGATGACTAATATCGTAACCTTTATTTAACGCAACTAATTGTGCACGACTATCGGGGGCCTCGCCCTCGTGCCAACTGCCGGTACCGGCAGAATCAACCAGAATTGAATCCGCTAAGTTAGCTTGGTCGACATAGTACTGAAAAAGACCCTGCGCCGTTGGTGATCGACAAATATTTCCGAGGCAGATAAATAAAACACTAATTTTCATAGCCTAACCTCTTATTAATAATACTAGCTTTACGCATCATTAAATAATGCATTAATGCGCATTAAATCTGCTGGTGTATCGATCCCACCAGGAACCGCCTCGCAGGATTGCTCTATATGAATTTTTTTACCATTAGCTAAAAACCGCAATTGCTCGAGGCATTCAATAGCCTCGAGGGCGGCCATGGGCCAAGTAATAAATTCATTTAAAGCATCAACTCGATACCCATAAATACCAATATGCCGTTGTATAAGCGTTTCATCGTTTGCTCGTCCAGCAACATCAAAGGCTTCAAGATCGCGATGAAAAGGAATGCTTGCTCGAGAAAAATATAGCGCACAATTAGCATTATCTTTAACTACTTTGACAACATTAGGATTGTTAAAGTCATCGAGATTAACAATAGGCTCACTTAAGGTAGCGACGGCTGTTTGGATATTTTTTTGTAAATTGCTTGCCACTTGGTTAATCACTGCCGGAGGTATTAAGGGCTCATCGCCTTGTACGTTGATCACAATATCTTCGTTACTTAATTGATATTGACTACAGACCTCTTGAAGACGGTCGGTGCCTGAGACATGTGTTGGGCGAGTCATGCAAACCTCTCCCCCAAAAGCTTTGACCACCGCAACCACACGCGCATCATCAGTTGCAACGATAACTCGAGATGCCGCAGATTTAGCCGCTTGCTCATAGACGCGCTGAATCATCGTTTTATTAGCAATCATTGCCAAGGGCTTACCCGGCAGCCTTGATGAGCTAAATCTAGCTGGAATAATAACTGTAAACATAGTGTTAATTTTTAATTGGAGAATTTTTAGTGGAGGCAGCCTTATGTGGTTTACCAATAACATTCAACACATCATCAACAAGCGCTTGGGGCAACTGAAGAGATACATTCAAAGCCCAAACATATTTATTGGCAAAACTGGCACATTTGACGGCATCTTTTGATGTCATCAGTACGATATTATCTGCATCTGCTTCAACATCATCTGCCGCATACCCATGGTGATCATCAAAGGCTAGATCATTTGCCACAATGCCCAACGTAGCTACTGTATCAAAAAAACGTTGCGGATTACCAATCGCTGCAATTGCCGTGACTAACGGTTGGCTCGTCTCCCTATGAGCTTTCAACCACGTTGGCTCGTCTAACTCATGACAGGTTTGCAGACCCACATTTAACCAACTATTGGGCTTTAAGCTTACTGAGGCCCGCTGACATTTTATAGTGGGTAACACAGCGGTTATCAATTGCCTTGTGGAATCACCAGTATCGTCAATTTGTGTGTTAAATAACACCCAATCTACGTCTTCTAAGCGCTCGATAGGTTCACGCAAGGGGCCTGCTGGGAGACAATATTGATTACCTAAGCCACGCTTATTATCGACAACTACTATCTCTAGTGAACGATACAGCTGGTAATGCTGAAGTCCATCATCGCTGATAATGACATCTAATTGTGGCGTAATACTGAGTAAATATTCGGCGGCCTCGCGACGATTTCGGCTTATCACTACTGGGCACAGCGTCTCTTTAGCGATGAGTAAAGCTTCATCGCCACTTATGGTTACCGATGTTTGCGGACTCACTAATAGCGGTTTTATCCGCTCACTTTGGTCGTGACTACCCCCATAGCCGCGGCTAATAATACCAACCTGTATATTATGAGCTTTAAGCGCAGCCGCTAATGCAATAACAACCGGTGTTTTACCCGTGCCACCGACGGTAATATTCCCCACAATAACTACTGGCACCGATAGTGCTTTAGCGCGTTGACTCTGGTGGCGTCGCCTGATGCGAGCAATTGATTGATATAAACTAGCGAGAGGTAATAGGCACAAGGATAGCAGACGGCTTGTTAAGCTCTGTTGATACCAAAGCTTGAGAAAAAATTGATGCAGTAACGATTGCCTCGTTTTACTCAATGGACTGCCTTTTTTCATAAAATAAATTGAAAACTTAATAAGCCTGATTATGCCAAATATTTTAAGCGACAACCGGCTATTTAAAAACCCTTAAGGCTTAACTACTGGCTCTTGAGTGGTAATACGTAACTGCTCAAAACCAAGCTTTCCAGCTACATCCATGGCCCGAATAACCGACTGATGAGATGCTTTGGCATCGGCGGTGATAACCAACGGCTGCTTGTTATCCCCTGCCGCTTCTTTTTCTAGAGCACGATAAAGCGTGTTAATTTCATTATTAATCACATTTTTACCATTAATGGCATAGTCGCCATTTTCGCGCACGACGATGTCAATGCCTACATTAACAACGGTTACTGCCTCGGCGGAAGCTTCTGGAAGATCGACCGCAAGGTGTGTTTCTTTGGTAAAGGTTGTTGAAACCATAAAAAAGATCAGCAACAAGAAAACCACGTCAATTAATGGAGTTAAATTAATGCTCTCTTCTTCTCTGATTTGTCGACGAAATTCCATCAGCTAGGACTTCACATCAACACGTCGATCGCTATGCAGCGCATCGACTAACTTTATGGCCTCTTGCTCCATAGTGACGGCGAGAGAGTCAATTCTGCGAATATAAAAGCGATGGGCAATCATAGCCGGGATTGCAACCAGCAGACCTGCCGCTGTAGTAATTAATGCCTCGGATATACCACCGGCTAAAGCACCCGCATTGCCTGTACCTTGAAGCTCTATAGCGACAAAGACTTTAATCATACCCAGCACCGTACCAAGTAAACCCAATAATGGAGCTACCGCCGCAATAGTACCCAACGCACCGATATAGCGCTCTAAGGAGTGAATAACTTGATTAGCGGCTTCTTGAATACTGTCTTTCATGGTCTCACGACCATTGCGAGAATTGCTTAATCCAGCCGCTAAAATAACACCGAGCTCCGATGACTGCTTTAATTCTCGTAAGCGCTCGGCATTGACTTCATTATTTTTGATCCAAGACCATACTTCCGCAAGCTGGTGCTTAGGGGCAACTTTTTTGGGGTTCAGCGTCCAAAAGCGTTCTATGCTGATGGCAATCATGGCGATAGAACACAAAATAAGTGGCAGCATCAACCAGCCACCAGCAACTATAATACTTTGCACACAAACCCCTAAATGTCGTTATTTGTTGTTATTTAAAGCCATTTGAAATTACCACATAATAATTTCTGTGACTGATAATCGAGCACGTTAATTTACCGGCAATGTAGCATATTAATACTGTCAAAAAATAGCTGAAGATCACTTTTAGCGCTACTATTGATGGGATATTAATTAACGGCTCATTGGCGCTATCAACTAGCTCTTAATTGACGATACAAGTGACTGCTAACCGCTAATGTGAAAGCAACTCACAATAAGTTGACCACCGAGTTACTTACGAGACGTTTTAATTACATCATAAGCAGCCTGAACTTCTTGTGAACGCTCTGTAGCTGCTTTTAACATATCATCGGGCACACCCTGCCCCATTAACTTATCGGGATGGTATTGACTCATGAGTTTACGGTAGGCCTTTTTAACCTCAGAGTCACTAGCACTCGAGCTTACACCTAAGGCATCGTAGGCGGAGCTTAATTCATCGGCTGATGAACGCGGCGATCCACCCGCTGAATAATAAGAACCTCCAGCACTTGAGAAAGAACCCTGAGCTTTAATCATTTTCAATAGTTGAGCAAAGGCAAATTCGGAGTAATGTAGACCGTTAGCCACCGTTTTTAAGGCGCTTTCTTCACCCTCGTCGAATTTACCGTCCGCTAGCGCTGTGTTAACGAGATACATCATCAGCATTTGGACTAAACGTGGGCGTGCCCCGCACTTTTCGTGAAAGCTCTGCAGTGTTTCTGTTGGGTCAAACTCAACAGCTGAACCTGTTTTAAATAGATTGATCGCTTCACGCTTATGATCAGCCGTTAAGCCCATCTGTGTCATTAAAGCTTCTGTTTGCTTAATTTCTGCGGTGCTTACTTGACCATCAGATTTAGCTAAAAAACCAATGAGAGTAAATGTGGTTTCGAAGAAATTCTTTTGGATAATTGCAAGTGCTTCCGGGGAATCATCGCGAAAAATATTTTTAAGCGCCTTATCAAACATATGCCCGACAAATATACCCAGCAAGCCCGTAAATAAGCCACCGGAATAAAAACCGATAACTCCGCCAATTAGTTTTCCAAAAATCATTACCAAACCTACAACAAAAGAGAAATAAGAAACCATTATAGACAGGTAAGCAAAGAGTTGCTTACCTTTTTATATTGCACACTAAATATTGCTCTAAAAATATTCGAAACCGGTGACAGGAAGCAGCCTTGTACCGCGATAGACAAGACTTAAGCAATAGAGAATAGAGCAAAACTTGGACACATATGTCTATAGTTAGAAATTGGGTGTTAAAGGATTTGGATGTTTGGGTGTTACAGGATATGGATGTTTGAGGGTTTGAGGGTTTGAGGGTTTGAGGGTTTCGATGTTTATATAAAGAGTCTAATTACTCGCATTGAGAGGTTGTTACAACGGGTAGCAAAAAGTCGATAAAAGACACATTTAAGAGAAGGTTAAAGCGAGACGGCAATAGATTCAATAAAAAGCTAAAAGCTTGATTTTATACTGAGCTCTGTGAGCCTCTGCCCATCGCAACAGTGGGTACTATTCACAAAGATATCAGAGTAAAAGTCTGCTCTCGCATTAAACCTCTATATCAATGGAAGGAACGTCAGGATCATCGCGGCGATCGCGGGTAATACGTAGATCCAACAATGGTTTAACTGAGCGCTCGCGGCGATCGTTATTACGGCGCTGATCGTGCCGCCAATTTGCCTCGGCATGAACCGCTTCAGAAATTGACTCCGAACCGATATTGATTCGGCTAGCAGACATATATTTTTTCAATTTAAGCGAGTGTATTTGCGTGTAAGGTGTCTTAAGATAAATCATATGTAACCTTGATCTTTTCTAACCCAATAATACCTATAAAAAATGACGCGACAATGGTTTTTGTTAACATTTGAAACGAAACTCTCTTTATTGAGTCTATAAATTACTTGAGCAGCTATTGTCTTTGACTTTTTTTGGCGTTAAAGAATGAGTCAATCTAATCTTTCAGGCGAATATCCGCAGACTATAAAAATTGCGCCAAGATATTTCACCCATAAATCATATGCTCTGTCGTAAGAAGGTTATCGGCAGATAATTGATTAATATTAATACTATTTTACTTTGTTAAATACAGATGATGTAACACCTTGAAAGCAATATCAATAACAGCACATATATAACCTTATTTTTATTTAAACGAGCCTCTTAGAATGATGGTTTCGGCCGTTTTTTTCGCACATAAACGGTCTTAACAACAGTAGCTACAACTTCACCCTCAAGATCTCGAACGTGAACAGTAAACTCTTTGAAGTATTTGTCTCCATTAGCGGTTTTTTGCTTAATATCTTCTATGTCACAATCGCTTATAGCGCATTCTAGAATGACTTTTGTTTTGCCGGGCTTTACAAAATCAATATGTGCAGATTTATCTAACACATTATATGCAGGCCCTAAATTACGGTATAGCATAATTCCATGGCAGGCATCTGTCATGCTAAATAAATTACCGCCATATTGAAGGCCGTGAATATTTTTATTATAAAATCGTAACGCCATGCTCACACGCACATTTTTAAAATCGTCGGCTACAAAATCATAGCGAATACCTGTAAACCAAAATGGTGGCCACAGTGCCATAATCCATTTAAAGGTATTACCTGAGATCTTAAAAAAAACCATTCTGACTCTCTATTAATTGGTGTAATTGCGGGGTTTAAATAGATCGCTATTTTAAATAAGATAACTCTTACGAATACAACCACTTGTTTTGAACAAGTATTATAAGCGAATTACAGTCAACTTATCATCTATTAAAATTATTATTTAATGCAACTATCAGCAAAAATGCACAGAACATCGTGATTGCCCTAGCTATACGACTCGACGTATTATATGAACATGCATATGGATTAGGACTTGTGAATGAAGCAAACCAAAAAAATAACTGGCGTCACTATTGGCTGGCGTGAATGGCTCGCATTACCTACGCTAGGTATAGATAACATTAAGGTCAAAGTCGATACCGGTGCCAGAACGTCGGCAATCCATGCAGACTTTATTGAGCCCTTTGATAATAATGGCGAACTCTATGTAAAGTTTAGCTTGACCAATAATATTGGCGGCGATAAACAAAAAATGGTTTGTGAGGCCCCCGTTTTAGATAAACGTGTTATTACCAGCTCGAGTGGCGAAAAGGAATGCCGCTATGTTATTACAACCAAGATAATACTTGGAGGTATCACCAAAGATATAGAGCTAACATTAACCAGCCGCTCAACGATGAAATTTAAAATGCTTTTAGGACGTACAGCGCTATCAAAAGATTTTAATGTTGCTCCCGGTAAATCCTACGTTATGGGCAGACCCGATTAAAAATCAATACATCGCTTAAACTAACCACTTAAACTAACCACTTAAACTAACCACTTAAATCGATAATCTAAATTGATGATTTAATAAATGCGTCAACTAACTGTACAATAATCGTCGTGGGTTCAATCGTTATTAGCTATTCAATATTTATATATTTTGATTAACATATACTAAGAGGCATTTTATGGAACGAAAAAAAATAAGCGATAGTTTTTCAGTATCTAGCCAATTGAGCTTAGAAGATATTGCTTCTTTAAAAGCCCAAGGCATTAAAACTATTATTTGCAACCGCCCAGATGGCGAAGATCCCGGTCAATTAGAGCACGATAAAATTCAACAAGAGGCTCTTAAAAATGAGATGGAATTTCATTTCATGCCTGTTATTTCTGGACAAATGACACCACAAGATGGCGATAATTTTTATCAGCTTATGCACGAGACACCACAACCTATCCATGCCTATTGTCGCACGGGTACGCGTTGCAGTATTCTGTGGGCATTAAGTGAATTGAAATCAGGCACTGCTCGCGAGGACATTTTGCAGCAAACGGCTCAAGCGGGTTACGACTTATCGAAAAGTATTTAGGTATCTAGCCTTCACGCCCAATAAAAAAAGCATCCATAAAAAGCGGCGTGAACATAAGCTATTCATGCCGCTTTTTTACCCTAGCTAAATAGGTCGGGCAAATGAAAAACTACCCCAAAATATAAGCGGGCTCACGCATTGTCACAAACTCCTCTGCTGCTGTTGGATGTACACCAATGGTTGTGTCAAAGTCATTTTTAGTGGCACCCGCTTTAATCGCAATCGCAATACCCTGAATAATTTCGCCCGCATCGCTTCCAACCATATGACAGCCAATGACTCTGTCAGTTTTTTGATCGACCAATAGCTTCATAAACGTTCTTTCATCTGATCCACCTAAGGTGTGTTTCATATGTTTAAAGTCCGCCTTATACACCGCAATCTTTTCATATTTTGCTACCGCGTCTTCCTCGCTATAACCAACAGTACCTATATTTGGATTCGAAAATACAGCTGTCGCAATAAAGTTGTAGTCAACTTTTTGGTTGGCAGCACCATATAAGTTTCTAACCAATGCCATACCCTCGGCTAGTGCTACTGGAGTCAGCTGTACTCGATCGGTTGCATCGCCAAGCCCATAAATAGAGGGTTCACTTGTTTGATAATCATCATTAACAATTATTGCACCATTGGCGTTGCATTCAACCTTTGTATTTTCTAAGCCAATATCGTCAGTTTTTGGCTTTCGGCCTGTGGCGTACATTACACAATCAACCTCTAGAGTACTGCCATCGGTTAAACTTACCAGTAGTGTGCCGTCTGCTTGTTTGGCAATCGCTGTGACATTGGTATTAAATTTAAGATTAACGCCCTTTTTTGTCATCTCTTGGGCCACAAATTCGCGGATATCTTTATCAAATCCGCGTAGAAATAATTCACCGCGATACAATAAATGCGTCTCACTACCGAGACCATCAAAAATACCCGCAAACTCAACTGCAATATAACCGCCACCTACAATGATGACACGCTTTGGGAATTTTTCTAAATAAAAGGCTTCGTTTGAGCTAATAATATGCTCGCCACCCTCGATCGCAGGTATCACGGGCCAGCCACCAACCGCAATTAAAATACGCTCCGCACTGTATTGCTTGCCCGCCACTTCAACTGTGTGTGGGTCAATTATGCGTCCGCGGCCATCAACCACTTTAACACCGGCATTCTTCAGCATGGTGTCGTAAATGCCGTTTAGACGCTCTATCTCTTTAGTTTTGTTATCGCGTAATACCGGCCAATCAAAGCTTGTCTTGTCGACACTCCAGCCAAAACCTGCAGCTGCTTGAAAATCTTCTTTAAAGTGAGAGCCGTAAACAAAGAGCTTTTTAGGTACACAGCCGACGTTCACACAGGTACCACCCAGGTATAAATCTTCGCAAACGGCTACTTTTGCGCCCAAACCCGCAGCCATTCGGCTTGCACGTACGCCGCCAGAACCGGCGCCAATAACAAATAAATCATAATCGTAAGACATTGTGAATCCCAAATTGAGTGTAATAACTGTTGGCTAGAAAGCGAGTAGAAAATGACAAGGAACTACTAAAACGTAACTAGACTGCTAGCAGATAAACGAATAAAAAACTGAAACGGACATCGACAAGTTACATGCAGACACCATACCCCAAAATTAACTTAAGTGTTTATCGCTAATCAATAAATAATAGCATGATATGCTGTCGTGTCTGACAGTGGGTTTACGTTTCAACCATAATACAGATCACATACGAAAGAGTTTTTGCATTAACCTAGCAATAGCCTTTAACTGACAGTAGCTAAGCGTTAAAATTCGTCGCAATCGCAAAAATAAAGCATAACGGGATAAAACTATGGGCAGAGCCTACCAAAACCGCAAAGAGTCAATGGCAAAAACATCTGACGCCAAAGCAAAAGTCTACAGCAAGTATGGACGTGAGATTTATGTCGTCGCAAAAGCTGGCGGTATCGACCCAGATGGTAACCTTGCTTTGCGCAGCATGATTGATCGTGCAAAAAAAGATCAAGTACCTAGCCATGTTATCGACAAGGCAATTGAAAAGGCCAAAGGTGGTGGTGGTGAAGATTTTGCTACCGCGCGTTATGAGGGTTATGGTCCCAGTAGCTGCATGGTGATTATTGACTGCTTAACGGATAACCCAAACCGTACTTTTGGAGATGTGCGTATTTGCTTTACCAAAACCAAAAGCAAAATTGGTACGCAAGGTAGTGTTAGCCATATGTTTGATCATAGCGCTATTTTGGTGTTTAGTGGTGACGATGAAGATGCCGTACTAGAAGCGCTGATGGAAGCCGATGTCGATGTCAGCGATATAGAATCTGAGAACGGTAAAATTACTGTGTTTGCTCCACACACGGAATATTTTAAAGCCAAGCAAGCCCTTGGCGAAGCTTTTGAGGGCATAGACTTTGATGTGGATGAAATTCAATTTATTCCCCAAAATACTGTGCCAATTGCCGAGGCAGATCAGGAGATGTTTGAAAAATTTTTAGACATGCTGAATGATCTGGATGACGTACAAAGTGTTTATCATAATGCAGAGCTTTAATAGCCACTATCGATCAAAAAGATAATAACTATAATGCTCTAATATTTTTTGATGTTTTTAAAAAGAGTTTATCAACTGTATGAAAAAAATTGCTCACGCGTTTATTCGCCCTACCAATAGTTTAAATTTTTTATCGCATCGAGAAATCGAAGGGGTAATGAATTCTGAAAATTATACGTATGAATTATTTCGTGAATGTGCCTTAGCTGTGCTTAATACAGGTAGCGAAGAAGACGATGCAGAGTTGACTGCTAATGCCTTTAAAGATTTTGAAATTCAAATTATTTATCAGTCTCGGGGAATTAAACTAGAAATCGTTAATGCACCAGCTTCAGCATTTGTCGATGGTAAAATGATTCGTGGTATTCAAGAGCATTTGTTTGCTGTTTTACGTGACATTGTGTTTACCCACCATAAGATGTCAGTCCTTGGGCGCTTTGACTTTGAAACTAGTGATGGCATAACTGATGCAGTTTTTCGTGTATTACGCAATGCTGGAGTTGTACAAGCAGACATTAAACCACATGTTGTTGTCTGTTGGGGTGGCCACTCTATTCCACGCCATGAATATGACTACACAAAACTAGTCGGTTACGAATTAGGCCTGCGCGACTTAGCTATTGCCACCGGTTGTGGTATTGGTGCAATGAAGGGCCCAATGAAAGGTGCCGTAGTTGGACATGGCAAGCAACAAATTCGCAACGGACGTTATATTGGCATTACAGAGCCCGGCATTATCGCGTCAGAATCACCTAACCCTACCGTTAATGAATTAGTTATTTTACCCGATATTGAAAAACGTTTGGAAGCTTTTGTAAGGTTAGGCCATGGCATTATTGTTTTTCCTGGAGGTGCTGGTACCGCAGAAGAAGTGTTATATTTAATTGGTTTATTAATGCACCCCGATAACCACGCGCTAGAAATTCCTGTGATTTTTTCTGCAAATAAAAAAAGTGAAGGCTATTTTAAAAGCTTAGATCAGTTTTTACGCTTTGCTCTAGGTGACGCTGCTACGCAATATTATGAGATAATTATTGATGACCCGCAACAAGTTGCACAAAAACTTCAAAGTGGCATAAATAAAGTTCACCGTTATCGCCGCAGACAAAACGAGTCTTACGCATATAACTGGCAATTGACAATACCTTCTGCATTTCAACAGCCTTTTGAACCAACTCATGAAAATATGCTTGCGCTTAAATTGTATCGCGACCAAGAAAACTTTGAGCTAGCGGCAGAATTACGACGTGCATTCTCGGGGATTGTTGCAGGTAATGTTAAGCCCGATGGCATAAAACGCATCAAGCAACACGGCCCCTATCAATTAAAAGGTGATGCTGAACTAATAAATGCATTAGAAAATTTATTACTGTCTTTTGTTGAGCAAGGCCGCATGAAATTAAAAGGTGAGTACAAGCCTTGTTATGAATTGCTCTCCTAAAATACATTCAGTTTGTTTTAGCCCTTAATTTTAACGCTTAGTTTTATGGAGGCCTCTACAAGTGATAATGTGTGAGAGCACCAAGAGTAGGTGTTCGCTACAAGAAAGCACCACACGGAGAACCTCAGTTTATATAGAGTACCCTCTCTTGCTTTGCCATTCAGCTTCTAATGACTCCTTTGCTGCAGCTTATACTACGTAGCTACTAATATTAGAGGAAACGAGGCTACGCCTACTAGCGCCTAATAATGCACTTTAAGAGGTTTCTCTATGGAAGGCCGTTCTTTGCGGGGCCTGGTTAATAGGCATTAGTTCAATTTTATTAATATTGACGTGAGCCGGTTGGGTTAGCACCCATAAAACAGTGTTGGCAATATCAACCGAACTAAGCGCCTCGATGCCCTCGTAAACCGCACTGGCTTTATTTGTATCGCCTTTAAAACGCACTAGTGAAAATTCGCTGTCAGAAACCATGCCCGGCTCGATATTGCTAACGCGCACAGCAGTACCTAATAAATCTGCTTTTATATTGAGTGTTAGTTGTTGCACAAAAGCTTTACTCGCAGCGTAGACATTGCCGCCTTTATAGGGGTAGTTACCCGCAGTAGAGCCAATATTAATGATATGTCCTTTATTTTTTGCAACCATCTTGGGTAATAAGCGGTGAGTTAAACAGGCAAGGCCCATGCAATTAATATTAATCATTGCCTGCCAATCACTCCAGTCAGCCTCTTGCGCTGTGCCCAAACCTAGGGCCGCACCTGCGCAATTAATAAGCCCATCGATATTTGCAAAGTCTTGGGGTATTTTATCGATAGCCGCATTAATAGAATGTGTATCGGCAAGGTCGCATTCACACACATAGCAACTGGTTTTACCTTGCAGTACCTTACTTAACTCAATCAACTTATCTCTGCGACGCGCCAATAAAATTAATGTTACGCCTTGCTCTGCCAGTAACTCGGCAATGGCTTTGCCGATACCTGAAGATGCACCCGTTACTAATACTGTCTTATAAATCATATTTCACCCACATGGCATTAAGTTATACTCTTCATTCTCGCGCTGACAAGAATCCATCTCAAATATAGCATAGTTATTACGCGTCGCGTCGACCCGGCCCTAACCTCGAGTACTTTGCAACTCACCGTTCACCAGTATGACGGCAACGAAGCCGTCAATACAAAACAACTTTAAGTGGGTGCCTTTATTTATTAATCTTAATTTTGTATTTTGATCTTAAGCTTTTGGCTGTAGCGAAGAGCTTAGTTAATCAAGAGCGTCTTAAAATAGTGTCTATAATGAAACACTTATTGACTATGTAGCTTTTTCGCTTTGTCGCTGCGTACTTAGTCAACTGCGTAATTTATAAAGTACATGTTTTTCAACAGGCTATGTATTGACTAGGATCTTTATCTACTAAGAAACATCAATAGTTTTGATATCGATATCACCGTGTAAGGTTTTGTGTACTGGGCACTTGTCGGCAATTAATAATAATTTTTTACGCTCTTCATCGCTTAAATTTCCTACTAGTGTTACCTCGCGCTGTAATACTTCAATAAGCTCTGTAGACGCCTCACAATCTTCGCAATCTCTCGCGTACTCGCGAGTGTGCGATAGCTCTACCGAGACCGAATCTAGTGCTATATTTTTTCGGTTGGCATACATCCGAATAGTCATCGATGTACATGCCCCTAAAGCTGCCAGTAAATGCTCGTAAGGGTCTGGGCCTAAATCTGCCCCACCAGAACTTGTTGGCTCATCGGCAAACCATTGATGGTTATCTGCGAACACGTCGCGAGTGAATTTTTTATTTTTTTCTGTAATTAATATATGACCTTTTTCAATGGTCGGACGCGTAAGCTTAACAGGCTCACTAACAGTAATATAACGACTTGCCCAAGCAGTAATTATATTAGCGACATATTCGGCATCTTCTGCTTTACTAAGTAGGTGATCAGCATTATCTAAGCTCACAAAACTTTTTGGATGCTTTGCATGCGAATAGATTTTTTCGGCCTCTTTTATAGAAACAGTCTCATCTAATGGCGCATGAAAGATCAATAGAGCTTTTTTAAGCGATGCGATTTCATCGCTTAGTTGATAGGTTTTCAAATCATCTAGAAATTGTTTTTTAATCGTAAACTTTCGCCCACCAAGCTCAACCTCTACTTTTCCCGAGGTCTCTATTGCATTAATATCGCATGAGAATTGCTTCACAACATGATCGGGATCAGCAGGGGCGCCGATAGTGACTACGCCTTTTAACTCAGGTATTTGACCTGCACCAGCAAGTACTGCAGCCCCACCTAAACTATGGCCAATTAAAAGCGCAGGTGCGCTATAATTATCTCGAAGATAGTCTGCTGCTGAGATAAGGTCGGCAATATTGCTCGAAAAATTAGAATTAGAAAATTCACCTTCACTATTACCAAGACCCGTAAAATCAAAGCGCAAAACACCAAAGCCATTAACGACTAAAGCCCGAGAAATACGCGAGGCAGCTACCATATCTTTACCACAGGTAAAACAATGCGCAAATAAAACAAAGGCTTTTGGAGCCGCGTCTGGTGTTTCTAGCAATGCCGCTATATTTAAATTATCTGACCCTGTAAACTCTAATTTGGTGCGTGCCATAAATCTTCCTTAATATTGTCATAAAATATTTTATATTCTTGAATATAACACAGACAGTTTAATTAATAGCCCCTGATGCTTACCAACAAAACATCATACCTAAAACTCTCTTATAAAAAATTACTTCTCATTCGCCTCTTGGGGCAAACATAATAATTGCCATACCAGAGATTGCTACCAAAGAACCAACAATATCCCAACGTGTCGGTGCAACGCCCTCTACCAGCCATAACCACAAGATAGCGACGCCAATATAAACACCGCCGTAAGCTGCATAAACTCTTCCACTCGCGCCAGGATGGAGCGATAATAGCCAAGCAAATAATGCCAAACTAATAGCAGATGGTATTAGCAGCCATATACTTTTATCGTGTTTTAACCAGAGGTATGGGAGGTAACAACCTAAAATTTCAGCGAGTGCGGTTACCAAAAATAAAAATAGCGTTTTAATTTCAATCATTTTTTTATCTTTATCGATGGGTGACTTTCCCATAGGTATTATTTATCTTTTAGTCAAGGCTATCGCGTCGTGCTAGCGGCCCTTACCTACATCCATGTAGGCAAAGCTGCTGCTTACTGCTTATTGACATCGATGTCATGTATGGCGGTTCTGCAGGGGCAAGAATCGGACTCGCACATTATCTACACTCATCTAGGCCGCAGATAAAAATTGATGCTGGCACTAGCAGTGCGTTACTGATGTATTGCATACTCATGTAATGCACGCTCTTTATTTTTATCTTCTATAGATTCAACTTTTTTAATTTTATCAATGTAATTATTCGGAAGCTTATTTTCAATGGCGCCCATTAGCACATGATTAAGATACCAGCTATAAGGTTTAAAGGTATCATCGATAGGTATCGCACAATAAATTAGCGCTTCAAGTTTTTCGCCTTGATTATTACTAACATCGACCAGTTTAGCACTATAGCCAACGCCTAGGCTTTCTGCTTTATCGAGAGCTGGCCGCTGAGAAATTAACATATCAAAGACTACACCCCACACACAATCCTCAGTATTACCCGACTCGAAGGCATTACATTTAGCCG
>Ga0307488_10001775_pt1 | contig 18119 bp, 14 predicted proteins | sample SB02metaG_FD_202248 | JGI IMG/M metagenome (GOLD analysis project Ga0307488, IMG submission 202248) | Sea-ice brine microbial communities from Beaufort Sea near Barrow, Alaska, United States - SB 0.2 | ecosystem: Environmental > Aquatic > Marine > Coastal | place: USA: Alaska | collected... | reverse complement strand
ACGGAAATGCCATCTAAAAACTGGCGGTGGTTTTCCAACAGATCACTAAACGAAGAGGCGACGGCCGATCGATTGAGTTTTACCTCAGGTGCCAGTTTCATGGTGTTGCTGAAAGGGAAATTCCACGTTCGGTAAATTCGTCCCGATGCAGTTCGCGAATTGAGTGTGATGTAGGCATAAGCGACAGAATCCTGTTCGGTGAAGCAAATTGTGGCCTGCATTTTGTCGGTTGCCCGATAGAAAATTCGGTAAAACTGGCTGACATGTTCCCAATTCCAGCCGGAGTCCGAAACGTATTCAAAACCTTCCGCTTCGATTTCATCGGTAATTTCCTCCAGTGTGGGAAAACGGCGCGAGTTTGGCGGAGGCTGTTTTTCGAGCGACTTGTGAAAGGGAAGACGCATTTTTCGAATGCGAGTCAGTAGTTCGATCCAGGGAAGCAGAAACCAGATCAGGGCTCCTCCGATGCCTGCAATGTGGCTGTCGGTGAGGAAGTAAGCTGTCAGGTAGCTCGCTACGAGAATCCCGATCGCTCCGCATTTTCGGATGATTGGATTTTGAAAGCTGCGAAACGCGATGGCTGCAATGATGACCGCCAATACGATGAGAATTTGTGACATGATGGGGTTTACGATCCAACAGGGAGTGTTCTCCGAACGCCCCTGCGTTTTCGAGTAATCGGATTGCTTGAAATTAGCAGTGGAAATCGAAAAGGGAAGGAGTGAAATATGCCATTATGCGAGCTCTAATTCAACGTGTCAGCCAGGCTTCGGTGACAATTTCAGGAACGATCAAAAGTGAAATCGGCGCGGGAATGCTTGTTTTGCTCGGAGTGGAAGCTGCGGATACGAAAGAAGACATCGGGTGGCTTGTTCGAAAAATTGTATCGCTCCGAATTTTTGAGGACGGCGAGGGCAAAATGAATCTCTCGATTGAAGATTGTGGTGGTGATGCGCTGGTGGTCAGTCAGTTCACGCTTCATGCGCGGGTAAAGAAAGGGAACCGGCCGAGTTTTGATAAAGCAGCACGGCCGGATCATGCCGTTCCGATGTATGAAGCATTTGTTTCGTCGCTATCTGAGGCTCTCGGCAAGGCTGTCGGGACCGGAGAATTTGGAGCGATGATGGAAGTCGGTCTGGTCAATGATGGACCGGTGACGATTTGGATCGATACAAAAAACCGTGAATGATCGTCGACGTTTTTCAGAACTGAGTTCAGATTGAAATGTGAATATGAAACCTCTTGTTTGGTTAACGCTCTCGTTTCTTCTCGCGGTTCAGGGAGTTGCTCAGGATGCGAAGTCGCTTCAGCAGTCCCGTCAAATAAAGCTCTCAACGGGCGAGGTGGTGGACTATCTGTTATACCAGCCAACGGTCGACGCGGAGTCTGCGAAGTTGCCGTTGCTGCTGTTTTTACATGGTGGCGGCGAAGGCGGGGATGACCTTGAAAAGGTGAAAACGCATGGTCCTCCGAAGGAAATTGAGAAGGGGCGGGACTTTCCAATGATTGTGATTTCCCCGCTGAATCCGGAGATCAGAGGTTTCTGGGATGAAGACCGGCTCGCACGGTTTATGGATGCAGTCACCAAAGACCTCGGCCATGACGAAAATCGGGTGTACCTCGCCGGCATGAGTCGAGGCGGCTACGGATCGTATCGGCTGGCAATGGAAAATCCGGATCGTTTTGCCGCAATGCTCATTCTGTGTGCTGCAGCTCCGACTCCATATGCGCAATGGCTTGGTGATGTTCCGATTTGGTTGATTCATGGCAGGAAAGATCCCGTAATTCCTGTTTCAGAATCTATCGAAATGGAAGCCGTTTTGAGAAAGAAAGGGCGGAAGGTAAAACTGACCATTCATCCCGAAGCGAGTCATGATGTCTGGACGCAGACTTTTGAATCGAACGAGGCGATCGACTGGCTGCTGAAGCACAAGCGATCCTGAATTCAGAGATCAGTTCTTTCTCCGCTTGAAACAAAACGAAAGCGCATAGACCACGCCTGCAGTGACGACGATAAAGAAACCCGTCGGAACACTCATTTGAAAGCTGAATGCCAATCCGCCGATGTTGTAAATCACGGATAAGATGACGGCGAGGATCATGATCGACCACAACCGGTTGGCAAATCGACTCGCCGTTGCCGCAGGAAGAACGATCAAGGCAATTGATAAAACAATTCCCGCAACTCTGACTAACAAAACCATGCAAATGCCGACGATCCCGAGAAGGAGGAAATAATACAGTTTTGAAGAGACGCCCCGTAAACTGGTGAATTCTTCATCGAAACAAACAGCGACCAGTTTGTGGTAAAAGAGGCCAACCAGTCCGAGGACGAGAACAGCAAGAACGACGGTGGCAATGACGTCAGACCAGGAAGTGAGAAGGATGTCCCCGAAAATATAACTCTCGAGATTGACCGCTTGTCCCGGTGCATAGTGGATAAACAGGAGGCCGGCAGTCATCCCGCAGGTCCATATCGCAGCAATAATGGTATCTTCCCGTTCCTTAAACTTCAGGGTGACCCACCCGATCACCCCGGCTGAAATCAGAGCAGCGGCGATGGCTCCGAGCATGGGAGTGAGCCATTCCAGTCCATAAACGCGATTGAAATAGATTGATGCACCGATTCCACCGAGAATGCTGTGAGAAATCGCAGCTGCGATGTAACTGATCCGGCGAGTCACGATAAACGTTCCCACCACACCGAACGTGAAGCTCGAGAGAATCCCGACGAACAACGCATAGCGCATGAACGAAAAATTTTCGAGGGCATCAAAAAGTTCAGTCATGATCGCAGGCAGAGTGGTCTCCGTGGTTGTGACGGGCACGTTGGTCGTGCTCGATACGCCGACCGCCGCTGTAAATTTCGCGAATCGTGTCGCCGCTGAGTGGTAACGAATGGCGATGAATCCGACGGTTCACGCACAGGACGGAATCGCCCAGGAGCGAGACCAAATCCAAATCGTGCGTCACCATCATGATGGTCATTTTCTTGCGGAGCTTCTGAAGCGTTTCGATAAATTGCTCTTCGATCGACAGATCGATGTTTGCGGTTGGTTCATCGAGCAAGAGCAGTTCCGGCTCACAGGCGAGGGCTCGGGCAATCATGACCCGCTGGCGTTGGCCTCCGGACAAATCAGCAAAGGCTCGTTTGGCTGTATCGGCCATTTCAACTTCAGCAAGCGCTTCGAGAGCGATGGCTTTGCAATTTTTTGAAAATCCGCCGATGCGCAATCGATCGAGTCTCCCCATCAAAACGATGTCGAGCGCGGTGATAGGAAAGAGCGGATCGAATCGCATTGCCTGAGGGACATAGCCGATTTTTGATCGCGCTTTTTCGGGTGACTTTCCCAGAATCTTCAGCGAACCGCGTTCCGCTTCCTCCAAGCCAAGGAGCAGTTTTAAGAGAGTGGATTTACCTCCGCCGTTCGGCCCGATCACGCAGAGCGATTCACCTTTGGGAACTGAAAATGACACATCTTCCAATACCCACGTTTTACCGTAGCGAAAGGACAGGTTACTGCATTCCACAATTGTTTCACAAGCGGGAAGAGGCTCTTTTAAAGCAGGGGGCACGGTACGAATTAACAGGAAGTGATGATCAGAAACAACCTTTTAATGCATATTACTTGCGTTTGAAAAGGAATTCAACCGGCATACGCGCGTCAAGCTGTCGCAAGGCAATCAGGACACGTTCCCTGAAACGCGAGGGAGTGAGTCAAATGTTTCCAGCCGTGTTGAGCTGAGAGCTTTTCTTCAACCGATTTCAAGATGCACTCGACGGGAACTTCGGTAACGGTTCCGCATTCTCTGCATAGTAAATAATCGTGATGATGATTGGCGAGGTTCAGTTGAAAGTAATTGCCCTTTTCGCCCAGGCTCAACTGTCGAACCACCCCGGCATCTTTCAGCTTCATGATCAGTCGATAAACCGTCGCCTGATCGCGATCTTCGAGTCCTGGCACCTCAGCCAGTTCGGTCAGCAGGAACGGACGGTGATGCGTCAACATCGTCTGCAACAATTCCTCAAGCGCTTCCGTTTTGCGCATGCCGGTCTTCCTGAGCCGTTCGATAATGTTATCAATTATCGATTCAGATTCTTCTTCGGGAATGTGGCAATCGTGGGAGTGCTCGGACATTGCTGAACATAGCGTATTCCGTCGCCACGATCAAATAGGGTATGTTCGATGAGGCAACCCTGTTGGATCGTTAAAACCGATTAGGCGATCAGATCCTTAACGACATGTCCGTGAACATCGGTGAGGCGATAATCGCGGCCTTGAAAACGATACGTGAGTTGCTCGTGGTCGAATCCAAGCTGGTTCATGATCGTTGCCTGTAAGTCGTGAACATGCACTGGTTTTTCGGCGACATTGAATCCGAGCTCGTCGGAATTTCCGTGTTCGTAGCCGCCTTTGATTCCGCCTCCAGCCATCCACATGGTGAATGCGTCAGGATAGTGATCGCGGCCGAGGACTTTCGATTTGGCGGTGCGACCTTCGCGGAATGGCGTGCGTCCAAATTCGCCGCCCCAAACGATCAGCGTGTCTTCGAAAAGTCCGCGTTCTTTCAGATCATCGATCAGTGCGGAAATGGGTTTGTCCATCGTGGCGCATTTGTCGGTGAGTCCCTTTTGAAGGCCGGTACCAACACCGGTTCCGTGGAAATCCCAGCCCCAATCAAATAACTGAACAAAGCGAACGCCTGACTCGGCAAGCCGCCGCGCGAGGAGACAGTTGTTGGCAAAGCTCGCTCCACCAGGCTCTGCTCCGTAAGCTTCGAGCGTGGATTTTTTCTCCTTCGAAATATCCATCACCTCGGGAACAGCCGTCTGCATTCGATAAGCCAGTTCATACTGTGAAATGCGAGTTTGCGTTTCAGGATGCCCCATTTCTTCGCCCTGAATTTCGTTTAGGTCACGAATGGCATCGAGTGTTTTACGGCGCATCGTACGATCCATTCCTGCAGGATCGGAAGAATACAGAACCGGATCACCTTTTGAACGGCACTGAACTCCCTGATAAACGGACGGCAGAAAACCTGAGCCGAACGAATTTTTTCCACCATTGGGTTGAACACCGCTGGAAATAAGAACGACAAAACCGGGAAGGTCCTCGTTTTCTGAACCCAACCCGTAAGTCGTCCAGGCTCCCATCGATGGGCGACCGGAACGTGGCGACCCCGTATAAACAAGCAGCTCAGCTGGAGCATGATTGAACTGATCGGTGTGCATGGAATGCACGAGGCACATATCGTCGGCGTGCTTGTGAAAATTTGGGATCGCGTCGGACATCCAGATTCCGTTGTTGCCATGTTGCGACCATTCACGCGGAGAACCCATGAGCTTTGGCGTGCCGGAGGTGAAAGCGAATGTGCGGCCTTCTAAAAATTCATCCGGGCATTCCTGATCGGTGCGTTTCACCAGTTCCGGCTTGTGATCAAACATATCCAGATTCGGAGGGGACCCGGTCATGTGAAGGTAGATCACACGCTTCGCTTTGGCTGGGAAATGCGGCTGTTTTGGTGCGAGTGGATTGGGCGTTTCGCCACGAGCTTTTTCCTCGGCGAGAAAAGCATTCAGGGCAATGCCGCCGATGCCGGCGGTCGATTGCCGCAAGAAGTGGCGGCGAGTTTTAAGCTGGAGACTTTCGAGAAGTGGGTTCATCAGGTGAAAGGGGAGTTTGAATTTTCAGTGATAGATCACCGTTTCATGAAAATTTCGTCGAGATTGAGAATGACGTTTGAGACGACAGTCCAGGCTGCATGTTCGGGAATGTTGGCTCCTTTCGGCAATTCCCCGAGCGGTTTTTCGGCCATCTTCTTTGCTTCTTCGGGAATGGCTGAATAGTCTTCCAGAGCCATCTTATAAAAAGCGGAGAGGCGCTCGATTTCTTTGTCACCGGGTTCGCGAAGCAACGCGGTTCGGATCGCAAAGGTCGCCTTGTCTTCGATTGAATCGCCGCCTTCAGCAGTGATTTTTCTTGCCAGCGCCTGGGCTGCCTCAACGTAAACGGGATCGTTCAGCGTCACGAGAGCTTGCAGCGGCGTGTTGGTTCGGCTTCGGCGCACGGTGCAAATTTCACGGTTTGGCGCATCGAATGTCGCCATGGATGGATACGGGTTTGAGCGCCGCCAGGTGGTGTATAGCCCTCGCCGATATTTGTCATCGCCGATGCTGGTTTTCCAATCGGTGGCACTGCCGAAGGCTGCTTTCAGCCCCATGTTAGGCTGTGGGGGATTTACCGGTGGGCCAAACATTTTTCCGCTCAGCAAGCCACTTACAGCGAGTGCCTGATCACGAACCATCTCGGCCGTGACCCGCACACGTGGACCGCGAGCGAGAACTCGGTTGTAGGGATCGCGTTCTTCCAGTTTCGGATTTGTTTTCGAAGACTGTTGGTAGGTCGCAGACATCACCAGTTGCTTGATGAAATGTTTCAGGTCCCAGCCGTTTGTTTGAAGGTCGATCGCAAGCCAGTCGAGCAATTCCGGGTGCGAAGGGATTTCGCCTTGCGAACCAAATTCTTCACTGGTTTCGACAATGCCGATTCCAAAAATGTGTTCCCAATGACGGTTAGCGACGACGCGTGCGGTCAGTGGGTTTTCAGGATCGACCAGCCATTTTGCGAGAGCCAACCGGTCAGGTTTCGCTCCTTCCTCAAGCGGATGAAAAACGGCAGGAACTCCAGCGGTCACTTTATCGCCCGGGCTTGCGTAGCTCCCCCGAAGGTGGACGTGAGTTTCGCGATGCATGTCGGCAGGTAACTGACGCATCACCGGAATGGTCGTTCGTGGCTTCGCGGCAGTGAGTTGCTTCTCGACTTTTGCGAGTTCGGTTCGCTGTGGATTTAGGGACGGGGCAATGGTTCGAAAGTAATCGGCGAGTTTGAGCTGTTCCTTTGGCGTCAATTTGCTGGAGTCGCGCTTGACCGTATTCCGAATGCTGACAGGCATTTTTGCCCATTCCAACACATTCGAATCGCTCGCAACGCAGAATGAAAAATGAGTGAGCAAATGCGATTTGTGTTCGGAGGTTTGAGGCAACGTCACCACGATTTTACCTCCGTCCATTTTTACCGGGGATTTGGTGACTAGACTCAATTCCTGCCGATATCCGGTTCCACCGCCAATGGCCCAGCCTTTCTTTTTATCTGCTTTCGCTGTCAGAACAGCAGATGCCGGAAATCCATCTTGCTCGTGGGTTGCCGTTGCCACCGTGAAATTGAGATCGCGCTCTCCACTCGGTGAAAATTCTGAATTGGGCTGCGGAACATCTTTCGGAGTCTGTTTCCAAATCACTTCGCGCTTCGAGCTGAGCAGAGAAATTTCGTAACCCGCCAGTCGTTGTTCAAGCGAGGTGCTTTCCGTTCGATTCCAAAGCGTAATTTTATCGATCGCTTTTTCGGCTCCCAAATCGATTTCCAGCCACGGATTGGTGTCGTTTGTTCCGGTATGCGAAACAGAGCCCTTTGCGTAGTCGCCACCTGTGTTCCCATCGATTGCCCGCTTGGCGGCAGCGTCCACATACGTTGAGCTTTGTTTCGCCGTTCCTTTCAGCGCAACGTTTTCTTTTCCAGAAAAAATCTGCACTTCGGCAAGGTGAATCATTTTCCCTTTTCCTGGCAGTGAAACACGGAGGAATTGTGCTTTAGGCGATGTTTTCTCATCAGGGATCCAGCGTGCCGAAATTTGAGACAGGACAAAATTATCCGTTTGCTCGGCGGCAATTTCTAAACGCAGTGCAGTCAATTCGGTGGGCTTTTCAGGAGCAGCTAGAGTTACTGAATAGGTGTCATTCGCTGCTTTTTCTTTTCCTGAAGCGACAACCGATCCCGCTTTCGAGATTTCCAATTCCGTCGATTTTCCATTTGCGATGAGTGGCTTTAAAGCCGTCCACTCAGGTTCTTTTCGAATTCCTTTGAGCCACGATTCCTGTTCAGTTTCTAACGCCGGGGTTGGCGTCTTTAGAATGTCTTTGAGCTCAGAAATTCGAGCACTCCAATCCGCTTTTTGTGTTTCCTGTTCCGGCTCCCACAGTGCCAGAAACGGGCGCTCATCTTTTTTATCGGTGTCCTCTGACTGATTAAAAAAATCGAACATTTGGTAATATTCGTGATGGGTCAGGGGATCGTATTTGTGGGTATGACACTGGGCGCAATCGATCGTCGTGCCCATCCAAACCGCCATCGTAGTATTCACGCGGTCGACAACGGCGACGTTTCGAAATTCTTCATCATTCGTTCCGCCCTCACTGTTCGTCATCGTGTTCCGATGAAACGCCGTCGCAATGAGTTGATCCTGAGTCGGATTTTCCAGAAGGTCGCCCGCGATTTGTTCAATCGTAAATTGATCAAACGGTTTATTTTCGTTCAGCGATTTGATGACGTAGTCCCGATACTTCCAGATGGTGCGGCTTGGATCATCTGCGTAACCGGCAGAGTCTGCGTATCTCGCCAGATCCAGCCAAACTCTGCCCCAGCGCTCGCCGAATGTCGGCTTGGAAATTTGGGCATCTACAAATTTTTCATAAGCACCTTCGCCTTTGTCGTCAGCGAATGCTTTCACTTCGTCCCACGTCGGCGGAATCCCGTTGAGGTCCATCGCAACCCGCCGCCCCAACGAATAGCGGTCGGCCTTCGGTGACGGTGTCAGCCCTTCGCTTTCCAGTCGAGCCAAAACAAAATGGTCGATTTCATTTTCCGGCCAATCCGACTTTTTCCCCTTTGGCACCTCTGGAGGCTGCGATTTTTCGTAAGCCCAGTGTTGGGCATACGGCGCATCTTGCTCGATCCATTGTTTAATCAACGCCAACTCTTCTTTATTGAATTTTGAGCCTTTGCCGGTTGGTGGCATCAAATCATCATCGTCCGCCTCCAAAGTGATTCGATAATACAACTCGCTCTTTTCAGCATCACCGGGCTCCAGCGCTTTGTAATCGCCGAGATCCATCATGGCTCCTTCCCGAGTGTCCAAGCGCAAGTCTGCCTTCCGCTCGTCTTGATCCGGCCCGTGACAGGCGAAGCATCGATTCGACAAAAGCGGGCGAATGTCGCGGTTGAAGTCGATTTTTTCCTCCGCGAATGATCCCGTCGCGAGGCATAAGAAGCCAAAAATTGTTAGAACCCGTTTCATCTTGTTTCAGTCATATCTTATGGTCATTTCGCCCAAAATCTTACCCCCGTAATCAGGGGGACGATCCAACAGAAATGGATGTCTCTTTAGAACCAACCAGAAGGGGGCGATTAGATATTATCGGATCGTTTTACCTGCTCCAAGACTTGAAATGCTTCGTTTGCCTCCGAGAGCGGATCATTTCTGATTCCCATTCGCTCTATAAACTGCCCCTGGGTTTCGTATCGTGTTGGGTTGAAATCATGTTCGATTCCCCATTTTTTGAGGTCATCAAAATTAACATCTGCTGTGAGATCCTGTTTTCCGAATCGGCTGTAAATTCCGCCTGCTTCGATTCGCTCGTGCTTGAAATAGCCGCGCATCGTTCCAGCGAGCCGGCGTTCGTAGATTTCCTTCGCGGTACCGCCGTAATCGATCGTCAAAACCGAGGCGACGGTTAAGCGTGGCATCCAATCACGAATCCACTGACGATACGAATCGTGAACTTCAATTCGTTGATTGGTCCGTTCTAAAGATTCAGGAACCTGAACACCGGAAACGAGGCGGAACTGCTCGGAAAGTCCGTTTTTCCGGTCGAAATTCACGTAGATTTCTTCCCACCCTTCATTCCAACGCAGCCAGCGAGCGGGAAAGGCGTCTACCAGTTCATTTGAGAAAACAATCGCGTCATCGATATCTGAAATCGCTTCATCAATTGTAGAGAACCAGCTCGCTTTATTTCCGAGTAATTTTTTTTGAGTTGCCTGAAGAATCGGAGAAATTTCAACGATTCGGTAATCAATGCCTCGTCGAAGGAAGAACCCCACCGATTTCAAAACCTGTTTTGCAAGCGAGCCGTCGCCACCGCCGACTTCGATGACGGTTCGAAAATTACACTCATCAAACTGTTGTTGGATCCAGCCCGCGATGGCTTTTCCGAGCTTTTTCGAAAGGGTCGCAGTCGTCGCAAAGTCAGCCGAACGTCCGCCGACGGTTGCGATGTTCGCCGTGTAGTAGCCGAATTCCGGATCATACAACGCCGATTCCATGAACCGTTCGAATGGAATCGGTCCGTCTGCAAAAAGTCGGTCGAGATGAGCAAGAACGTCACTCACTTCACCACAATTTTGGTGGTTTTGCGCCGGTCTTCGAATTTGGGCGAAGTGGTTGCGCATCGACTTCACGTCGCCACGCATTGAGTATGTCCCCCATTTCTTTGACCTTTTCAGCTTCCAACTGCTCGAGGTTGTTATGCTCCGCAATGTCTTCATTCAGGTCGTAGAGTTCGTAAGCGCCGTCCTCTAAATCCTGAATCAATTTCAAATCGCCAATGCGAACCGCACTCGCCGGAAATCCGCCCTGGTTTGAATAGTGCGGGTAGTGAAAAAAGATCGGACCGCGATTAAATTTAGTGAACGCGTTTTTCAAAGCCGGAACCAAACTGACGCCGTCTTCGTGTTGCTCGGGTTTTCCTGAAAGGCCCGTCATTTCCAAAATCGTTGGATAAAAGTCAGTGCTCACGGCCGGAATTTGGCAGCGCGTTCCCGGTGCAGTCACTCCCGGCCAGCGAATCACAACCGGCTCACGAACTCCGCCTTCATACATCCAGCCCTTGCCACCGCGGAGTGGTAAATTCGATGTGGGAAGGCCCTCTGAAGTTGAAAGACCGCCGTTATCCGACATGAAAAAGACCGCCGTTTCTTCTTTCAGGTCCAGCTCTTCGATTCGTTGTAAAATCCGCCCCACAGCTGTGTCCATGCTTTCAATCATGGCCGCGTAAACCGCGTGATCTTGCCGGATTCGAACGGACCGCTTGCCTTTTACATCCGGTAGAACCTGACGTTCGCGGCCGGGGTCAATATTGCCGACTTTGTTATCAATCCCAAGTTTCGTAGCCTTTGCCCTATATTTTGCGATGAGATTTTTTGGAGCCTGCAGTGGCGTGTGAACCGAGTAAAACGAGAGGTAGAGAAAAAATGGATCGGCAGATTTTGCACTTTCGTTGAGAAATTGAATCGACTCCTCAGCCAACCGTGCCGTCAGAAATTCACCATCAGGTCCCGCTGGCAAATTCTCTACATTTTTGTAGGGCGAGAAATAGCTGCGGGGAAGTCCATTCGCGCCGCCTCCTTTGTTGATCTCGAAACCGTGATCAGTTGGCCAATTTCCCTCGCGGCCCAAATGCCATTTTCCGGCAAAGAATGTGCGGTATCCGCCCTCTTTCAACGTTTCGGCGAGCGTCACTTCGTCGGTCGACATTTCATCCACCAAAACCGCCGGTTCGAATTTTCCAGCCTGTTTCCCGCTGAAGTAATTCGTAGTGTTTTCCCGAGCAGGATATTTCCCCGTTAAGATGCTCGCCCGAGTCGGTGAACAAACCTGACACGCCGCATAAAAGTCGGTGAATACCATTCCTGATTTTGCGAGCGCATCCAAATTTGGTGTTTCGTAAAAAGTCGCGGGATTGTTGAACCCCACATCCATATAACCCAAATCGTCGGCGAGAATGAAGAGAACGTTGAGCTTTTTATCGTCCTGGGCCTGAGCGGATAACCCGCCGATGATGAAAGAAAGAACGAGGAAATGGATGCGTAAATACATAATAGGGAGCGCCTTCAATTTATAATATGAGTGTCCCATTTTTTAGAAGGCGAGCCAAGCAAAACCGAACCGTTCACTTGATTGCGCCGATCCGAACCAACAGAGTTCGTTCGATGAATAGACCCTATTCGATCGTGAAAACTCTAGATTTGTGATTTATAGCTGCCCAATGCGCGCCCTCTGTCTTCAGTCCAATACTCCCAAAGATCTTGCTCTCATTGATGAGCCTGCGCCGGAGCCGAAACCGAATGAGATTCGTTTAAAAGTCGAAGCTGTCGGAATTTGCGGGTCAGACGTCAGTGCAGCGTTGGGCAAACCAAATTTTGATTTTGTGAAACGCCCCCGCATTCTTGGCCATGAATTTTCCGCCACCATCGATGCGCTCGGAGAAAATGTGACCGGTTGGAAAGTCAGCGATCCCGTCTGTGCCATCGCGATTCACAGCTGCCATACCTGCGATAACTGCCGCGCGGGAAACACCCAAATTTGCGAAGAACGCCAGATTCTCGGTTTTCACATGAGTGGCGCGATGGCTGATTTCGTCTGCGTTCACGAGCGTTATGTCATGCCGCTGCGGTTTAATTTGAATTTCATCGAAGGCGCGTTGGTCGAGCCGTTGGCGGTTGCGAGTCGTTGTGTTTTGAAAATGTGCGAAATCAAACCCGGCCATGATGTGATTGTTTCAGGCTGTGGAATTATCGGGCTGCTCTGTGCGCTGTTGGCTCGTGCTGCCGGCGGAAATGTCACCGTTACCGGCGCCGAATGGGATGAAGAAGTTCGTCTCCAGAAAGCGCGTGATTTAGGTTTTCAAACTCGGGTCGTCACAGACGAAAATCCACTTTCAGCTCAACTCCCAGCTCTGGCAGATCGATTCATCGAGGCTTCCGGCGCGCCGCAGGCATTGGCTGCGGCGAGTGATTCTGTGAAATGGGGCGGTCTCATCGGAATCATCGCGACTTACGGTTTTAATGTCGATTGGACGGCGACTAACATAGTGCGCCGCGAGCAAAAAATTCACCCGTGTATGGCCGCTGCGTGGGACGACTTCGAAGCCGCCATGAAACACCTGCGCGACGGCGTGATTCCAGTTGATGATCTGATCGAGACGTTTGCGCTCGATGATGCCATCGCTGCTTTCGAAGCGAGCTTCGATAAAACGACTCCGAAGGCCATTATAATTCCATGACACAGAGTCCTTTACTGGACGCGGAAATTCGGTGTAAACTCGATCAGTTATGCTACTCACAGAACTTTCAGCTGTAGAAAAAAATGGCGGTAAAAAGACCGTCGCGATAACCGTTGCAGTGGTGGCTCACGTCATTTTGTTCTTGATTTTCATGTTAGTGAAAATCATCAACAACAATAAAGAGGAGCCCGAATTGATTGCCAAAGTGACTGCGGTTGCCAAAGAGGAGCAGCCGAAAATGCAGAAAAAGACGGTGATGAAGCAGGTCAAGCAGGCCGCTTCGGCCTCTGCTGCGTCACCGATTTCAAAAATGCTCCGCGCTAATACCACGGCACGAATTGTGGCTCCCAAAGTCGATCGTGTCACCGATGGTCCACTGGGATTGGGAGAAGGCGATTTTGGTGATGGATTCGGTTCCGGAAGCGGAAATGGAATGGGTTCTGGAACCACCATGTTCGGCAGCGCAGGCAGTGGCGGTGGATTGACTGGACGGCTTTTTGATCTAAAGAAGAATCGCGAAAAAGGGCCGAGAGCCTACAATCAGGATCAAGATTTCTATCCGGTAATTTCTAAATTAATTGATCGGAAATTCTCAGATAAGATGCTGGACGATTACTATCTAGCGAGCGTGAAACTCGGCTTCACATTTTTAGCGATTCCGAACATGGACGCGAACGAAGGGCCGAAGGCATTTCAAGCTGAGAAAGAAATCCAGCCTCGCGGGTGGTTCGTTCATTATTCAGGAAAGATGGATCCGCCGGAAGAGGGCATGTATCGATTCCACGGTATGTTCGACGATTTGCTAATTGTCCTCGTGAATGGCAAACCCGTGCTCGATGCCTGTTGGGCTGATTGTTTGAATGAGTCGTCACTGCGCGGGCAAAGCAGCCAGCCCACCTTCATGTCTGGTAAGCCAACGTGGCAGGGAAAATGGGTCACCATCAAACGTGGAACAGAGATCACCATTCTCGTCGGCGAGCGCCCCGGTGGCCGTTTGGGCGGCACTCTGATGGTCGAACAAAAAGGAGCCAAGTATAACAAACGCTCCAATGGATCTCCCATTCTACCGCTCTTTACCACGACGAAATTGCGTGACAAGGAGTGGGATCTGATCAACCAGACTGGTTACGAATACGATCGCAACCCGCCGATTTTCACGCCGGGGAAAGTGCGCATGGGATTTTAGTGCGGACGGCGTTTTCAGTGTAAGATTCGCCCATCATGTCTGAGCGAATTTTTATTACCGGCGCGACCGGTTGCATCGGTTCTGCCACTGTCGCGTGGCTGAAATCCAAAGGGTTTGACGACATCGTCGCCTTCACGCGCACGGGCAAATCAGACACTACCGATGCGATTGCGGGAGATATCTCCGATCGTTCTACCATCGAAAAAGCCGTTTGGAAAGTAAATCCAACGCGGATCATTCACCTCGCCGCGTTTCAAACGCCCGATTGCCAATCCCAGCCTTTTCGCGGAATGGAGATCAATGTTCACGGCACCAATTATCTGTTTCAAGCTGCCGCCGCGCTCAGCGAAGGGCATTTGCAGCGCTGCGTTTTCGCCAGTTCTGCCGCTGTTTACGGAGCGCGCTCTCTGTATCCAGCAGCAACCGTCACCGAAGACAGCGGGCTTCAGCCTCCCAATCTGTATGGTCACTGGAAGGTCTCCGGCGAAGGCGCCGCGCAGGCGTTTCACATGGAAACTGACGTTCCCTCGATTTCGCTTCGACTAGCGACCACGTTCGGCCCCGGGCGTGACGCCGGCCTGACGAGTGCCCCCACGACCGCCTTAAAAACCGCTGCGAGCGGTGGTGAGTTTGCGATGCCTTACATCGGCCGCGAGCACTATCATTTTGTCGAAGACGTAGGGGCTGGCTTTGCCATGTCTGCCATGGCCGATTTTTCAAACGGTTACTACGAATTTAACCTGCGCGGCATCACGATGGAAACCACCGGCTTTCTCGCCGAAATCAATACTGCTGCAGCTGAATTAGGATTGCCCGCGTCAGAAATCACAACCGCCAAGGACGCGTTCAAAGCCCCGTTTGTTTGCGATTTGGATGACTCAAAAATCCTCGCAACCTTTCCCGACATGCCGCGAACCACGATACCAGATGGGATTCGACAGTCATTGAAATATTTTGCCGGAGAAAACTCAGCGTAGCGGAAGATGCAAATTTTCTGAGTCGACTTCACCCCTTCAAAAATTCCTCAACATCATCCAGCGGCAGGCAGTTGATCACATGCTCTTTCGTCAGCCAGCTTTTGCGGGCCATGCGGATTCCGAAGTGAAGAAATTGGAGGTCGCCGGTGCGGTGGGCGTCGGGATTGATGGAGGTTTTCACGCCTTTTTCGATCGCTAGAGGCCACCAGCGCCAGTCCATGTCGAGTCGCCACGGATTGCAGTTCAGCTCGATGATGGTGCCGGTCGCTGCACACGCATCGATGATTGCGGGGACGTTGACGGGATAGGGATCGCGTTTCAGTAAAAGCCGACCGGTGAGATGGCCGAGCATGGTGACGTGCGGATTTTCGATCGCGGAAATGATCCGCTTGGTCATCTCGGCTTCGGGCAAGGTCATCGCGTTGTGAACGCTGGCGACGGTGTAATCGAGCTCGGATAGGAGTTCGTCGTCGAAATCGAGGCTGCCGTCGCGGAGGATATCGACTTCGTTTCCGGCGAAGATTTTGAATTTTACGCCTTCGTCTTCGTATTTTTGATTCAAATCGCGGATGTCCGAAATCTGAGCACGAAGCCGTTCTGCGCTCAATCCATTGGCTTGAAATGAGCTTTTTGAGTGGTCAGCGATTCCCAAATATTCGAGACCAAGCTCGATGGCGGCGTCGGCCATTTCATCGAGGGTGTTCTTGCCGTCGGACGCGGTGGTGTGGTTGTGAAACGTGCCGCGCAGATTTTCCTGTTCGATCAAACGGGGAAGCTCACCTTTTTCCGCTGCATCAATTTCGCCGGTATTTTCCCGAATCTCCGGCGGGATGAAATCGAGCCCGAGAAAACGGTGCAACGCGGCTTCGTCTTGAAAGACGCCCGGATCGTCGTTTCCGGAGCCCTCTTTCGGTGCGAGTCGGTATTCGTTGAGCGTGTAGCCTTTTGCCAATGCGCGACCCCGCATGGCGACGTTGTGCTCTTTGCTGCCGGTAAAATAGGCGAGGGCGCAGGCGTATTCGTCGTTGGTGACGGCGCGGAGGTCGCATTGCAGGCCGTTTTCAAGTCGGATACTGGATTTGGTGGCTCCCTGAACGAGAACGGTTTCGGTCCACTCGTTTTCGGCGAAAAATTTCATGATCGCCGCCGGATTGTCTGTTGCGACGAGAATATCGACGTCATGAACCGTTTCCTTGGAGCGGCGATAACTACCTGCTGCTTCGGCGCGAAGGCAATCGGGATGGGTTTTCAGCGCTTCGAGAATCATTTCGACGGGTTCTGCGACATCGCCGAGTCGGAAAAACTGAGCGTTGGTTTCGCGAAACTCGATCGCTTCGAGAATCTTATCGGCCGATTTTTTGCCAAATCCTGCCAAATCAGCAATCGCGCCGGACTCAGCGGCTTTCTTCAGCATCTCGACAGATTCAACGCCGAGCTTTTCGTAGATGGCTTTCACTTTTTTCGGCCCGAGCCCCTGAATTGCAAACAGATCAAAAATAGTGTCGGGAAATTCGGCTTTGAGATTTTCGTAATACTCGAGTTTTCCGGTGCTGGCGAGCTCATGGAGCTTTTGCTGAAGCGCGTCGCCGATCCCTTTAATCCCTTTAAGGTCACCGTTTTTCGCCTTGTCCATGATGTCGCCCGGATAGGTCTGAACGACTTCCGCGCCATTTTTGTAGGCGCGGGTTTTGAACGGATTCTCACCCTTAAGTTCTAAGAGCTGAGCGATGTTTTCGAGAGTTTTGACGAGGTCTTCACGAGTCATGACAGCGAATTAATAGCCTCAAAAACCATCTAGGGTGCAAAAAGTTGATGGTTTTTGAAAACGACCGAGTAAACTAGGCGGAACGAATCATGGGAATTTACAATCGCGATTACATGCGGGACGGAGGCGGCTCCGGTCCTCAGATCTCGGGACCAAAGCACTGGTCGGCACTGACATGGCTCGTCGTCATCAATACGGTCGTCTACATCGCTCAGCATTGGTTTATTCAGGGCAATCTTCAGCCGGGTGAATTTCCGTGGGGTGGAATCACCAAGGACACGGTTTTAAAAGGTCATGTTCATACGATCCTGACGCATTTTTTCATTCACGCGGATGGGATACATCTGATCTTCAATATGATCATGCTGATCATTTTTGGTCGGATATTGCAGAAAAAAATCGGGCCGAAGAGTTTCCTCAGATTGTATTTTTTCGCCGGAATTGTCTCGGGATTGGTCGCGCTGTGGATTCACTGGATCCAGGGGATCAACATGGTGGGTGCATCGGGCGCAGTGATGGCCATCGCGATTGCGGCCTGCTTTTCTTTTGGAAACGAAAGCGTGCGCCTGCTTTTTCCGCCGATTTCGGTGAAAATGAAATACATCGGCATGGCCCTGATCGCTTTGGATTTGGTGCGGCTCATTTTTATGCTGGTCAGCGGAAAGCCAGCGACGTCATCGGATGGCACGGGAATCGGGGTTATCGCCCACCTCATAGGAGCTCTGATCGGCTTTTGTTTCACCAAGATCTCAATCGATTTTTCTAAGACTTCCCGCCCGAAAGCACCGAAAAAGAAAAAAAAGAAGCCACTTTCGAAAGGTGTGGACGAGATTCTCGACAAAATTAGCGCGGAGGGTTTTCAGAGTTTAAGCAAAGAAGAGAAGCGAATTCTTGACGAGCGAAGCGAAGAGCTGTCCGATAACGGGAGATGAAGCCGCAAAGTCGGTCTCTTTTTCCACTTGTAACCACCCCCGAGAGCGCCTAGATTCCGCGCCCTCACAAAAATTTTCTTTTCGAAACATGAAGGCTGAAATCCATCCAGAATATTCTCAAGCAACAATCCAGTGCACTTGCGGCAATGTGAAGCAGACCCGCTCGACGGTTGCTGACATCCGCGTGGGTATTTGCTCCGCGTGTCACCCATTCTTCACCGGCGAGCAGCGCTTTGTTGATACTGCTGGTCGAGTTGATAAATTCTCCAAGCGTTACGGTGGTAGCAGCGCAAAACGTCGCTCGCTCAAGAAGCCACAGCTTTCTGACGCGGAATAAGTTTCCGTCGATTTTTTTCATTAA
>Ga0307488_10001774_pt1 | contig 18122 bp, 14 predicted proteins | sample SB02metaG_FD_202248 | JGI IMG/M metagenome (GOLD analysis project Ga0307488, IMG submission 202248) | Sea-ice brine microbial communities from Beaufort Sea near Barrow, Alaska, United States - SB 0.2 | ecosystem: Environmental > Aquatic > Marine > Coastal | place: USA: Alaska | collected... | reverse complement strand
CGGCTAACGATCCCAGCGGTTCTCATTATTTGTTTCGCAATGACTCCGGTGATAATGCAAACCAGTCTATTCAAGTTTTGGTATTGAATGAAGACGGTCATCAAGTTATGGCGGGATCCGAAGTGCGTGTTTACAAGGCAGGTACAGATGAACTGCTGGGGACTCGGCTAGTTGATACTGGCAGCGGCTATAATTCTCAAAATGCAAAACCTGTTCATATTGCTACTCTCCTCACTGAGACAGTTGATATTAAAGTGACAACAATGACCTCAGGAGGCCAGCGTGAGACCTTCTTCCGCGGGATTGATGTGGGCTCGTTATCTAACAAGCCGTTTCAGGCACGAGTTGCGCGTTAGCATTTTACATGTGATTCAAATTGTCTAGAACTTAGAGGGTGTCGGGGGTAAATACCTCGGCGCTCTTTAAGCCAATTTCAAACTCATTCCTTACTCGTTGCAATAACCTCTAGTTAAGAAGCACTCAGCTTCTTCATCCGTAAAAGCTGTTAAACAGCGGGCTCAGCTGTTGGCGCGGCTGCGGGTTTAGTAGACCACCAAATGCACATCAACAGCAGCACCTGTGCTACTAATCTCAAGGCTAAGAGCGATTCAGGTACATCAGGAAAAGCGTCGGGCGTCATCCACATATAAATATTCACTGGCGTCACTGCGATAGTGAGCACAAAGAGCCCAATCCCTGCGTTTCTTCTAGTTTTTGAATGAAGCAAGCCAAGAGCGCCAGCTATTTCAAATGCTCCGCTAATGTAAACGGCTGCTAAATGAAAGGGAAGGTATGGGGGCATAATCGCGACGAAAAGTTCAGTGTTTGTGAAATGGCCTAGCCCGCCAAAAGCGAAAAAGGCAAATACAATGGTTAATCCTAGTACTCTGAGGATAGCCGGTATTCTTTTCATCGTGATCGTTCTCGGTAAAATTGACTCGCGAAGTAAAAGTAAACTCTGCCCCATAACAACTAGCTGAACATGTTAAATGCGCCAAAATCATCGCCCAGAAGCTGCTCTGCATTTTGGTGGCCAAGCCAGCCTTGAATTATAGTTTGATATACTTTTCTAAAATCGGTTGTATAGGCTAGATTGTCGCCTTCAGCCAATTTGGTAAGGCTTGGGATGTCGCCGTAATGGCCTCCATTGACCTGCTTGCCGACCACAAACATTGCATTTGCTGCACCATGATCAGTTCCGAGGCTTACATTTTCGGGTACCCGTCGCCCAAACTCAGAAAACACCATCAGCACAACATCGTCCGCCCTGCCAATACGCTCTAGGTCTTGCATAAACCCGGAGACAGCATCTGAGGTGTAAGTTAGTAGACGTTGGTGCAAATTATTTTGAAACACATGAGTGTCGAAAGCATTGTTTCGGTAGGCAACATAATAGAGCTTGGTCGACATGCCAGCGTCTAGAAGCGCAGCAACCTTCGGTAAGTCCAAGCCATTGGCCAGACCATAATCGACAGGGGACTCATAGTTGTCCCAAGCCTCGCGAACTAATTCTGAGGCGTTGTTGGCACTTTTTGCGATGTCCAATAAAAACCGCCGAGATGGATTTTCTATGTCACCAACATCAGCAACTCGGGCCATAACTTCTTTTTGCTCATGAAATTGTTCCCGTAAAAAGTTATCGGGTGAGTCAAACACCACGGGCACATGTCGCTGACTGCGAACAGCCAGTGACTGCCGGGCCGCTATATTTACCAAATAATTTGATGGGGCTGTAGGTTCCATAGAATCGGCAAGCCGGCCAACCCAGCCATATTCTTCGCCGCTATTGGGTGCTGCTGTATGCCAGTAGGCCATGGAAGTGAAGTGAGAATATGAAGGGTTCTCGTAGCCACAGCCGTGCACGATGGCCATCTTGCCATCTTTATAAAGCCGTTCAAAACCCACCATGCCAGGATTAAACCCAAAATGGTCGTCAATAATTCTTAGCTTATCTTTCGCAATTCCAATGTTGGGCCGCTTCTGATAATAGGCATCATCGCCGTAGGGCACGACAGTGTTTAGGCCGTCATTGCCGCCAGATAATTCCATTATCACCAGCACTTTCCCGTCTGCCTGTGCTTGTGCGGCCACCGCTTGAGCTGCCGTAGCCAAGGCGGATTGACCCATGCCCAAGGCGCCGAGCCCGAGTCCCGCGACCCCCTTTTTTAAAAGTTCACGGCGCCCTAAAAGGTTGCGGATTTGAGACTGATTTTTCATAGTGACCTCTTCAATCATAGGTTCTTAAGTATAATTTTCTAAATGCGTTTCTAAAAAAGTAAAAGCGCTTACTTTAGCCAAGTTGATATTCAGGCTGGCTTAAAACTAAATGCAGCAATAGCCTCAAGGAGTCTTCCATGTAAGATTGGGCGTCGAGAATGTCGTTGGTGCCTAGTTCATTGTTTATGAAATCCACAAGCATCTGCCGCGAATCGTCCCCGGGCGGCACCTGCATAAATCTAGCAATAAAATAATCTACTAATTCGCTGGTGTTTCCGATTTCTTGTTCTAAAATCATCTGGCTTAGATTTATTCGGGCTGTGTGTCTTGGTATTGGTTTAACTCGTTCGATGGCCATCTGCCAACCGCGGTAACTTCCATAGCGCGTATTAAAATCTTCGTCCCGGTCTGACATCATATTAGACTCAGCCATAGTCTCTCCTTCACCTAGAGACGAAGGCTGGGTGGCAGTGGTAATGTCCATGCCTAGTCGAATGCGATCAGAAACGCTGCGAATCTCGCGGCTTGGGTTCCAGCGGTCTAAGGGAATGAAGTTGATGTCGGGAAACAATATATCCCGGGCAAAATTGCCGCGAGCGAGGAGCAGCCCGGGGGTTATCCAGCTGCGACCACCGGCCCAGCCTGCAACGGTAGGGGGGCGAAAAAGTGATTGGCTGAGGGCGCCGGTGGAGCGATTAAAGTCAGGTACACCTGGCACTGTGTCCAAGCCCAATTTACGGTAAGTGGAAATGGCTAGCTGAACAGGGCTTTTGATCTGCTGACCGACAGTGGCTTCGCTGTAAAAATCTTTTGAGTTAAATATGGTTTCGAGTAAGGCCGCTATTTCGTAGTCTGAATTTCGCAGGACACTGCCCAGTTCGGCTTGCAGCTGGGGGCTAAGGTCTTCACGAACGAAAAATCGATAAATTTTACCCGCGATATAATCGGCGGTGACAGGCTGCTCCATAATTAAATCAATGACGTCAATGCCATCAAAGTTTCCAGTGTGGCCTAGGAATAGCTTTTGGTCGTTGTCGTGCTGATCCTCGTTAATAACGAAATCCAAATCAATGTAATTCCAGCCAGTAAAAGCTCGAGCAGCCTCTCGGATATCATTCTCGCTGTAATTACCCACGCCCATGGTGAATAACTCCATAATTTCCCGAGCGAAGTTCTCATTTGGCGCTCCCTTCACATTTACACCAGCATCTAGAAAAGACAGCATGGCGGGGTCTTGAGCTACGGCAATCATTAAGTCTCTAAAGCTGCCAGTGCCCATTTTATGAAAGAGTTCTAATTCGTTAAGTAGCTTGCGGTAGTCTCGGACCTTGGTTTCATTGACCGCATAATGACCATGCCAGAACAGCGCCATTTTTTCTTGCAAGGGACTGTTGGTTGACACCATGCGGTTTGCCCACCAATAGGACACGCGGTTAGTTTCCAGCACGCTGGCCCGAAGCCAATAGAAGAACTTATTAACTACCGGCTGCAGGCGTCGATTGCCTTCGGGCTTTATCTTAATGCCAAGGGCTTCACCTGTGGCTTTTGCAAGTTCTGTTGTCGCTGGACGGCTAGGTGGAAAAGGCTCTAAACCCGGATCATGAATGCCAGAATGGTCAAAGGCGTGGAGATGGCTATTGTCGACGGAATCGAAATCAATAAGTTGCTGAACAGCTGCGGAAGGCCCCATTGCAGCGAGCAAGCTGATTTGCTCTGGGGTGCCCCCAAAGCCAGCCCGTTCCAAAAGGTGTGCAGCATTGTTGTAATTCCAGTTACTGTCAGTAATTGCTGTTAAGTCGTCTTGCCAGCCAGAATTGTTGGAGATGAACCCGTTCTGCTGTGCGTTAAGCAGCGGGTTCGATAAAAAGATTAACGCACAACTCAGACTCGCTGTTTTCAAGGCTCTACGCTGAATACTTGCTCGTAACATAGGAGTACTTCTCCGGCACTTACAATGGATTAGCTACCATATTCTATTTTGACGGGGCTGGCTAAGGGTTTTGCCCGCTCGACTGACGCAGGCGGTGTGTCTAATAGGCTCGGACCTTAGGATGTTTCAGGTTTAGGGTGAGGACGGGTGCCCGTGTAGTTACTCCAACACAGGCCCAACCAGTGCGGTAATTTCCTCATCACTGTAACCAAACTGTGCCAATACCTCCGCCGTATGTTCACCCAGATTGGGAGCTGCCTTGGGCGGAATTTTATCTGCCCCACTAACTTCAAATGGACTGTTGACAGTTCGCATCGGGCCAAATTCAGGGTGGTCTAAGGGTATAATAATCCCGTTGGCTTGTTTTTGCTTGTCGTTGGCAGCTTCTTCATAATTTGACACTACCGTATGTGGTACATCTGCTTCTTCGAGCCTCTTAATTACATGGCCAATTGTTAGTTTAGCAATGGTATCGGTTAGCTCTCTAATAAGAGTAGGCATATTGGCAATTCTAGCTTCGTTGTCACAAAAGCGGCTGTCTTCAGGCAGGTCATTTCTACCAATTGCATTACAAAAAGGCCGCCAGTCTTTTGCTGTATTAACCATGCTCATTTTTAGCAAGCGATTATCGATGGTGGGGTAGTGCAGAGAAATAAAATTGTAGGCATTGTCCCGTGGGCGCTTTTCTCTAAAAGTGGCACCGCTAAGTTGGGCTTGCAACATCACGGCATTAGACCAAGCCCCATTGGCTAAAAGTGAAGTGGAGACCTTGCAACCCTCGCCGGTTTTTTCCCGTTGATAAAGCCCGGTCATAATAGACCCGAACAAAGCCATACCACTGGGGTGATCGCCTGAACCATAAGGAAATTGGGCCAGCCAGCCTTCATAGGGGAATACTTGATGTTCGATTCCTGAACGAGACCAATAGGACACCGTGTCATAGCCTGGCTTGTGTGCCTCTTCGCCCTTTTCTCCAAAACCAGTCGCTAAGGCATAGACTATTTTAGGATTCAGTTTGCGAATCGTGTCGTAATCTAGCTTAAGTTTCTCAAGAGCTTTTAAGCGGTAGTTGGTAACAAGTACATCAGCATCGGCGACAATTTTACAAAAGGCTTCATAACCTGCAGAAGACTTAAGGTCTAACACCACGCTTTTTTTATTGCGGTTATCTACCTGAAATGCGTAAGCCATCTCTGAAATAGGCAAACCATTGATCTTGTGCCATTGGCGATTTAAGTCGCCGGTCACTGGTGGTTCAATTTTTATAACTTGCGCACCAAAGTCTGCCAGCAGAACTGATGCTGAGGGAGCGAGTATCATGGAGGCTATTTCTACTACGCGTAAATTACCGAAAAGGCTATTTGTATTGTTTGTCATAGGATTTGAGTCTGCGAGGATAAACTACTTAAGTAATGGGATTGTAAAATGTTTGGATTATAGGCAATAGGGTCATAATTAATAGGCGCAGAGGAAAAAGAATATCGATCACCGCCTAAAATTTTCATCAGACTTAAGTAATTTTCACTGCAACCTCGCATCTTTTTTTGCCTCTATTTGAGAGACATTATCCTAACACTAACTTTGAATTCCAAGTTACACCTTATCAATCGCCAACCTATTTGTATTTCTATTTATAGCCTGACCGGCAAAGATTAAAACTACTACCAATAGCGTAAGCCCAGGTATCGCGAACCCCATCAAGCCGTTCCAGCCAACTGTAGCTAATAGAACGCCTGCACTTAGTGAGCCAACAGCCTGAAAACCAAACACGGTAAAGTCATTAATGGCCTGTACTTTGAATCGTTCAGAGCTGCGATAGCTTTGGGTCAGCAGGGTGGTGCCACCTAGAAAAAGAAAATTCCAACCAATGCCGAGAAAAACTAATGTGCCCCAGTAGTGGATAAATTCAGGCTGCCCCCAACCAATGATTACACATGCCACCATTAACACCAGCCCAGCTCGAATAACGCGCTGGGCACCCAGCCAAGAAATCAGAAGCCCACTGAAGAAAGATGGAACATACATCGCAAGAATATGACTTTGAATAACCCATGTGGTGTCATCTAAAGAATGATAATCCAACTCATGCATGCTAAGTGGAGTCGCTGTCATCACTAAACTCATAACGCTGTAACCCATAGCAGCTGATGTGATTGCTAATATCAATTGGGGCTGCTTAAAAACCTGCCTCAGTGGTCTGGCTTCGCTGCCTTGATCTTTAGATTGAATATTTGTGTTTCTATAAAAAAATAGCAGGATAAGAAATGATACCGATAGCATTCCGGCCATTCCCAAAAATGAGCCCACATAAAGTGGTAGTTCTCCAACGGTGCTGAATCGCCTGCCTAATTCAGGGCCAACTATGGCTGCAAAAATACCTGATAGCATTAAGACTGATAGGGATCTTGGAACCTGCTTTGGAGAGACTGATTCGGCAACGGCAAAACGAAATTGCTGCAAGAAGGCAATGTAATTACCGATAAGAAATGAGGCGACACAAAACGCACTGAACGATTCTCGGTAGATAGCAAAGGCCGCTAAGAGGGCAGCGAAAATGGCCAAGGCCGTTCCAGCAAGAAAGCCTATTTTTCTACCCACTTTGGACATTATATAAGAAGCAGGAATTGCTGCGCTGGCGACGCCGGTGATTTGGATTGCAATTGGGAGGGTTGCCAGATCCATCGAGGGTGCGATTTTTGCGCCGATGATACCTCCCAGCAATACCAAAACAGGGGCTGCAGTATGTCCAAAGCATTGGGCGATGGTAAGAACAATGAGGGTTCTATAATTTTTAAGATTCAACCCACAGGTTCCTTATTACAGTGGCTGGTAACGCCAATAAATTATACGAGCTGAGCTAGAATGAAAACCATATATCCATCGCCTAAAGTCATCGATAGGTTTAAGTGATTTTGTCCTAGCTCCATGTCTGGTCTATTTTACCCTAACTCTGAATCCGTCGCTGCCGAGCCGGTGTCTTGAGCCAGCACCGTCTTAAGCTCCTCAATAGATATCTTCATTCCTTGCTCAACTATTAGAGCATACTCATCTGGCTGAATTTCAGTAGCCCAGCTAAACAGACAACTGTTGCCGATTGGGGTTAGTTGAATCGTAGCCAAATGATGTTCAATTCCTGATGGCGTTTTGATCGCTGAATATTGAAGGCGATGGCTTTCATTGTCGCAAAGAAGAATTTCCTCCTGAATTTCACCCACACCCTCCATTATGAATATGCGAATGCTATCTTGTAACGAGATTGTGTCTACTGAAGGCACCCAGTCGGCGCGAGTAACGTTGCCAACGACGTTCCAAACTTCAGCGCAGCTAAAAGGGAGTTTTTCTTCTAATTTAATATTTTTCATATTATCGCTTATTCTCTTATTAGTTTTTGACAACTTGTCAGATGGACGTTCGCAAAATATGGGCCATAACAAAATATGGGTTCAGCAAGGACTGAGGTCACGGTAAGGTTTACTTCCGCACCAACCTAACAATCCAAAAGCAACTGGGTAAATTTTACTCTCGACCCGTGTTTACTCGGACATAGTACACGGTATTACTTCGCGAGCTGGCTTGCAATAAATCTATTGATAGAGGCTTCCAGTGCATCAAGGGGTAGGGCGCCGTCGCCAAGAACTGCGTCGTGAAATGCGCGGATATCAAAATTTGTGCCTAGCGCTTTTTCTGTTTTTACCCGTAATTCCAAAATCTTCATTTCCCCTAGCTTATACGCAAGCGCCTGGGCAGGCCATGATATATAGCGGTCTACTTCGGCCCGCACATTGGCTTCAGTTAAAGACGTATTGTCGCTTAGATAGGCAAGTGCTCGGTCCCGAGACCATCCCTTGGCATGGATGCCAGTATCAATAACAAGTCTGCAAGCGCGCCACATCTCATAACTCAAACGACCAAAGTCATCATAGGGAGTTTCATATACCCCCATTTCGATGCCAAGCTTTTCCGCATAGAGTCCCCAACCCTCACCGAACGCGCTAAACCCGAGTTGCTGACGAAAGGCCGGCAGATTATCAAGTTCCCGGGCAATGGCATTTTGCTGATGATGACCCGGAACCGCCTCATGCAGCGTCAGAGCTGTGAGCTCATACAGGGGCCGCTGATCCAAGGCATAAGTATTAACCCAATAGGCGTCTCCCCGGATGCCGCCAATGGGGGCGGAGTTATATGACGCCGTCGTATAATTAGGGGCAATTTCGTCAGGCACTGGCACCACACCATAGGGAGTTCTTGGCAGTCGGCCAAAAAACTCTGGCATTAGATAATCAATCTTCTTTGCGACAAAAGCAGCTTCTTTCAATAACTGCTCTTTCGACGATGCATAAAATTTAGGCTCGGTTCGTAGAAAGTCGGTAAATTCCTCGAAGCTGCCTTCGAAATTTAGGCTCTGAATGAGAAGGTCCATTTCTTCTCGAATCCGGCTGACCTCGCTTAGGCCTATGGTGTGAATTTTATCGGCGGTTAAATCAGTTAGGGTTGTGTACCTGCGAATCTGATGAGCGTAGTAGTCGCCACCACCGGCGAGTTCGGTAACGCCAATACTGGTGCTGCTTGCTGGATAATATTCGTTCTCTAAAAATACAGCCAATTCACGAAAAGCGGGTACTGCAAATTCATCAATGGCTCGGCGTCCTTCCGCGAGTATTTGCTGTTGCTGCTGTGTGGTTAAATTATCACCAAGGTTTTCGAAGGGTTCGAACAGACTGCTTTGCTCTGGATTGTCGTAAACTTGTGCCTGCACAGTGGGCAATACCCCATCGATTACGATTTTAGGCAACACGAAACCAGTCCTAATGCCTTCTCGCATGTTGTCCATGTTTTCTCGAAAATATCGTGGGAATTCTTGCAAGCGGGAGATATAGGCTTGGTAGTCTTCCCTAGTCTTCATTTGTACGCCAAAACTGGCTCGTAAGGCTCGTGTAAAAAACCCGGAAAAGGTATTGAACGGCACACGGCTGATGTTCAATAGCTGAGCTTCCATCGATATCCCAATCAGCCATTCCAGTAAATCCAAGTTTACTTGATTTTGCACGCTAAGCTGGGGGCGATTAAGTTCTTTGAGCTGGGCCAGCAGCGCTTGTTCTTGACGCAGGCGGCGTGCGCGGTCCTGGGGGGATACTTGTGGCAGTAAATGATTGAAATCTGCAATTCCATAATATGTTGCTGTGATTGGGTTTTCTTGCAGGCGATAATTCCAATAGTCGGACATAAGCAGCTCAAGGGCTTCGTCATCGCTTGACTGTGCCCATGCTGTCGGTGCAGAAAGGGCCATAACCATGAAAGCAATAAACATCAGCGGCTTAGCAAAAACAAGGCTCTGTCTCTGAGAGTCGGTATTCGTCTTTAGTGCTATTGTTGTAGTGATTGACCTAATGGTAGTCGTAATGATTGTTGCCGTGAGCGTCGTCGTCATTGTCATTATTCCTAGGGAGCAGTAAGTCGCTTCCAGAGTACCAAATCGGTGGGTTAAATTATCCACATTAATCTAGAATACTCACTGCGGTTTTACTTTTTACTGTGTTAAATTAAAAAATGCCCAAAATAACATCTCGATTTAGCAAAAGCTCTTCAACTATGAAGTCTTACTGTCGCTTGTCTATTGTCTTGAGCAAAGGCTTAGAGAAGGGTTTAAAGAAAGGCCTGGAGAAAACCCTTTCAATTACCCAGCTAAGCCCCCCCGCACCTTGTTTACGCGCAGGCCTCAACCTTCGCTATTTTGCTGTGGCCGCTGTATTCACTGCCAGTACGTTCAGTTTCGGGCAAGATAGCTCGGGGCAACGGGGCGATAAACTCAGCGAGCAGGCAGCCCAATATCAACAGCAATTATCTAAGTTGAACGCGAGCTATAACGAAACCACTAGCGAAGTATTTGCAGCGCTTGCAGGAATTCAACACGAGCTAGGGGATTATGAGCTTGCCAATCAAAATTACGCAGAGGCAATTCAATCTTTGCGGGTGTCGCAGGGCCTTAATTCAGAGGCTCAGCTGAGCGTAATGGAGGCATTTAACGATTCGTTATATGTTCAGCAGAACTGGAAACAGCTGGATAGCAATCTACACTTGGCAAATTATATTTCTGGAAAATTGTTTGATGCCCAAGACCCTCGTTACATAAAGTCAGCCACTAGTTTGGCAAGTTGGAAGATTACAGCTTATCAAACAGGCATTTATCGTGCTGAGGATGATAGGTCTGTGCAGGAAGCCACAAAAATTTACCGGATACTGATTGCTGGCTTGCCGGAGACGGACCCTGACTTTGTCGAGAAGAAGGCAGGTTACTTGTCGGCGCAGGGATTGGCCTATTACTACTCAGCGCAGTATGTTGCTGACCTTGATTTGGATAAATTTAGAAGTCAGGCTCCGGCTACCGGTGCGCAACTGCAATGCTATCCGTTAGTAATGTCAGCTGATGGTCCGCAACCCGTTCGCAGCGCTTGCCAAAGTATGGATTCCTCGGACCCTGAAATTTATGCGGCCCAACAGCGGGCGAAAAATGACACTGTGCGACGTCATATTGCATCAATGAGAAAAAGCTTTGCTGATGCGGTTGTAATTCTTGAATCCAAACCTTCTGTTAGCTCCCGTGCTTTGGCAGAGGCTATTTTACGATTAGGGGATGCTGGTTTATTGGTGCAAGATTATGCAAGAGCCAATACTCAATACTCCAAAGCATGGAAACTACTAAGCCTTGATGGTGACTCGGTGGTTGTTCGAGAGCAATTAATGGGTTCGCCAGTAAGAGTTATGCAAGGTCTGTTAGATAATCAGTTGTTCGGTCGCTCAGCACTTAATAATGAGCTACATGGCACTATTTCTTTTGATGTCACCGAGCGCGGTGAGATCCAAAATATCGGCATTCAAGGCAGCAATGTTGATTTGGTAAGTGAGAATTTGGGAGTCATTGCGATCAAGTTAGACCAATCCACTTTTAGGCCGAAGATTAATGAGGGTAGGCCGGTGCTAAGCCGGTTGGTTTTCGATGTTGCGAGGTTTTAATTTGCTAGGTTTCAGGTTTCAGGCGTCGAGCCAATGATGCTTGCCCTCTATAAAATATTTTATAAGAAATATTTTATAAGTTTCGGCGTAAGCATTAGTCCCGCTCCCATCGCGATCAGCCCTAAAGTACTGGTAATAAAATAGGGAAATACCATCAGGGCGATGCCTGTATAAAAAGAGACCTTGTGTTTTTGCTTGCGCCCGTAAATAAAATAGCCGAGCCCAATTGAGCTGAAAATCAAACTGATGGCTAAATAAGTAGGATCTGGCATGTTGACTCTCCGAGAAGACGTCGTTGTTTTAAAGGGGTGCAAAAAAGGTGTTAGAAAAAGTCGCTAAAAAAGATGCGATACAACCGCTATAATAAAAGCTATTTCAATCTCGAACAACCGCTGCCAGAAAACACATCGCGAGCTAAAGACACTGCCACAGGCTTCTGGTTTAATCGGGTGTCAATTTCTTTAGGCTATTCCATGATCACGCGGAGTCTTGATTTATGTTTCAACTCAAATTCTATTTATATACATTATGTTTATTTATTCCCGTGCTAGTGTCGTCCGGGGCAGGAGCACAGAATGCAAAATCCAACGTAAGCAATTTTATAGATGATCAAGCCGCTAAGTATGGCGAAATAGCCCAAGAAATATGGGACCTGGCAGAAGTGGGCTATTTGGAGAATCGCAGCGCAGCACTGCTTAGTCAAACTTTAGCAGCCGCAGGGTTTGAAGTTCGTATGGGAGTCGCAGGGATTCCAACAGCCTTTGTTGCTACATGGAGTGCTAATCCGGGACCGATTATCGGCATCATGGCTGAATATGATGCACTGCCTGGCATTAGCCAAGATCGCAATCCCCTGCGTTTAGCCATTGACCATAAAGCAGCGGGGCATGCCTGCGGTCATCATCTGTTCGGCACAGGTTCTGTTGCTGCAGCTATAGCAACCAAGCAGTGGCTACAAGCATCAGGTCAGCCAGGTGAAATACGTCTTTATGGAACCCCAGCGGAGGAGGGTGGCGCTGGCAAAGTGTATATGGTCCGTGACGGCCTTTTCGATGATGTGGACGTTATGCTGCACTGGCATCCCGCATCAGTGAATTCGGCGAGCGCCCGTAGTTCACTAGCAAACAAGTCGGCCAAATTCAGATTTTTTGGTTTATCTGCTCATGCCGCATCAGCGCCAGACCGTGGGCGCTCAGCTCTGGATGGTGTGGAAGCTATGAATCATATGGTTAATTTAATGCGTGAGCATGTGCCCATGGAGTCGCGGATTCACTATGTGATTACCAGCGGCGGATCGGCGCCTAACGTGGTGCCAGATTTTGCAGAAGTTTACTACTACGTCCGCCACCCAGACCCCGAGCAGGTTAAGGAGCTTTTTGATCGCGTGGTACAAACAGCGCAAGGAGCAGCATTGGGTACGGGCACGACAATGGAAGTAGAAGTTATTCATGGTATTTACAATGTGCTGCCGAATGTCTCCCTGCAAGAAGCAATCTACTCGAACCTTCAACAGGTCGGTGGTGTTAACTACACTCCAGAAGAAGCCGCCTTTGCGCAAACTTTACAGGAAGCCCTGCCGGGAAACTCTCCTGCCATTACTCAGGCGGCAACGATCCAGCCCCTTACCATCAGCGAGCGCGGCAGTGGCGGCTCTACTGATGTCGCCGATGTTAGCTGGGCTGTTGCCACCGGCGGAATGTCTGCGGCGACATGGGTCCCCGGCACCAGCGCGCACTCTTGGCAGGCAATAGCGGCCGGCGGAACCTCTATCGGTAACAAGGGAATGATCGTAGCAGCTAAAACTCTGGCCATGACTGCGGTAGATTTGTTTACCAATCCTAAATTAGTGGAAAGCGCAAAAACTGAGCATCAGGGCCGGATTCCAGAAGGATGGGAGTACGAGCCATTACTGGGAGACCGAGCCCCTCCATTGGACTATCGCTTGCCTGCTGGGTTAGGTCAGTAAGCAGGCTAAGATTTTAGGCAGGACTGTATCTTCGTGGTACAGGGCTGCCTTTTACTCTAAAGTAAAATAAGCACAGTACAATTAAGTTCAGCACGCCCATGAATGATGCAAAGGCGAAAGACCAGTAGTAGTCTCCATTCATGTCAAAAAACAAGCCGCCAAAATAACCACCTAACCCCATTCCACTCCAACCAAAAAACGAAGTCATGCTCATCGCTCGGGCAGAGAATTTTGCTGACACCATCATGCGAACACACACCAGAATGCTAGACATAACGCCGGAATAGGTGAAGCCAAAGACCACGGCGAGAAAATAAATGGCGACGAGGCCGTCTAAGTGAGGGAACCAAAAGACTGATGCTGTTTGTCCGGCGGACATAATAATGTAGGTGGGCAAGGCGCCAATCACGTCACCAAGCTTACCGCCCATAATTCGGCCCAAACCGCCAGATAGCATAAGCGCCAATAGTACGCTGGTAGCGACATCCATTGTTCTGCCATCATCGGTAAGCATGGGGACCAAGTGCACTATGGGAACTGACATACAGTTACAGCAAAACATCACCGCGATGCTTATCCATATAATCACTTCTTTTTCTGAAAGCGGAAAGTTTCTTTCCTCTATATGGGTTGCAACTCTTGCCTGCTCCCGACGCGGGGACTCGCGCACTAAAAAGGCGATGGGCAGAGCAATTACGAGATAAACCCAGGCCATTGTTTGATAGGCCCATTGCCAGCCATGGGCAGTAATTGCCCACCCAGCCAAATAGGGCACAATACCTTGTCCTATAGCGCCGCCCGATGCGGTAAGGCCCAGCGCCAAACCGGGATTATGTCTGAACCAGAAGCCGACATTGGCAAACAGCGGAGTGCTCGCCATGGCATTACCAAAAGCACCAAACACAAAATAGAAAGCGTAAAATTGAAAGATGTTTGTCTGATTGCTCAACAAATACAGACTCGTGGACATTGCTATAGCCGCCGCCACGCCAAACCAGCGTGAACCCCAGCGGTCTGCAACATAGCCCCATAAAATACCAAACAGTGCAGATGAAAATGCGATGGCGGTATAGCCTAGGGATGTTTCTGCTCGGCCCCAGCCAAATTCTGCCGCTAATGGCTTCAGAAAAACAGAGATTGCGCCCAGGGCGCCAAAAGAAAGGGCGCTCAAAATAAACACGACAAATACCATTAGCCAGCCATATGGTGGGTCACGATCAAGGATGTTTTTATTAGGCATTGGGCTTTATTCCAGCAGCAAAGGTATCGATAGATTGACTAAAGCCGACAAGGTTAGCAAAAAAAGGATGAGACGGGTAATTTCGACAGGGCTGGCTGGCAATTGCTGTGAAGGTTGATGAATCTCGGCTGGGATGCATTGCATCAGCATGGCCGCGCCTTAGTCATTATCGGGCTATATTCAGAATTACTGTGCAGCGTTAGGGCTTAGCTATGAGTGAGAAAAAGCAGCCGCACTGAGCGCTGGCGGGGCACTTTAAGAGATAAAATACCTAAATGCAGCAGCAATAAGGAGAATGATCATTAGCGGTGTCATGAACCGAGTGATTTTCTGTAATTCTTCGCTAGACTTTTCTTTGCTGTATTTTTCGATCAGTGGTATGCCAATTATGAGCGTGGCGAATAGTATTGCGAGAATAATGACGATAACTGGCACAGATGGTCCCCGTTGGTTGCATGGCTGTAATATATTGTAAAAAGCCGAATAGAACAGTTAAAATAGCGGTCGATGAAAGTGCGATTTTAGAACGTTGCCGCACCACGGTCGTGTTCTAGTATTCAATAGGTTTTTAGGCAATAGATAAAGCTGAAAAAAATAAAAGTAGACTCTCATTTAAAAATTAATTGTCATATGGAACTCGCCCATTCGGACCCACGATAATCCTATGAGAAAAATATCTTGTGATGGCCGGGGATGTGATGAAGCTCTCATTTAACGGAAAAACCGCAGTCTATACCTTGCAAAATCCGATGATACCTATAACATTATTGGCTCAATTGCAAAAAAAGATAGAGCGCGCGCCTGTCACGCAGGTGTGCCAAATATTGGCGTAATTTCTTGTCAAGTACGCGATTTTGTTCCTACTGATCGCGAAATAATATAAACGGATATAACTATGGCGAAATCCCGTCTCCTGTTACTGCCGATGCTCGCTTTCGGCATCAATTTTCATGTGTCCGCTGCGGAAGATGAAAACCTGCCGCCCAATGCTGAGTTGGATCGATTGATCTCTGCAGGTCAATACCAAGAAGCTTACGATCTTGGGAAACCTGGTCTATTTGATTGGGAGGGAGATGAAGCCTTTGATTTTCTTTATGGCCTAGCAGCTTTAGAAATCGGCGAACCTAATGAGGCAGTGTTTGCTCTTGAAAGAACAGCGACGACAGCAACGGACCAAGTTCTTAGAGGGCGCGCTCGCTTAGAGTTGGCTCGAGCCTATTTCGTGACTAATAATCTGACAGCTTCCGAAAATCTTTTTAATGCTGTGTTACAGAGCGACCCTCCAGCAAATGTTCGCCAAAACATAGAAGCCTTTTTGCAGCTTATCGAGACAAGGCAAAATGCTAGAGAGTCTGCATTCAGTTGGACCTTGTCCTCTTCAATTGGCTCGGACGACAATATCAATAGTGCCACGAGCAATAGCTTGATCGATACGCCATTAATAGGGCAGATTGAACTCAGTCAAGATGGGAGGGAAACCGATGATAATTTCAACAATTCTTCACTTGCTATGGTCTATAACTACCCTCTCGATAGGAACCGGTCTATCGACGCCCGAGTTAATCTGACTCATCTTGATAATTTCAATACTGATCAATTCGATATAGACAGTTTGCGCGGTGAGCTGGCATATCTTTGGGGGGATGAGACGAATCAGTTTCGGCATGGCGTATCTATTAATAAAGTCAATTTGGATGGCGAAGGTTTTCAAGATGCGGTAGCACTGAATTCTTCTTGGCAGCGCAGTGGGTCAAACGGCTGGTACCAATCCGTGTCCGGATCATACTCTCAGATTAGATTCAATACAGGACTTGGTGCTGAATTGAATGATCTACGTAACATTGATCAGGTTTTGCTAACCGCTGGATTAACAAAGATAGCCGGCGCTTTTACCCAGTCTTTAAACCTTTATCACGCTGACGAAGATCCTGAAAACCCTAACGGTGGCTCCCATAACGGCCGACGTTTTACCGGACTTGCTTACAGCGTTCTTTACAATTTGAGCACACAGCACACCCCCTATTTAAGAATCTCAGTTCAAGACGTTAAACATGATGACGAACACCCTGTGTTTATCAATACCGTTCGTAGCGATGACAATCAATCTGCAACGGCAGGCTGGTTTTGGCAAGCCAGCAGAAAGCTAATGGTCAGCGGCGATGTTAGCTATACAGAGAATTCCAGCAATATCGAGCTTTTTGATTTCTCGCGGTTTAGGTTTCAAGCGGGTTTCAGATACAGATTTTAAAGGTAATAACTAGACTGGCAAAGAAGCCATCGCATCGAGCATTGTTATGATAAAAAAGACTAAAAATTATTTAGAGCGCATATGTTACTACTTTATGCTGCTTTGTATTTCCTTGAACTCACCAGTCATGTATACAGCCGAAGGTGAAATTGCAGCGGGTCGCGTGGTGGCGGTGCGTGGACAGGTTGTTGCTATTAACAGCGCCGGTGAAGCTCGTGATCTGAGTCGGAGAAATCCACTTTACGCTGGCGATACAATTGTCACTGGGGCTGCGGCCTTTGCTCAAATTCGGATGACCGACTCGGCGATTGTCTCACTGAAAGAATCTACGCGGTTTCAAATTGTCGAGTACAGCTTCAGCGACGGCCAAGACACTAATAACGACGTTATCAATATGCGCCTTATTGAAGGCGGTTTTAGAACCATTACGGGAGCCATCGGTAACCAAAACCGAGATGCATACAACGTTGAAACTGAATTTTCAAACATCGGTATTCGCGGTACTGACCACGAGGCTGTTATTGATGGCATCCTCTATGTTGGTGTTTATGACGGAGCAACAAATATACAAAACTCGGGCGGAGACCTACCCTTAGGGCTTAGGGCAGACTTCGACTTTGGTTTGGCTAGAAATGATCAAACTCCACCTGAAGGATTGTTACTCCAGCCTTTTCAATTGGGCGCAATTCCAGTTCTTGATTTAGCTGAAGTTGAGCAAGCCGAAGACGAGGGCAACGCTGAAAACGACGAGGAAGCAGCTGATACCGCAGGCAATGACGACGCAGAAGACGAGGAAGCAGCTGATACCGCAGGCAATGACGACGCAGCAGCAGATGAGGAAGCAGCAAATACTGCAGAAAATGACGACGCAGCGAATGAGGAAGAAGCTGAAGTGGCAGATGCAACCGATACTGAAGTGGCAGATGCAACCGATGCTGAGGCCGCGCCAGATGTTGCCGCAGATGCTGGTGGGGGTAGTGATGACAGTGCCGCTTCAGGTTCAGCTGCTGATACGAGTGGCGCCTCGGCAGACGCTGTTGCTCCAGCCGAAAATACATCGGCAACGAGCACGCCAGTAGCTGCGTCTACGAGCAGCAACCTCGCGGCTCCTTCGCCGACTATCATAGAAACCCAAGCGGCCACTGGTGTCGCTACGACAGGCACTGCCATTGCACAAGAAAGTACTGCTGTCCCGGTTAACCCTAACGAGACGGCTGGTGATGGTAAGTTAGATTGTACACTCAACAGTAATAACCCGGTTTGCCGGCCAACTAGCGCTGCAACTACCGAGCCAGAACCAGAACCAGAACCAGAACCAGAACCAGAACCAGAACCAGAACCAGAACCAGAACCAGAACCAGAACCAGAACCAGAACCAGAACCAGAACCTGAACCAGAACCTGAGCCGGAACCTGAGCCAGAACCTGAGCCGGAACCTGAGCCGGAACCTGAGCCAGAACCTGAGCCAGAACCAGAGCCGGAGCCAGAACCAGAACCTGAGCCGGAACCA
>Ga0307488_10001773_pt1 | contig 18126 bp, 13 predicted proteins | sample SB02metaG_FD_202248 | JGI IMG/M metagenome (GOLD analysis project Ga0307488, IMG submission 202248) | Sea-ice brine microbial communities from Beaufort Sea near Barrow, Alaska, United States - SB 0.2 | ecosystem: Environmental > Aquatic > Marine > Coastal | place: USA: Alaska | collected... | reverse complement strand
TTCAGACCCGTGATCCAGCCGCTGGGAATTGGAACAGCCAAGCCGTCGACCCCGATGCCGGGGTTGATGTGCGTTGGGGCATCACCCAAGATATTTATCTTAATGCCACTTTAAACCCCGACTTCTCCCAGGTCGAAGCGGATCGAGCCCAGCTTGATATTAACAATACCTTTAGCCTATTTTTCCCAGAGCGCCGCACATTCTTTCTTGATGGTGCGGACTATTTCGACACCTTTGAAGACCTTGTTTATACCCGCAACATTGCCAGCCCAGACTATGGGATTAAGCTAACCGGCAAAACAGGCCGCCACACCTATGGGCTGTTAACTGCAAATGATGAATTTACCAGTTTCCTTATTCCTCGAGCATTAAGTTCCAGTGTTGCATCTCTTGGTGAATTTGAAAGTGATATTGCGATCGGCAGGTATCGAATGGATATCTTCGATAATTCTACCATCGGGGCGGTTTTCACCAATCGCAATGGCGCCGGCTATGACAACACAGTGATGAGTATCGATTCGGTGTTAAGACCGACCGAGAAAGATACTTTGTCACTGCAAGCCACTCACACAACGTCAGATTACCCCCTCCAAATACAAACAGACTTTGACCAGCGAAGTAATTTAAGCGATGACAGCCTACGTTTAGAGTACCGCCACAACGATGAACGTTGGGACTGGAGGGTCGGGTACACCGACGTCGGCAAAGACTTTCGGGCCGATCTAGGTTTTATCAACCGTGCGGATTATAAATTCTTTGTATCCACGCTAGGTCATACCTGGCGTGCCGATGGAGACAGCTTCTTCACTCGCATTCGAGTGGCATTGGACTACGATGTCACCGAGGATCAGTCGGGCTTAAAGCTTGAGGAAGAAACCGAGATGTTCATTAATCTTGACGGCCCACTGCAATCATTTTTTAATGGCCTGTTTGGTAAAAGTAAAACCTATTGGAATGGCCAATACTTCGACGAGCAATTCAATCAGGTGGTCGTAGGATTTGCACCTACCCCAAGCCTGCGAATTTCTACTCAAATTCGCTATGAAGATGTGGTCGATTTTGCCAACACCCGACTCGGTCATTCTAAGCGCTATCGGCCTTCCATAGACTACCAGCTTGGCCAGCACGTGGAATTCAGTCTAAGTCACACCCTGCAAAAATTTGATGTCGCCGGAGGCCGGCTCTTCACTGCCAATCTAAGCAACCTGCGCACAACTTATCAATTTAACGCCAAAAGCTTCCTGCGGTTTACTCTGCAGAACAGCTACAACAGGCGCGATCAAGGTTTATATAAAAATACAGTTCAAAGTCGGAGCAAAAGCCTCACCACTCAGCTTCTTTATAGCTTTCGCTTTACCGCTGCGACACGCTTTTTTATTGGGTATTCTGATGCCGCTTTCCAAGATGATAGCCTAAACTCCGTAGAGCCAATTAATCGTACTCTTTTCGCCAAGTTTAGTTATGCCTGGCAGCCTTAACACCGCCACCACGGAGTTCAGCCTCTCAGAACCGACAAGGAAATATTTCCTTTATAAACCAAGATTTTTCCATACTGTTAGCGGTAAAACAGCCATTTTGAAGAAGCCAGCGCAGAGTCATGCCCCTTCAATACACATATCGAACCCACTCACCTTAAGGAGTTTGAGCGGCTAGAATTGAAGGTTTGAGAGCTAGACTGATAAGCCGCTTGCCAAAACGACAATGTTTGGTCATCAACAAGCCTCGACAAGCTTATCTACATTAAGACCCCGCCGGCTTATCTATACTTATATCGTCAGCAATTTGAAACAACATCGAGGGTGATTCTCCAACGTTAAGTGGGTGAATATCTTGGCTGCCCTCAAAACCATCTAAGCCCATTATTGTGGGTTTGCCGAACTCACTCATCCGAATAGCGATAAGCGGCATGTTTAATCGGAAACTCTAACCAGACAAAAAATGCACCTTCACTGGGATTTTCACCAAGACTGTGCCCAAAGACCGAGCGGTCTTTGGGCACACTGAATAGCTGTTGTCATTATTGCGTGAATCGCTTGCCTTTTATGCTGTCTTTAGTTGATTGCTGTCTGTAAAATTACGCCTTTCGTTAATTGCATATAGAGACAGCAGTTATGGGCCAGCACACTTCTCTTTACAGTAAGCATCTAGATGCGGGGGCCAAAATGGTCGATTTCGCAGGCTGGGATATGCCCATCAACTATGGCTCTCAAATAGAAGAACACAATCAAGTACGAACCGCCGCCGGAATCTTCGATGTCTCTCATATGACAGTGGTAGATATAAGTGGCAAAGATGCAGAAAAATACCTGCGTTACCTTCTTGCCAACGACGTTGCCAAATTAGATGAACAAGGTCGAGCGCTATACAGCGCTATGCTCAATCACGAAGGTGGTGTGGTTGATGACCTAATTGTCTATCGCATGAGCTTCGGGTACCGAGTCGTGGTTAATTGCGGCACTCGTATGAAAGACCTTGCTTGGATGGCTGAAAACGCTAGCGGATTCCAGGTATCCATTGAAGAAAGGCCAAAGCTGAGCATTCTCGCTATTCATGGCCCGGAATCTATCGAGACTACCTGCAAAGTTCTGCCAGCTGAACAAGCTCAGGCCGTCCTTGAGCTCAAGAACTTTCGCGGAATTGAGTTAGGCGACTACTTTATTGCACGCACTGGCTACACTGGGGAAAAAGGTGTTGAATTGATTTTCCCGGAAAGTGAAGCCCCAGAGCTGTGGGATAAGCTTCTGGCAGCAGGAGTAAAGCCTGTTGGTCTAGGCGCTAGAGATACCTTGCGCCTTGAGGCAGGAATGAATTTATATGGCCATGATATGGATGACAGCACGTCACCATTTGCAGCCAACATGGCTAACACCATCGTCTGGGAACCCACGGACAGGAACTTTATTGGACGCCAAGCAATTAGTGAGCATAAAGCCCTGCAAGCCGAAGGAAAGCTCCCAAAACTTGTAGGCTTAGTACTAGAAGGACGTGGCGTCTTGAGAGAAGGTCAGGCTGTTGAAACCGACGCTGGCAGCGGTGTAATTACCAGCGGCAGCTATTCACCTACATTGAAGCATTCCATCGCTTTAGCTAGAATCCCAACCTCCAGCACTGCTTGCAAAGTCGATATTAGAGGCACTCTCACAGATGTGAGGATTGTGGCCGCTAACTTTGTTCGCTTTGGAAAGAAAATCTTCGATTAAGGCAGTAGAATAACGAAACTGTCAGAACCTAAATCTTGAATAATGAGGATCATTGAGTGAGCAATTTCCCAGACGATTTGAAGTACGCTACTTCCCATGAATGGGCACGTGTAGATGAGGAAGGAGTCGCCACCATCGGCATTAGCTTCCATGCCCAAGATGCGCTTGGAGACATCGTGTTTGTTGAACTTCCTGAAGTAGGTGCTTTGGTTAACGCCAAAGAAGAGGTTGCAGTTGTGGAGTCTGTCAAGGCAGCTTCAGATATCTACTGTCCAGTGTCCGGTGAAGTTACCGAAATCAATGAGGCTCTTGTGGAAGCACCAGAAACAGTTAACTCGCTCCCTTACGACAGTGGCTGGTTCTTCAAAGTGAAATTGAGTGACCGCGCTGAACTTGACGAACTTATGGATGCTGAAGCTTATTCAGAGCATTGCGAAGGGGAATAATCTAATTCTTCTCGTTAGTCGTTTAATTTAATACGTATTTAACCCGCTTCTATTTATCGGTGGGCTTAACAGTGGGCCTACTCGAGGCTCATAACTCACAAAAGCTGGACAACCTTACGCTGGTTGGTCAACTTCTTTTACCTAAAGATCTAAAAGGATGGCAATGCAAACGCAAAAATCCCCCGCGAACACCCCAGCTGCTGCCGGCAATGATTCTGCCCCAACTTTAGAAGCACTTCATTACCACGACGAGTTTGTGGATCGCCATATAGGCCCCAGTGAAGCGCAAATTAAAACCATGCTGAAGGCATTGGATTTAGAATCTTTAGAGGCTCTAGTGGAAAAAACAGTTCCCGAGAGTATTTCCCTAAAAAAGCCATTAGCATTACCTAAGCCTCAAACTGAAAGCGATGCACTTGCGAAATTGAAGGGGTTGGCGAGTAGAAATCAAACTAATCGCTCCTACATCGGATTAGGCTACTACGATACCTTTACTCCAAACGTTATCGCTCGCAACGTTCTGGAAAACCCTGGCTGGTACACCTCCTACACACCCTACCAGCCAGAGATCGCTCAAGGTCGTTTGGAATGCCTTTTGAATTTTCAGCAGATGATTCTCGATTTAACGGCGATGGATTTGTCGAACGCGTCTTTACTCGATGAAGCCACCTCTGCTGCGGAAGCTATGTCGCTGGCCAAAAGAGTAAGCAAGAACCGTAACGCATCCAAGTTCTTTGTAGATGAACAATGCTTTCCTCAAACTATTGACGTACTTAAGACCCGAGCCGAACGGTTTGGGTTTGAACTTGTTATTGCTGACCGTAATTCGATTCCTTATACCGACATTTTTGGTGCATTGTTTCAATACCCGTGCGCACAGGGCAATGCCTCTGACTTAACAGACATCATAGAAAAGCTTCATGAGCAAAAAGCTATCGCTGTTGTTGCTGCCGACCTTATGAGCTTAGCGGTGCTTAAGCCACCGGGAGAAATGGGAGCAGATGTCGTCATTGGCAGCACTCAGCGCTTTGGTGTACCGATGGGATACGGCGGACCCCATGCGGCTTACTTTGCAACCAAAGAAGAATTCAAGCGTGCAGTGCCTGGGCGAATTATTGGTGTCTCCGTCGACAGTCGTAACAAGCAAGCTTTTCGTATGGCATTGCAGACTCGCGAGCAACATATTCGCCGAGAGAAAGCTAACAGTAACATTTGTACGGCACAGGCCTTACTTGCCAATATTGCTGCACTTTATGCGATGTACCACGGCCCGGAAGGGATTAAAAAAATATCGCAGCGAATTCATCGACTAACTTCGATACTTGCCATAGGTTTAGAAACTGCAGGCGTTACTCTAGTCAATGAGAACTACTACGACACTCTAACCATTAAAATTGACAGTAATGACGTTACCTCAGTTCAGACCCGAGCTCGCGAAGCAGGGATCAATCTTCGACTTGACCAGCTCAGTCACAGTTCAACCATTGGAGTTAGTTTGGATGAATGCGCCACCGAGAAAGATATTGAATGTCTGTGGCAAGTATTAGCAGGTGATGCAGCCAAAGATCTGGTCGTAGCAAACATTGACATAGAGATTACGTCCGGCGAAAGAGTATCTGTCATTCCTGAGGCCCTGCGCCGCCAAAGTAGTTACTTACAGCATCCAAATTTCAATCGCTTCCATAGTGAAACAGAAATGATGCGCTATATAAAGCGCTTGGAAAACAAGGATATCTCTCTCACTCATTCGATGATTGCGCTCGGCTCATGCACAATGAAACTTAATGCTGCCTCTGAGATGATTCCCATCAGCTGGCCTGAGTTTGCAAAGCCTCACCCTTTCACCCCAGTGGATCAAATGGCCGGCTACCGGGAAATGATCGAGGAATTGGAAGACATGCTTGCTGAGATCACGGGTTTCGATGCAGTAAGTATGCAGCCTAATTCCGGTGCTCAAGGTGAATATGCGGGTCTTTTGGCAATCAAGAAATATTTGGAAAGTCTAGGTCAACACAACAGAAATATTTGCTTGATTCCGACTTCTGCCCACGGTACCAATCCTGCTAGTGCACAAATGATCGGCATGAAAGTTGTATTAGTCGCCTGTGATGAAGATGGCAATATTGATGTTGAAGACCTTCGCACCAAAGCCGAGACTCACAGTGAAAATCTTGCGGCGCTTATGATCACATACCCTTCTACTCATGGGGTTTTTGAAGAAGCTGTTAAAGAAATTTGCCAAACTGTTCATGACCACGGCGGGCAAGTATATATGGATGGCGCCAACCTTAATGCTCAGGTTGGGGTCTCCAAGCCAGGTGAAATTGGCGCAGATGTTTCACACGTAAATTTACATAAGACATTTTGTATTCCTCATGGCGGTGGCGGGCCAGGCATGGGACCTATTGGAATCAAATCTCATCTCAAACCTTTCGTTGCCAATCACTCGCTTATTAAATTGGTCGGCCCGGATTCATCAAATACAGCGGTCTCTGCAGCCCCGTGGGGCAGTTCTGGAATCCTGCCTATCTCATGGATGTATATTGCGATGATGGGAGCTGAGGGTTTATTGAAAGCAACTCAAGTGGCTATTTTAAGTGCTAACTATATTGCCAAGAAGCTTTCACCCCACTACCCGGTCTTGTACACCGGACGCAGTGGAATGGTTGCTCATGAGTGCATTATTGATGTGCGACCACTGAAGCAAGCCTCTGGCGTGACCGAAGAGGACATTGCGAAACGACTTATGGACTTTGGCTTTCATGCGCCGACCATGTCGTTTCCTGTTGCTGGTACATTGATGATTGAACCGACAGAGAGCGAATCGCTTCCCGAGTTGGATAGATTTATTGATGCTATGATACAAATTCGGAAGGAAATAGCGGATGTGGAATCAGGCAATATTGATGCAAGCAATAACCCATTAAAAAATGCACCGCATACAATGGATGATATGTTAGACGAAAGCTGGGATAGGCCCTACAGCAAACGTGAAGCTGCATTTCCTTTAGGTGAAGACGGCTTAAGTAAATTCTGGCCTAGTGTAAATCGCATAGACAATGTTTATGGAGACAGAAATTTATTCTGCTCGTGCCCCAGCATAGAAAATTACGAAGAGTTTTGACCTGGCAACTACTTACATAGACAACAGTGACTGATTAAGAACCGTCCCTGCTGTCTATGTGAGAGTTGCGCATCGTACGTAGCCTCTCCATCTGATCATTGACATCAATCAGCTTTTCAGAGATTTCCCTCTTACTGTTAATAATCGATTCGTTGTCAGTGTTTTTAAACACTTTAAACGAAGAATACAACTCAGCCTTGGTCTGTTTCAATTGAATTTCGCGGAACTTTTTGTAATGGCTTACATGCCTGCGAACAACCAATCCCGGGATTAGGACCACTGAAATAGCCACCAAATACGGTAAAGAAATCCAAAACAAAAAAATCAATCGCACATAGGTAAGGTGCATAAATTGCCATTCCACACCAAACATATAGATAGACACCAATGATCCAACCGCGCCTATTAGAATGGCAAAAAACCAGAGCGAATCTCCTAGCTTCTTTATGCCGCCGTTGCCGTCTGGATCATTCAGATCAAGGGTATGTTGTAGACTAGGAGCCCATTTCAAATAAAGTGCAATAACAGCAAAAATCGCTAGCACACCCATGCCTGCGGTGAACCCTGCGACAAAAGTACCAAGATAAATCAAACATAATGAAAGCGCAGTAGAGTAGAACTCACTGGGAATACCAAGTAAGTGAGCAATTCCCATATTAACAGAAGCAAGAGATAAGCCTGCTAAGCCAAAGTGTTGATCACTTAACCAGTGGCGCACAATATAACTAGAGGTTTCATCACTGCCCTCGAACTTATTAACCGTTTGTAAGCTTACCCTGAATACATCAGTGGCAATATATAGAGCCATAGTTGAAGTGCTAATAATGGCACCCAAAATCCAACAGTATTGACTAAAAAACACCAGCTTATCCGGCATAGCAAAGTATTGGACTACAAGATAAATACCGCCGATAGCCAACGAAATTGCTGATTTTGCAGTATAGCTGAGGCTGCCGCTGTCTCTATTCGGATCAAAGAATGGATAGAACCCTGTGGTTTTTAGTGTCATTTTAAGATTTCTAAATCCTTTATATTTATTATGGGTCATTCATGCCGCAATTAAAGCGAAAGGGGTAAATACTGTCTGTTTCGATTGCTCACTTAACTAAAGTATAGACCCGAGACCATGATATTCACACTCCACCATCTTTCTTTTCTTAACAACTGGGCGTGTAAGAGGGATTCGTCTTCTAGAAAGGTCTCGACCAGATCGAATTTTAGCATCAATAAATAACAAGTAGTTGTTTATAAAAGGCGAAGATATGAACTCTCGATATTTCTTGTAGGGAGATTTTTGTATTTTCAAATAGTTAACAAACATAACGTGAGGGGACACAAAGTCGGACCTACAGCCAAAAGAATTTGCGGAATAACTTGACCATTCATAGGCACCAGCGTGCTGTCGAATACCCGTGTCTAACACCCTGCGCTCTATGTATTTCTGGCAGTCAAGAGTGAGCAGGCTCCCAACCACTCGACTAATTTTCATACTCTTCGCTAATGGATTAGATTCCCGGTCATAACGCTCTTGGTAGTATTTCGTATAATTATCACTTACTGAGCGAATTAAAGACCCCAATCCTGTAGACGACTTAGGGGTCACCAATAAATACACTTCATTAGCCAATAGCGCGTAGGCATGCAGCTCTACTTGAAAAGGCTTAAGGCCATTAAACAATCTTAGGATAAAAAACCGGTGACAGTATTTATCCAGAAAGGCTCCTCCACATGCATTCCCCTCCAGATATACACAATAGGTTTGTCCCGCGGTAACTTTCTGAGTAATTTGAACCATGAAATTCCCTCCCTGGAAATTGATCTTACGGAATCACTGCTTTTTCTTGCTAGGCCTCTATCACTAATGGCACCTCATCGAGTATTAATTGCTTGTTAGTTGTTCTAAGAAGAGCCGAACGGTGACTCACTAGAATTAAAGTGATTTTGGATCGACGTATCATTGTCAATAGATCCAGGGCAACGCTCTCACCAAGGTGTGAAAGCGCTTCGTCTAGTATCAATATTTTAGGTTTATAATATAAAGCTCTAGCCAACAGTATTCGCTGGACTTGCCCTGCAGAAAATAGAAGGCCTAACTCGCCTATCTGAGTGCTAAATCCCATGGGCAGTTCTCTGACCACATCCGCAATACCGACAAGGTCACAGATCTCCATTAGTTTCAAATCGTCAAAGTTTTCAAGATTTAGATTAATATTGTATGCCAGACTCCCAGACAGGAGAGTTTCTCCATGCATGATGGCGGCAAGATAACCCCTTCTTTCTTTCATCGAAAAACTGGCTAGTGGGCGCCCGCCAAAAAGAATGCTACCCGATTTAGCATTCTCAAAATTTAGAAGCAATTTCAAAAAGGTAGTCTTTCCACAACCTGACTTCCCCCATACTCCAAGACTTTCTCCAGCCCTTAATTCACAGCTCAGATTAGTGAAAACATTAGGTAGATTATCGGCATAACGGAAGTCCAATCCCTTAACTGACAAGTCGGCAGTTGGGGATAGCTCAAACAAAGAGTCATTTTCTTTAACTAATTCCTTTCTATGAAGGGTAATATCAGAAAGCCTTTCGAGCTCCAAGTTCATCAGCTTTAGCTCGGCCAATTTGGGGACCATTGCTGTAACTGAGCCAATAAAATGTTGCTTAAGAAAGACAAAACTTATTAACTGGCCAATAGTTAAAGACTGATCAAAAACAAGCATCGCTCCGAAGTAAATCGTTAAAACGTTCTCAATTCCGAATACCAAACCTTGTACCGTACTAATAGATAACTGAAACAACCCGAGATGATAGGCAGAGTTAATAAAGCCAGTATAAGATGATAGCCATTCATGCTCGCGCTCCTGTTCTATACCATTAATTTTAGTAGTGGAAATACTCCTAATATTCTCCATAAAGCAGGTTTGCTGCTTCGCGCCGGCGACGAGAGATTCTTCACGAAGGGCTTTTTCTCTCCCTATAGACACACCTCTAAGCATACAAAACAGCAGGATTCCGGCCAGTGCCAGACCACACAGAAAAGGGCTATACAGATAGAGAAGAACAAGAGTCACAAGAGAGAAAATTCCATCCACCACGACTGTGATCATTTCTTGGGTCACCAGCTGCTTAATGCTTCCGAGTGCTGAAAACCTAGAAACAATATCCCCCATTTCCCTTTTTTCGAAAAACCTTAACGGCAGTCTAATTAGGTGATGAAAAGTAGATTCTGAAAGTTGAAACCCGAATTGATTTGAAAACTGAAGTAAAATAATACTTCGAAAGTAACCCACTACAGTTTTGGCAAGCATCACTAACAAGAACAATGCAGCCAATAACAATACCAAGTCTTCGTCTCTTAGGCTAAGCCCCTGATCTATGACTAACTGCAGATAAAGGGGTGCCAGTATTGAGAGCAATTGGATCAATACGGACATCACGAAAACTTGAACTATGACTTTATAAAAACCTATACCAGGTTCAAACAACTGCCCTAGGGTGAATTTTTTGTGTTGTTTTTGTGGGGCAAAATCCTTCGCTTTTCTGACCTCTATCGCAATCCCGGTAAAATGAATTCCGACCTCCCTCATCGAATAGGTTCTGACCCCAGCAGCTGGGTCATGGATGACTAAAGCGCGATTGGTTATTTTCTTCAAAATCACGAAGTGATCTAAGTCCCAATGTAGAACAACAGGCAGTTCAAGCTGTTTTAGGTCGCTCAACTCAATTTTTAGAGGCCGACATCGCAGCCCTATGCGTTTAGCCGCCGTCATCAGATCTTTTATCGATGACCCAGCGGCCGATATTTTGTAAATCTCCCGCAGCTCTCCTAACCCTGTTTTTCGCCCTAGGTAGCCAGATATCATTGCGATACAGGCCAGCCCGCACTCACTTGTCTCTGACTGGAAAATCATTGGCAAATAGTGTCGTGGCGCAAACAGTCCAATCATAATATTTTCCCTTTGAGCTTTAACACCGGCTTGAAAATAAATTCCAGCAGGGAGAGATCCTCCATCACAAAATCTGCAGAGAACTGGATTCCACTAACAAGGGGAAATGTCTCAGGCCCTTCCACGTAGTACTTTTCTAGCTCTGCGATAACTTTGAACACCGGCTCATTCAAGCCAGGTACAGGCAGTAATGTTTCCCGAGGATCCAATGACCCTGTACTTATCATAACTACGGATGCCGTCGTATAACCAAATTTGGAGATGGGAAATGCATCAAATTCCAACAGTAATTCTTGTTCTGTCTGTATTTTTCCAATAAGACGAGAGGGAACAAATATGGTTGCTTGCAACGACTGCTGATTCGGTAAGATGGTCAATAATATCTGACCGGCAGATACTGAAGAGCCGGTCTCTACTGCAAGACTCGCCACTACACCTGACTCTAAAGCCTGTATTGATATAGAGGTTCCCTGATAAAGGTCTACTATTTCATTTGCTAATTGCCGAGCTTCATTCGCAACTTTAAATTGCTTATCCTCGTAGTCGAGAACAAGCAATCCTTGTTGCAATGTGCCATCTTCAAGCTTTGATTTTGCAGCATAGATTCTACTCTCCACAGAGTTTCTTTCTCGCTCAATGCCTAAGTGCTTGAGAAGCTCTCTATCAAATTGCGACTGAGATATGTTGGAGCTGTTAAGCAGATGAGCCAAAGCCTGAATATTACTGCGACTTAGCGCCTCCTGCTTCGCCAATAAGATGGCTTCCAACTCGAACCCAGAAATAGTGAAGGCTAGTGCGGCAATGCTTAGACTGTGCCGCTCAGATTCAGCTTTGTATTGGCGCTCGTCCATGACGAGCCGCGTCTCTAAACTTTCTTCTTTAAGTTTAAGCCTCCTAATAGTTGATGACTGCTGGCTTTCACCGCTACCGTTTAAAATCACTGTAGACAGCCTCATTAGCGTCTGGCCTTTATCAACAATCTCACCTTCAGTGACAGTGACTAAAGCAACTACGGCGCTGTCTGGAGACTTTATTTGTTGGGAGGGGGATGTATGCTCCAGCATGCCACGGGCGGATTCCGTTTCTTTATAACGGATTAAGCACAAGACCAATAGCGCTAAGCACATCAAGCCGATACTACCCCAGACCATAGTCTTGACGGCGGAAGATTGACTTATTACCGCCCTGCTCATTGTTTTTTCGCGGCGATAAATAAGTACTTCCGGTCGAAACAGCTCGTGTCGCTCAACACTGTCAGCTTCCATCACGCGGCTGACTTGAGTTCTTCGTCAAGTGCGAATACTAGATCTGAAATAGTATGCAAATTCTTAAAGTTTTTTGCACTGATAGTGACCTGATATTTTTCTTCTAGTTCATAGATTATTTCTAGTACCGAGAGTGAGTCGGACACGAGGTCAGACAACACTAGGTCTTTTAGACCAGCAGAATCTTTAAGACAATGGCTTGTATAATCTGCCAAGATTAACAACACATTCGAAAGTACAGGCACTTGAACATCCTTGTTCATAAACTTTTCCTTTTGAAGTTAGCGAGGTGATTTTATTGATCTCAGAGAGGCCTCAGCAAAATACTCAGGCAGAAGATAAAGATAGCGCCACTGCTCCTTGTGGCGATTGAAAAAATATTCAAAAAAATCTATCTGTAATTGAGTCATACGAACTATGGCGTCAGCCCTGCTTTCCCCTTTACCGATTCGAGGTTCGATTTGCCTACCAATTTCTAATTGGCATCTACCGCCTCGATCAAAGCAGACAAGGGGCAAAATAGGGACGCTATTGGCTAGCGACAGTAATGCGATACTTTTTGAGAATGATGCCTGTCTACCCAGAAATTCCACGGCAACGGTTTCTCCAAACTCCCTTGGAAGATCAGCAAACATAATAAGACTGCCGCCTGCTTGCCGTAAAAATTGGGAGAGTCCGCAAACGTCGATTTGATCAAGCAGTACTTGGTTCTCCAGGCGTACGCCTTTATCACCAAATGCACGGGCCATGTTTTCGATGTATGCAGTACTCGATTCAGTTTGGCTCAGAATCACTGTTTTACTAATATCCGCCTGAAAACATAAATATTTATTTACGCCATAAACAAAATTGCCAAAGTGAAAGCTAGCCACAATTCTTGACCTGTTGTCCTCGATTAAAAGTTTGCTAATGTGCGAATGCTGAGGAGTTTGGATGCTTTGAGCATATTTTGATGCGGTTTTAGAAGCTTGTACGGTATTCCTTAGGCTTTCTACCTTGGATAGAAAAACTCTATTTTTACGAAGTAATTTGCTTGCCGCTTGGATTGGCTCACGCAAGAAGAAGGAGATTTTAACCGCGTCGGGATGGACCCAAGCATGCGAGCTATCAAGCTTTTCAGGCTTGCGAGCGGAGCCGCTTACACCCTTGCACTGAAGGAAGTTGATAACACTGGAACGCGTCCTAAAGAATAAGGTGACAGAATAGGCAAGCCCATTATGAACGCGACCCCCCAAATAGGAGAGCACAGAGTAAGTGAATTCTTTCATCGCCGGGAGTTATCCTTAACATATCAGCAATTGAGTGAGTTCTAATGTAGTAATTTAGTCTAGTTGGGGAATTCAAATTTCGCCACTAATATTTGTTCCCGATTATATCTCAGCATATCAAGCCAATATTACGGCTAGATTCCTCGATCCCATTACTTAATTTTGACCACTGTGCCACTGATGCTCACCATCATCATCCCACCCCTTGTATCCACAACCTCATAGTCCAAATCGATTCCATCAATGGTGTTTGCCCCTAACATACGAGCCTGCGTTTCGACCTCTTCAGAAGCAATATCTCGGGCTTTACCCACCTCTTACTCATAGGGCCCTGCCCGTGCGCCGAAAATTGCCTCACTCGGCGCAACCCCTAAATAATCTACTATCACCCGTCCCTCTATCAAGGCAGTGGTAGATCTAATCATCTTGGCCCCTCCAATGCAGTGTAAGCGAATAGTCCAAACCAGCGGTGTAAGTAAAATTGGCCTAAGCCCTTGGCGGAAGCCCTCTAACCATAGTTAGATTTTTTAATGTCGTACCTGCACGGCGAAACTCTGATAAAGCCTGGTACTCTTTGTCGCTGTACCAATCTCTTGCCGCCTGCTCAGATGGGAACTTAAAAATAATCGAACGTCCTTCAAGCGGATCGCTTCCTTCGAAGGTTTCTTGATTATCATCAAAGGTTACAAACTCGCCTCCAAACCGTTTCAAAATTGGAAAGAAGCCCTTTTCATACTTGCGGTATTCATTAACGTCTTTAATTTCTAAGTTAACAACAATATACACTTCTACATCTGACATTTTAACTCCCTTTCAAACTATTCAAATTTTATGCTCAACCATTACTAGCCTGCATTAATGTTATCCACATAACTAGAACAGAAATGTTACCTAGACCAAAAATAATTAAGCGATGTAATACGTTATTGTACGTGAGGTGAACAAGTGAGTGTAGAGCTCTCGCTGCCACAAATAGCCATGCACATAGAATCGGTGTCGGTGCCGTTAGACCCAACGCAATGTAAGCCAAAGCACCAACATAAAAGAGCACCGGGACTTCAAAAAGGTTATTGAAGTTCCTAGTCGACTTCGCCACCATATCCGGCATGTCATGGCCCTGCATCAAGCGAAAGTAGGCCAACGGTAATTTTTCTGAGCTCACCGCTGCCATCCTAGACCTAAAAGTGACAACCATTACCAAAAACGTCAACATTACTAGGGCGAACATAGGGCTTAGCATTTCTCTCTCCATTTAACTCAAATTGGGTGTGAAATCACCTTTACCTTAGATAATTACTCGGTTCGGCGAAAATCAAAGTATAATTGCTTTCTCATTAAGTAGAACAACGCACGGAATTTAGGGTGCAACCGCCCTCTAGATTAGAGTCTCTTCGCGTGAATCAAAAGGAAATAGACAACATGCCTTCAAAGCAATTATTTGCAGAACATATTGCCAGCTTAGAAAATAATTACCAGAGTGCATTACAGTTCTGTGGAATATCCGAAGAGAATTCAATTCTTGTGCACAGTGGAAGTGAGCAATTCTACTATGCCGATGACCGAGCAATTGCTTTTCAAGCCTATGGCCATTTTTTACACTGGGTACCGATAAACAGACCCGATCAATTTTTATTGTTCACCCCGGGCCAGCGGCCTCGTTATCTCCAAGTGACACCTTCGGACTACTGGCACGACCAAACCATTGATAACGCTGACTGGTGGACCGATTCACTTAACATTATTAACCTCGACCGGGTTGAGGATATCGCCAAGTATATTGACTCAGCGGATACTATCTATGTAGGCCAAGAACCTAAAATGGCTCAGGCTTTATTAGGAGACCAGCTAAAGGTAAATCCTCAGCCCCTGCTGCATTATCTTAATTACCAAAGAGCATATAAGTCGCGCTACGAGGTGTCCCAACTTAGGCAGGCCAACGCTAAAGCATTGATCGGCCACAAAGCTGCAGAGGATGCGTTTAAAGAAGGTCTAAGTGAGTATGGTATACACCAAGCTTATCTTCAGGCCTGCGAAATATTGGAGTATGAGGCGCCATATACAAATATCGTCGCCTTAGATGATCGCTCCGCCATACTTCACTATCAAAACAAACGCCGTGGTAACGCCATGGATAGTCAGGTGCTGTTAATAGATGCAGGTTATCGTCTCAATAACTATGGCTCTGACATTACTAGAACTTACGCCAAGGATTCAGCTCACCCGGTTTTTCGTTCCTTATTAGAGGGTATGGAATCACTTGAAACTGAGCTAGTGGATTCAATTGAAGTTGGCAAGAACTACACAGAAATACATGCATCGACATTACGCAGAGTCGGTGCACTTCTGCGCCAACTCGAGCTCGTTAACGCCGATGATGATGTGATGCTGGAAATGAAATTGCCACAGCTATTCATGCCTCATGGTGTTGGCCACCTGCTGGGCCTGCAGGTGCATGATGTAGCCGGTTTTCAACAAGACTTGGCAGGTACTATGAAAGCTGCCCCTGAACATTCACCAGCGTTACGCAATACCCGCGCTGTTGAAGAGAACATGGTTTTTACTATCGAACCTGGTTGTTACTTTATTCCCTTACTTCTGGAACCCCAGCGTAATACGGCTATTGGAGAAATACTTAATTGGAAGCTCATAGATGAGCTCTATCCATATGGAGGCATCCGCATTGAAGACAATATTAGTGTCACAAAATCAGGTATCGAAAACTTAACTCGAAAACCTCACCAAAACCCTTAAAGGTCATTAATCTAATGGAGAGTAAATCTAGCAATTATCTCCATCAGTCTTGGAAGCGCCAGTTGGTTTTCACTAACCAACTGAGCTCCTCTTTGACCCATGGCCTTGGCCGCTTCGGGGTCTGCAAGAAGTTCCAGCCATGTCCTCGCCAATTCTGTTTCATCTTTCACTGTCCGCAGTCCACCGGCTTTTTCCAACTGATCACAAATTGATGCAAAGTTGAATTGAGAGGGGCCTACTATCACAGGCAAACCGATTGCGGCAGGTTCCAAAACATTCTGACAGCCAGTATCTACCAAGCTTCCACCTACAAAAGCTATTTTTGCTAAACTAAAATACGTCATCATCTCTCCCATACTATCTCCTAAAAATACCTGGTGAGAGTTTTCAAGTAGTTTCACATCTGTCCGTCTAAGGAGTTTTAGCTGACTTTTCTTCGCTAATTCCGCCACCGAATCAAAGCGCTCAAGATGCCTTGGTACCAGAACCAGCAAAACATTGGGGAATGTTGAAAGAACACTTTTAAAAGCACTCAATACTTTTCGCTCTTCGCCATCACGGGTGCTCGCAGCAATAATAACCGGCCTTCCAGAATCCAAAATCGACTGCATAAACGAATCGCGGGTTTTCCTCGAATCTGGAATTAGTTGATTAAACTTTAAACTTCCGGTGATAGTGATTTTGCGCTGGCCCGCACCAAGACCAATCAGTCTCTGCGCATCTTGTTCTGACTGTGCCGCGATATGATCAATTTTTCTTAACATGGGCATAGTGAGACTATGTAAGCGGGCATAGCCTCTGGCAGACCTCTCTGACATTCTAGCATTCGCCAAAACCAATGGGATATTAAGCTTATTGCTGACGTGGATAAGATTAGGCCAAAGCTCCGTTTCCATTATTACGACTAAACTAGGATTAATAGAATTCAAAAACCTCGCCATGGCGCCTGGCAGGTCGTAAGGTAAATAACAATGCAGAACTGACGCCCCAAACTGGGATCTGACTGTATCAGAACCGGTAGGGGTCATAGTTGTCACCAACACACGGTGACACCTCAACAGCTCTTTCACTAATGGTGTCACTGCCATGACCTCGCCGACCGATACCGCATGTATCATCACAAGTGGCTGTTTATTATTGACGGCTATATTGGCAATTATGCTGGTTTTTTTCAGAGCAAACCTTTCACCAATTCGTTGCCTGTAGGCCGGATTAGCAAACGAACGCATCATCAACCTGAGCAAAATGACAGGAACGAGGAGTCTGAGTAGAAAACTATAGATAGTGCGTGGCATGAGTCTTTTAAAGTCGCAGCTCGTTTACGTGGATGATGGGAATATTCCTATTTACTCGATATAATTTGGGAATCGAATTCAAACGCTTCCTCAAGCAACCCAAGGGTATCTAATGACATTACGCTATTCAACTGACATCGTCATCTTTGGTGGTGGGGTTGCAGGCCTTTGGTTGCTTAACAGGCTTAATAATGAAGGCTACCGTACAATACTGTTTGAGCAAAACGGGCTGGGCTGTGGTCAAACTTTAGCTTCCCAGGGCATTATTCATGGTGGTCTCAAGTATGCCTTAAGCGGTGCTCTTAATTCAGCCTCCAATATTATTGCCACCATGCCAAACCGTTGGCGTGAATGCTTAGCAGGGAACGACAGCGTAGATCTAAGAGGCTGTCGTCTACTTAGCGACGAATATTATATGTGGTCGCAATCTAGCGTTCGCTCTAAATTAAAAACATTTCTTGGCAGTAAATCACTGCGCGGCCGAGTAGAGCGCGTAGCTAAAGAGAGCTACCCTGATTTTTTTGGCCAAGCTACTATTAGCGGCGCACTCTACAAACTGCCTGATTTCGTCATCGAGACTGAATCTCTTATTAGAACGCTATCTCAAGGACAAGAGCAAAATATATACAAACTGAGTAGTGCCGGCGCTAGCTTCCAACGAGATCAAAATGGAAACATAAACGCAGTCATAGTAGAAGCTGATAAAGGGCAGCTCACCATCGATTGTCAGAGGATCGTGTTTGCCGCGGGCAAAGGCAATAAGGAATTAATTGAAGAAGCAAATTTAAAAACCGTTAAGACTCAGCTGCGTCCCCTAAATATGATATTTGTAAAAGGCT
>Ga0307488_10001771_pt1 | contig 18133 bp, 14 predicted proteins | sample SB02metaG_FD_202248 | JGI IMG/M metagenome (GOLD analysis project Ga0307488, IMG submission 202248) | Sea-ice brine microbial communities from Beaufort Sea near Barrow, Alaska, United States - SB 0.2 | ecosystem: Environmental > Aquatic > Marine > Coastal | place: USA: Alaska | collected... | reverse complement strand
TAGCTGAACGTGTAGGCTCACGTTTAGAAATTTTACTCGCTAGAAAATAAGGGCTTACTTATGGATATTATACTCTCAAGTGGCTCTACTTTAGTCATTATTGCCGCAGTTGTTGGTTTTTTTATGGCGTGGGGCATCGGTGCTAACGATGTGGCAAACGCTATGGGTACATCGGTTGGCTCTAAAGCGCTAACGATTAAGCAAGCAATCATTATTGCTATGGTTTTTGAATTTGCTGGTGCCTATTTAGCCGGTGGTGAAGTCACTTCAACCATTCGTAAAGGTATCATTGATGCGAGTTTCTTTGTTGATTCACCGGAGCTATTAGTCTTTGGTATGATCTCTGCGCTATTTGCAGCGGCAACTTGGCTGTTAATTGCTTCTGCACTGGGTTGGCCAGTATCTACCACGCATTCTATTGTTGGCGCCATTGTTGGTTTCGCTGCGATGGGTGTTAGTGCTGATGCCGTAGTGTGGAGCAAGGTAGGTGGTATTGTTGGTAGTTGGATTATTACCCCACTTATTTCTGGCGTCATTGCTTTTCTTATTTTCAATAGTGCCCAAAAGTTGATCTTTGATACAGAAAAACCACTGCAACAAGCCAAGCGTTGGGTACCATTATACATGTTCCTTGCCGGCTTTGTTTTAGCATTAGTGACCATTAAAAAGGGGTTGAAGCACCTTGATTTACATATAGCGTCACCAGATGACTTTATTTACGCCACCATAACGGCTGTTGTTGTAGCTATTATCGGTAAATTCTTTATTAATCGGATAAAGTTTGATGAAAATGCCACTAAAACTACTCATTATGCCAATGTTGAAAAAGTATTTGCGTTATTGATGATAGTCACCGCCTGTTGTATGGCTTTTGCTCATGGTTCAAATGATGTTGCTAATGCTATTGGTCCTTTAGCCGCGGTTGTTAGTATTGTTGATAATGGTGGTGAGATCGCCTCTAAATCAGCTATTGCTTGGTGGATATTACCCTTAGGTGGTTTTGGTATTGTCGCCGGTCTTGCCTTATTTGGTCATAAAGTTATTGCCACCATTGGGCAAGGTATTACACATTTGACACCTAGTCGTGGTTTTGCTGCTGAACTTTCTGCTGCTTGTACTGTTGTTATTGCTTCTGGTGCAGGTTTACCTATCTCTACAACACAAACCTTGGTTGGTGCTGTACTAGGTGTGGGAATGGCGCGTGGTATCGCTGCGATTAACTTGGGCGTTGTAAGAAATATTGTTGTTTCTTGGGTCATTACCCTTCCCGTAGGTGCCGGCCTTTCGATTATCTTCTTCTGGATGATGAAAGGTATGTTTATGTAACTAAAAAGCTGATGGTTAAACTGTCAGTTTATTGTCCTCATTAATATCTCATTTTTTACACGATATATTTATAAGACGAGCAATAAAAAAGGCTGCAAATTTAGAATTTGCAGCCTTTTTATTTTAAAGATTCGACGCTAGCTTCTAGCGGTTACTTCCAATAAGTGATAACCAAACTGTGTTTTCACTGGGCCTTGAACGGTATTTAAATCCGCAGAGAAAACCACTTTATCAAATTCAGGCACCATTTGACCTGGACCAAATGAACCCAAATCACCACCTTGCGCTTTTGATGGACAGTTTGAGTGCTCTTTAGCAACATCGGCAAAATCTGCACCGGCTTCAATTTGAGCTTTTAATTCTAAACAATTTTCTTCGGTATCAACTAATAAATGACGGGCACTGGCTTGAGCCATAATAGACTTCCTAAATAAAATAATAATTAAGTCGCAACTCTATCGTACTTTTTTCATTTTTAAAAGAGAGAGTAAAGTGGGTAATCATATATATTAATAGTTATACTCGATTAATATTACAATATTGATAAGAATAGTTAATGAATCTTCCGAATCTAAAGCATTTACAATATTTATTGGCATTGCACAAACAACAACACTTTCATCGCGCTGCCCAAGCTTGCTTTGTTAGCCAATCGACACTCAGCAGTGCGATCTTAAAGCTGGAAGAGCAGCTTGACTGTCAATTGATTGAAAGAAACCACAAAACCTTTATTTTTACTTCTCAGGGCGAAACTATCGTCAAGCTGGCAAGACAGTTGTTAGTGTCAGCCAGTGAAATGGTAGACTTTGCTACGCAACAAGGAAAAGCAAACGCTGGTAGTGTCCGTATTGGTTGTATTCCAACGATAGCGCCATTTTTGTTGACTGACTTTGTCAATGCTTGTCAACAAAAGTTACCTGAACTTGAGCTTTATTTAAAAGAAGATACCACTGATAATTTAATTGCTCAATTAGCTCAAGGAGAAATTGATACAGTGATACTGGCGTTACCGATAGCGACCGATGCTTTTAATAGCCGAGTCTTAGGTAAAGACAATTTCTATATTGCCGGTGATAAGCAACTCGTTGATCGTTTCAATAAGGATCAAGATGAAGGCGACCTTAATTATCACCAGCTACCACAACAGAGTATCTTTTTGCTTTCACAAGAGCATTGTCTCAGTGAACATACCGTATCAGCCTGTTCATTATCAGATCAAAGTTATATTAATCCTTTTTCTGCGACTAGCCTATCGACGTTAGTGCAAATGACGTCCTACCATAAAGGGGTAACCTTTTTACCCAAAATGGCGGTCAATAAAGATTTGGGTATTAGAGAGGGGTTATCAATTTCCAAGCTCAGTGGTGATTTTTATCGCGAAATTGGTATGTTATGGCGACCCACTAGTATGAGAAAACAAACATTTAATGAACTCGCCGATATTGTTGAGCAGTTATTAAAATAGAAAGTTAGCCCTACAACTAAGGTCGCTGCTGATAAAAATCAGATTTTATTGAGCCTTCTTTAATTTCCTAAATTCATGTAATAGCGGTTCAGTATAACCATTGGGTTGAATCGCACCTTTAAACACAAGCTGACATGCTGCTTTAAAGGCCATGTTACTATCAAAATTAGTTGCCATTGCTTGATATTGACGGTCACTACTATTTTGTTGATCAACAATGACTGCCATTTTTTTCATGGATGCCATGACTTGCTTTTCAGAGCAAATACCATGATGTAACCAGTTTGCTAAATGCTGGCTAGAAATTCTTAATGTTGCTCTGTCTTCCATTAAACCAACATCGTTTATATCGGGAACTTTTGAACAACCGATACCTTGATCTATCCAACGAACTACATAGCCTAATATTCCTTGAGCATTATTATCAAGTTCCGCCTGAATTTCACTGTCGCTCCAGTGGGGATTTTTCGCTAATGGAATGGTTAAAATATCATCGACACTTGCCGGTTTTCTTTGATTGAGAGTCTTTTGTAAGTTAAAAACATCAACTTTGTGGTAATGAAGCGCGTGTAACACTGCCGCTGTTGGTGATGGCACCCAAGCGGTATTTGCCCCCGCTTGAACGTGGTTAATTTTTGTTACTAACATATTAGCCATTTGATCGGGTATTGGCCACATACCTTTGCCAATTTGAGCTTTACCACTAAAACCACAAGCTAAACCAATATCGACATTGTTATCTTCATAAGCCGTTATCCAAGGGGTGAGTTTTATATCAGCCTTACGTGCCATAGGACCTGCTTCCATTGAGGTATGAATCTCATCACCCGTTCGGTCTAAAAAGCCAGTATTGATAAATACCACTCGATCTTTTGCGGCGAAAATACAAGCTTTTAAATTAACACTGGTGCGTCGCTCCTCGTCCATAATACCCATTTTAATGGTTGAGCGAGGTAAAGATAACGCGCTCTCTACTGCGGCAAAAAGTTTATCAGCAAAAGCGACTTCTTCGGGACCATGCATTTTTGGTTTTACAATATAAATAGAGCCATATTGACTGTTTTTGTTGTCATTGCTGTTTTTAATATCATGCAAGGCAATGGTTGAAGTGATCATGGCATCAAGGATCCCCTCAGGTACTTCATTACCGTGTTGATCTAAAATTGCGTCATTCGTCATTAAATGACCAACATTACGAATAAACATTAAGCTACGCGCTTTGATATCCACCAATTGACCTTTTAAATTGTGGTATTGGCGATTTTGATTCATTGAACGGGTAAATACTTTGTCATTTTTATTGATCGTTTCTGTCAGTGTACCTTTCATTAATCCTAGCCAATTACGGTAGGCAATAACTTTATCCTGAGCGTCAACGGCTGCTACCGAGTCTTCACAATCCATAATGGTGGTTAAGGCAGCTTCAAGGAATATATCACTGATACCCGCTAAATCAGACTTTGCTATGGCGTTTTGGTTATCAAACTTGATGTCAAAATGAAGTCCGTGCTGTTTAAATAATAAGGCTTTAGGTTGAGTGATACTGCCGGTAAAGCCGATGAAACACTCAGGGCTAATTAACCGCGTTTGCACACCATTTTCCAGTGTGACAATCACTTGCTCTTGAGTGAGTTGATAATCTACAGCGTCTTTATGGCTGCCAGAAGTTAAAGGGATCGTTTGGTCAAGAAAGTTTTTTGCAAACGCGATAACCTTTGCTCCTCTAGCTGAATTATACGTCTCTGATTGTCCTTCACCATTTTTGTCGCTGATAACATCTGAACCATAAAGGGCGTCGTACAAACTTCCCCAACGGGCATTTACAGCATTCAATGCAAATCGGGCATTCATTATGGGCACAACTAGCTGGGGACCAGCTAAAGAGGCAAGTTCGTCATCAACATTCTTTGTTGTGATCTTAAAGTCATTAACGGTCGGCACTAAATAATTAATGTCTTTTAAAAACTGTTTATATTGCTCAAAATTAAATGGGTCGCCTTGATGATTTTTATGCCATTGATCTATTTTATCTTGTAATTGATCACGGGTTTTTAATAGCTGATTATTTTCAGGGGCTAAGTTATTAATAATTTGAGAAAACCTTAACCAAAAATCAGTCGCGTTAAGCCCTGTATTAGGAAGAACTTCAAATTCTATAAAATCGGCAATGCATTGAGAAACTTGTAGGTTAGCTTTAGAAATTCGTTGGCTCATCGGTCTTTCACCTAAATTATTTGATTTAGCACGTTAGTGGCTGAAAACGTTGTCCAGTTATCCTAGGATAGAAGGGTTTTAACTGCAATAGCACAAAGTAGGGATATTGATTGATTTAATTTACATTCTCCAAAGTTAACGGATAATTTTTCAGGAATATCTTTTTAACTATCTGTTTTTATTGTTATTAATTTACTTTGACGTTTGTACTTTTACCAATCTATAAAGTTATTACTCTACATGATACTTGTTATTTGTCGCGTGAATGAAAAAGCCTTCTGTGAAATGTTAAAAATAATAATATGTGCATCTGGCTACGCATAATGATAATAGTCGTTTTATTTATGGATGGTCTTTCAAAGGCAACAAATATGTTCATATTGTTTAAAACAAGGTCTTTCAGCCATAATTTCTGAGGCTCAATCCGGCATATTTGATATCATTTGTTGTGGACTATAGATCTATGATTTTTCAAAATTGAAGGTAACGCCTATTATCTTTATTGGTTGGTATAGTCCAGATCACAAGCAGACTCTCTTTGATTTATATTCAAACAGAGAAAAGCTTCAAAAAAATCCTTTAAATGAGAAAGATCCGCTAACTGTTATATTTATAATTAATACATTTAAATATAAATATAAATCAACAAACTAAGTTAATGGTTTACCTGTGTCAGTATTTTTTACATAAATTATTTAAAACGGTCAGGAAAGTATAAAATATCATTGTAATACAGTTGCTTGTAAAGTTGGCATGATTGTAGCTAAAAGTTAATCTAGGAATGTTTACATACTAAAAAGGATACTACCTATGAATTTTACACGAACACTAGCTTTATTACTTGGGCTGTCTATATTTTGTTCTACCTCTTATGCTGCCAATATCAGGTATGAAACTCGTGATATTGATAAAAACTTTTCTAATAGAGATTTTTTAGGTACATGGAAGAGTATGACTAATGATATAAGATCAACAACATTAGATAGTTTCACAAATATAAAATCAGGTAATAAGAGATTAAGCCTTTTAACCATTGACTTTGAATTAACCCAAAATGATAATTGGTCAATTGAAGCCGGATTAGATGCTGGCTATGGCGCTGCAATATATGTTAACGACGAAAAGGTAGGTGAAAGCTTATCTGATCTTTGGTGGAAACATAAATGGAACAACAAATCTGTTTTCTCTGTTGATAACCTTGACCTTATTGCTGGACTAAACACTATCCAAGCTTTGTGGGCGGAAAATTGTTGTAATGGCTCAAGTAGCATCAGATTCTCCAACAACTCCACAGAAATGGTTTTGCTAACAACTGAAAACTTAGCAGCAGCTGAGCAAACAAATCAAAACTTAGCAGCAGCTAAGCTAAGAACTCAAAACCTAATAGTAGCCAGTGTTCCGGAGCCTTCCACACTTGCCATCTTTGCATTAGGTATAATGGGTTTGGTTTCACGTCGACTTAAGAAATATCCTTAATCATTTAGGCGATTTTTGATCTAGAAAGCCTCGATTGTCATGATAGTTTTTCTCTTTTTATTGATGAGTAAATATCAGTTTTGAAATAAGAAATTTAATAACGCCCAAATGGGCTATTTAAATTAATGTCGAAATTGTGTTGTTTTTTTTTACGCTTACATCGCAATAAAAATCTATCACTTATCGTGTGAGTTGGCTTAAAAGTAAGTAATAGCTAATGTGCTTTTTGAGCGTATCGATTAACTTATTCATAGGTTAATCGATACGCTGCTTACTGTTCACTCTGATACGACAGTATACATTTTGAAACTTCAATGAAATCAGTCTTCAATGCAAAACTAGCCTACATTATATTGATCCTGTTCTATATTATTTATTGTTCACGTTAAAGTTAATTATGAGTGATAGTGCTAATGCGCCATTATCTACTTATCATCCACTCGTCATTTTTCTTATGCTCTACAATTAAGATACCTATGTGAATAAGAAACTTAGGAGTTTCAGTTGCCAATTGCTCGATTAAGAAGGTCTTTCAAAGAATTAAACTGGGGTGTTTTAGCGATTGAAATGTTGATATTAATCCTCGGGATTTCAATAAGCTTACAGGTCAATGATTGGCAGAATCAACGTGAACAACGTCACTTGGAGCAGGAATATTTAGAACGATTAAATTTTGATTTTGGGGAAAGTGAAAAAGTACTTCAAAATGATATTGAACAACTAAGAAGTAGCGTTGACAAGTTATTAATTGGCATTAAACCTTTAAGTAAGTCTTCATTAACGAAAGAAGATCAGCTGGTATTATTTGATGCCGTGGGACAGTCGGCCTTAGTTGGAAGGTTTGCTGTTATTTTTGGTACCATTGATGAGTTGAAAGATACTGGTAATATGCGGCTATTAATTTCAAAAAAACTGCGAATTTCACTTGCAAACCTATATCAAACCTATCAACACATTATTCGTCTCTCTGAATTAAGAAACATCATGAGAGGGCAATCCTTTCCTGTTTTGGTCCGGCAACTTAAGCCCAACAGTGAGGGCAAAGTGATTTGGGATGAAGAATTAGCCGAGCAAAACAAGAGAGAAATATTTGCCGCATTAACCGTGATTCTTCAAAATTTAAAAAATGATTTATCGGATACAGAGAGACTCGCGGAGCTTGTTGTAAAATTAAAAGACATCATTAAACAAGAGTTAAAAAAGGACTGAAGGTGGCTAAACATCTCTAAACATAGCTAAATAGCTATCTGGCTGATTTTGGCATTTTAATGTTTTTTATCAAGTTTCGCTTACTGATAAATAGCAGATTACCCTTTCGAACTGCTTACTTTTGCTATGAACAGAGTCATCTCAATTTTATAAGCCGGGAACTATAATCAAATCTAATATTATATTGATCACTGGGGATATTATCTGTTCTGATAGCCGTTTACTCGACTCCACTTCTGTTCACCTTTTAGATAATCATTACTTAGTCTGTTATTTGGCGTTAGGCTGGTTACTAATCATTCGTCTCAAAGGCTCTAGTGACGGGGTTTATTTTAACAATATTAATTAAAAAATATGAATATTAGGATGTTACGTTTTGTTTTATTCTTTCTATTTGAAATTAATAGTGATCTAATACGGCATTAGGCTCGTAAAAATTCTGAAGTCAAAAGGCTGTAGACTTTAAACAGTCGAAAATAACAATGTCCTAACAGCTGGTGAATATGAAAAAGCGATACGGAAATTATTTGGTAATATTTCACTATCAGCAGTCATTGAGACTAATCATAGGTAACCCCACCAAGGCGCTGATATTTAATAAGCCAATAATATAGCATTACTGTGAGATTATCGACGTAATATTGGGCGACTTTATCGCTGTTTAATAATATGTAAGGATTTTTATGAAAACTATTTTAGTTATGTTAGGGGTTATTTTTATTTCTGCCTGTGGTGGTGAGTCTGGATTAAAAGTAATGGTTTATGAGACACCAACGCCAACGGTGGCACCAACACTAACACTAGAACCAGATAAATTTAAATTATCAACGGTTAGTCGTTGTTATGATGAGCAATGTTTTACTTTTATACAAGCAAAAGGTGCAGAGTTAACTTATACCGAAGGTGGCGATCCAGTTTCAGCGTTAAGAACGGTTTATATATTCTCTCCCGACATTGACGCCAAGCCTCTTTATATTGGACAGGCTTGGCCATACATAGTGGTTGACGATGATGTTGAAAACTTTGATATATCGCCAGAGATAACTGCCAAAATAACAAAAAACAGCAGTAATATGGTGCTTATTAATGGCCAACCTATCTATCAATATGCTAACGATAAAAGTCCTGAAGATGTCAAAGGAAATTCGAAACAATATGGTGCTTGGTGGGCCTTAAACGAAGATGGTGTTGCTAATGCACTTGGACTTAGAACAATTGACCCGGTTGGTGAGTCGTCAGAGGGAAATAATTTAGGTGATCAATATGGTCATAGTATTGCATTAAATGATGAAGGCACACGAATGGTGGTTGGCGCGCCACGTAATGGCGATTTTCTTGAACATGCTGGTCAAGTAACTGTGCTAGAACTTAAGGATAATGATTGGACTGAGCTTGGTAACCCGTTAAAGGGGCAACAGCAAGACGCTAATTTTGGCAAAAAAGTCGCTATAAATAATGCAGGAGACATCATTGCAAGTGGTTACTTTTTTGATACCGACAATATAAGTGATTTAGCAGCCATTAAAATTTTTAAACTCATTGGTGCTGAGTGGCTGCAGGTTGGTAGTGATATTACTGGGGCAGATATTGACGATTTAGCCCACGCTAGTATTAGTTTGAATGGCGACGGAGATGTGTTGGCTATTGGTCAACCCAATAATTATGCTAACCAAGATTTTACTGGCCGTGTCAGGATTTTTCAGCTTGATTCTGGTGAGTGGCTGCAACTTGGACAAGATATTAATGGCGATGTGAGTGGTGACTCTGCCGGAGCTAGTATTAGCTTAAATGATATTGGCGACATGGTTGCCATCGGTTCACCAACGCATAGTTTAAGGGGCGATGGTTTTGGACAAGTGCGGGTCTTTCAATTAGCAAACGGTAGCTGGGATCAGCTTGGTGGTGACATAGATGGGGAGCATAAAGGAGGGCATTTAGGCACTGCTATTGCCTTGAGTGGCGACGGGTCTACCCTTGTGGCAGGTGCGCCATTGGCCGACCCTAATGGTCAAGACTTTCAAGGGTTGGTAAAGATATTTGAGCTTTCAGAAAGTCAATGGACGCTCGTTAGAACATCGTCTGGAGCTTTATCGGGAGATAATCTCGGTACGTCGGTGAGTATTAGTCAAAATGGTAAGTTTGTGGCAATGGCTGCACCTAAAAGTGAATCCGTTGGCGAAGTGCTTTTTATACAAAAAATTGCCGCATATGGTGGTTGGTTCAGTTCAGGTTTATATCGCGCAGCGCGGAACTTGGGTGAGGCAGAAGACGCAGGTTATGGTTACGGAACATCAATAAGCAATAGTGGTAAACTTGCCATTAGTGCGCCCTTTGGAACCAATGCTAATCCTAAACCCGGTTCTGTCATGGTCTTTCAGCCAAAGTAAGTTATATTCCCCTTCATCACTAACACTCAGCCATAATTGGGTAAGTGTTAGTGATAAATCAGTTTGAGGAGCCTTTTGACTTAATCTACTATTAACTCTTGTAGGGAGACCATCTTATGCTCATGATGCTTCAATAATTGAAGTTCATTGAAACCCAATTTTTGATGAAATAACAACGAGGGTCTATTGGGTGGTAGCACATCAATTTCAGCAAAAATACGGGCTGATGAATTTTTAGACGCCCAATCGATAACATATTTATATAATGCCGTACCGATACCTTCTCCTCTATGTTTTTCTGAAATTACAATTCTATCAATGTATAAAAATGCAGTGTAATTATTATTAAACCATTGATAGTTAACGCTTTCGTATGTAGTGCTATTGGTAAAAGCTAATAAAAAACCAGTAACATCATTTTCTTGTTCAATAACAACAGATAATGCCGAAACTTCAATTAATCTCAGTAACTTACTTTTATCCATTGGACTTAATACGTTGACTGATTTCTCGTTTAACTCAAGTATGGTCTCAATATCTTTATTTAAGATCTCCCTAATAATCATGTCAACCCTTATTGTGTGGCACAGTTTACGGTAGACGCCAGTGTATTATTTATCGACGTCACTCTGATCAGTAATTTGTTCGTACAAATTTTAAATTTAGAGGGTATTAAGTTATAAAGTACAAAAAAACACTCTCGACTTTGTATTCTATTTGTTAATTAACAACCAACTCACCTTATATTAGATTACCCAACAAGGCCATTTAAAGGCAAGTTGACTAATCAGAGTTAAGGCCTAACAAGCTTGGTTATATATTTTACATTATTTTCACTATAATCCGACCCCCTCTATTGCTATGCTTGTCGAATGTAAACGACTTTAACGCAGTATCGATAGTTTCTATAATTTATGATTTACGTTACCTTTATTAAAAATTATATTCACTTCATACCTTAATAACTGTCCCTCTACTATAAAGAAGATAATTGCTTGTGGTAACAACCCTTAAACCATTTATACTGCTACTAACCAGTGGCTTTTTACTAATGTTAGGTTATGGACTGAGCAATATTTTATTGCCGGTACGTATGCAAAACGATGGAGTAAGCCTAAATAATATGGGCTTAGTGCTGTCGATGTTGTCCGTAGGTTTCTTATTGGGTGCATATTATAGCCGTACTTTATTACAGCGTGTTGGTCACATCAGAATATTTGCTATGTGTGGCAGTTTAACATCTGTTGCTATCTTACTTTCAGGTCTCTATCCAGAGCCATTGATGCTCGCTGGGATGAGGGTGGTAACTGGGTTTTGTATTGCTTGCACCAATGCCACACTTGACAGTTGGTTAAGCCATAGCGCCACTGAAAAAAATAGAGGTCGAATACTCTCTATCAATCAGATGATGATAATGACCGCACTATTTTCTGGTCAATTTTTATTAAATGTTGCTCCGATTGATGATATTACCCTGTTTGTCCTCTGCGGTATTTTATTCAGTTTATCTATTACCCCTATTGTTATTAGCAAACAGAAAGGGCCTCAAATTGATGATAGTCAACCGATGTCTCTAATGACGGTTTTTAAACTGTCTCCCTTGGGGGTCGTGAGTAGTTTTTATTGTGGAATTTTGTATGCTGGTTTGATGAATATGCTGCCCATTTTTGCCAGTAAAAATGGTATTACTGGTTTAGATTTATCAATATTTATGGGCTCAGCTATTTCTGGTGCAATCATTTTACAGTTCCCTATTGCCTATTTATCAGACCACTTTGACCGCCGTAAAGTTATGTTATTTATGGTGGCAACACTCATTTTATTATGTTTATCCGTACCCTTGCTTATGTCTGTAGATATGTTCAAGTTAACCTTATTATCCATTGCCTTAATAACAGGATTGGTTGCCTGCCTTTATCCGATGAGTATGTCTGAAACCTTTGATACGGTCCTAAAAGAGCAAATTTTGGCGGCAATGAGTTCCTTATTACTTATTTATGCCTTGGGCAGTATTTTAGGTCCTTATCTTGCTTCTGTGGTGATGGACGTCTTCGGTAGCAGCGCTTTGTTTAATTTTATGAATGTTGTCGCACTAACTCTATTACTTTTCATCAGTATTCGTATGAAGTTGCAACAAGCTTTACCCCTTGATGAGCAAGAGAGCTTTATCATGCAAACACCTAGTGGTGTGGTTTCGGCGCTCGATCCTCGAACACAATATGCAGAGGCACAATTTGAAGCTACCCCCGAAGTTGAAGTAGCTATTAGCTTGGCGAATAAAAACCCTTCGGCTGCCGTCAATATGGTTAAAGCGATCGTATTAAGAGACCCCAAAAACGCTTCAAACTTAGCTGCGGCATTAAGTACGATAGAGGCAATAGATATTGGTAAGTTATATGCGGCGATAACGTCAGCGGCTCCACAAATGAGTATTCACATTGCTCAAGCATTAACCAATGCCTCTCCTGATAAAGCTGACCAACTTGTTGAGTGGATAACTTCTGAATATCCAGATCAATTTACTAACATTGTTGTCGCGATTGCTAATGCCATGCCGGATAACGGTATTGATTTAATGGAGTTGGCTGCTGAAAATATGGCTGAAGAATACCCGAGTGAACTACTTGAAATGACCGAAGAATATATGTCAAATTTCTCAGACTCTTTAGAGGCAATGCGACCAGTAGATCGGGCAGCTGCCGTCTCTGAAAATACGGCAACAGAGCTTTATAATCGTTTATCTGATGTGTCTCCGGAGCAGTCAGAAGAGCTCGCCTTTACCGTATCTGAATCATTACCTGAGTCGTCAAATGATGTTGCTGAAGCTTATGTTCAACAGTTAATTAGCAGTGAAAGTGAGCCAGTTTGTGCAGAAGATGCGTTAGAAAATATTGAGAATGCAGCAAATAGCTATATTAATCATATGATTGAAAAAATTCCTGAACATGCAGTGGACGTTGCGAGTACCTTTGTGGATTCTTTTCCTGAAGTTGCTTCGGATATGCTCGAAATATTACAAGACTCAGACGTTATTGAAGACAGTGAGTTAATCAACTCTATTGAAGATAAGCCGTTGCAAAGTATGGTAGATCAGCAATTACAAGAAGCTGTACAAACACAGTCTGAGAGTATTGAAGACAATGTGTCAATTAAAAAAATAGAATAGCGCTTAGCCACAACACTTTTTATATTTTCTTTCACTGCCGCATGAACAAGGGTCATTACGCTTTGGCGTTTTGTCAAACCAAGAAGTGCTTGGTTTGTTTAATACTAGGTTAAGTTCATTGATATTTTCTTCGAGGGTGCTATCTAAGGTAATATCGGCAAACAATCCATTATCGGCAACTAAGGTTGCTACTTCGTGTTTTTTTTCTTCGCTGGAAACGACTAGTGTTAACGGATTTTTTTCTGTGCCAAGCTTAACGGTTCGCTTAGAATTATAACCTGTCTTTACATGGTTTACTCTCGTATGGATACGCCCTTTGTAATACAGATCGTGCATGATGTTCTCCGCTAATGAAATACTTGGTTTTAGCGCGGCAGTATAACCTAAAGTGATAATTAGTCGACTGTCTAATTAAGAAAGTTGATACATTTTTGTTCTTTATGTTTTATTTTAAGGTTTTTTTAAATAGCGGTAATTTAACGGCTCTTTAATGGTGTTAAAATTAACACACTAACGACCTGTTTTTTTTGGGGGGGCTATAACTTAAATAACCAACATAATTATAGACTTATTTTTGATAGGTGGGATTAAATTAAATGGAAGTCTTTTAATAGCTGCATATTTGTTATCTTTTACAAAGCTCTATGAATCTAATATTTAGTTGTTTTAGACCGATTAAGTAAATGTATTTATTTAGTTGTTTTAGACCGATTAAGTAAATGTATTTATTGGGTTGTCATTGTCATTGTCTGTTTATGGTTATGAGGCAAGACAATAGTTATTTGAAAAATGTAAAATGATTAATTAAGCCGTTGTCATAGTAAGTCTTTTTAGAGCACAATTTCATTGATACTGTTAAGTATCTAAAATCAATATTATAAGAGCCATATCGATAAGGTGCTGATTAATAACGGACTGACTAAAGACGTAATTAAAGCGCACATAATAAGGGCTAGTGAGCCATACGCGCCGTGTTCGTAACTTATTTTACTAATGGTTGCGGTACCCAAGGCGTGGCTTGCTGCGCCTATCGCTAATCCTTGTGCTTTAGCTGATTTTACCTTGATAAAGTTAAGCCAACTTGGGCCTAATAAACCGCCAAAAACCCCGGCTAATATTATTGCAAAAGCGGTAATTGAGTTATCACCATTGAGCTGTTGTGAAAGCGCTATACCAATAGGTGTTGTTATTGATTTCAATGATAAAGACACAGCAATTTGGGGAATTGTGATAAAAATCATGGTCAAAGTAAAACTGATAATAATGACTAAAACAACACCTAGGACTAATATCAATCCTAATGCCTTCCATTGATGTTTAATACTGTTCAAGTGTTGATAAAGAGGAAAACCTAAGGCAACCACGGCAGGTTCTAACAAGTTACTGAGAAATTGTGTTGAATGAGAGTACGCCTTAAAAGGGAGTTCAAAAAAGAGTAGTAATGGGATAATAGCCACAATTGAAAGCAACATTGGGTTAAGCCAAATAAGTTGTGATCTATTTTGTATGTAGGCAAAAAATTGATAAAGCGCTATTGTCGCTAGCATTAAGGCTATGGTAGAGGTTAAGGTTAATGCGTCTATGTTATCTATAAGTTGACTCATGCTCATCCGCTATTACTATTTTTATTTAAAACAAGGTGTTGATAAGACAAACCGACGAAGGAGAGTAAGATAAAGGTACTGATAAATATGATAACAACCAAGGTAAAACCATACTCTCTAATGAGTTGATAATGATTAATGATACCGACCCCTGCAGGCACGAAACAAACTCCCATATGCTGTATTATCCAAGAAATGGTGGCAGATATTTTCTCAGGGTTAGCCAGTTGAAAATGTAATACACTGGTAAATATAATCATACCATACAAGCTAGCAGGTAGGCCGCCGAAGTTAGCCGCGATGACTTTACCCAATGATAAACAGCCAGCGATGACAAATAGGCTATAAAGTGTGTTTTTCAATATTTCCTACCTTCTTTTAATATTTTATTTTATTTGTTTTAACTGCTTTAATTTTTATGTTTTGGTTGCAAGTTTTGCGGCTTCAATCACTAACTTTCTAAACCAAATATGGCTGGCGTCGTGATGTAATAAGGGGCTCCAAATCATTTTTAATTCAATATCTGGTATATCAAAGGGGGGCTTTAATATGGTGTAATTTATATCATTTTTATGAAGTAATGCAGCTTTTGTTGGCAGGGTAGCAATTAAGTCAGCTTCTAAAGCGAGTTGCATAGCAACATGATAATTACGCGTAAAGACATTGATGTCACGTTTTTTACCCAATCGTGCCAACGCTTCATCGACCCAACCTATTTTTTGCACGTCTTTGGGGTCCATACCGACTCCGACACCAAAGCCGGTTTTTGAAACCCAAACGTGTTTAGCCTCAAGGTAAGAATCTAAATTAAATTGGTCTACAACTGGGTTGCTTGCACTGAGCAAACAGGAAAAAGAGTCACGCCAAATGGTTTTTTGGTGGAATGATTGGGGTAATTCGTCAAACCGGTTAATTGCCATATCAATTTTCCCTTCCTCGACGTCATGGAAGGTAACATCACTTGGCGTCATAATATCAATAGTCACACTAGGTGCTATTTCATTGATACTCTTTAATAATTTAGGCATAAGGGTGGAGGCAGCGTAATCACTCGCCATTATTCTAAATACTCGCTGAGAATTTTTTTCGTTAAATTCTTCTTCACCTTGTAAAGCCTCTTCAAGCTCTAGTAATATTTTTCGTATAGCAGGACCCAAGGTTCTTGCACGTTCTGTTGGCACCATACCATCTGAAGTTCGAACTAAAATAGGATCATTGAACAGGTTTCTCAATCGTTTTAAGCCGTTACTCATGGCCGGCTGGGTAATATTTAATTGGCCAGCCGCACGGGTAACATTTTTTTCTCTCAGTAAAACATCAAGATATATAAGTAAGTTTAAATCGATTTTTGAAATATTCATGAGTTTAATGAAGTTCCTAAAAAGTATAACTAAAATAGATATAGCAACTATAATGGTTATACATATCAAGATCCAATCCATTCTATTAACGAATGTTATTAAAACTGATGTTTTAAAGCATAGTTTCACTTTAGCTTACTGATAGTAAACGATATTAATTGTGATTGATTAGAGTAACAATACCATTATATGTTTTGTGAATGGTGGTAATGTTTAATATATATTTTATCAATGAGCACCGACGGATTATGATTTGTGTTGTTCGGTGTGACAACTTACATGTGTGGTTACACCACCCTACTATAAATAATGTCAGTTTGGAGAGTGATATGTCTAATTATCAAAGTGCGATTGAAGCGGTTAAAGCCATTAAAGAAGCAGCTGGTAGTTCATGGGCTGCGATTAATCCTGAATCAGTAGCGCGTATGCGAGTACAAAACAAATTTAAAACTGGTTTAGAGATAGCTCAGTACACTGCAGATATTATGCGTAAAGATATGGATGCTTACGATGCTGATAGCTCTAAGTACACTCAGTCGTTAGGCTGCTGGCATGGTTTTGTTGGTCAACAGAAAATGATTTCTATTAAGAAGCATTTTAACGGTCAAACAGACCGTCGTTACTTGTATCTTTCTGGTTGGATGGTCGCTGCATTACGCAGTGAGTTAGGTCCTCTTCCTGATCAATCTATGCATGAAAAAACTTCCGTTGCTGCCTTAGTTAAAGAGCTTTATACCTTTTTACGTCAAGCTGATGCACGTGAATTAGGTGGTCTTTTCCACGAATTAGATGCAGCAAGCGATAGTCATAAAGTAGCGATTCAGGACAAAATAGACAGTCACGTTACGCATGTTGTGCCGATTATTGCCGATATTGACGCCGGTTTTGGTAACGCTGAAGCGACTTACCTAATGGCCAAGCAAATGATTGAAGCTGGTGCTTGTGCCTTGCAGATCGAAAACCAAGTGGCTGATGAAAAACAATGCGGTCATCAAGACGGTAAAGTAACGGTTCCTCACGCTGACTTCCATTCTAAAATTCGTGCATTGCGTCATGCTTTCTTAGAGCTAGGTATTGATAATGGTATTATCGTTGCTCGCACTGACTCTGAGGGGGCCGGCCTTACTAAAGAAATTGCGGTTGTTAAGGAAGTAGGTGATCAAGGTGACCAATATAATTCTTTCCTTGATGTCGACGAAATTGATGTCGCTGACATGGCTGAAGGTGATGTATGCTTCAACCGTGATGGTAAGCTTGTTCGTCCTAAGCGTTTGCCTTCTGGTTTATACCAATTCCGCCAAGGTACTGGTGAAGCGCGTTGTGTGTTTGATAGCATCGCAGCGATTAAAGCAGGTGCTGACCTTCTTTGGATAGAGACTGCCACACCAAACGTTGCTGATATCACGGCAATGATGCACGATGTTCGCAATGAAATACCTAATGCTAAGCTTGTTTACAATAATAGTCCATCATTTAACTGGACGTTAAACTTCCGTCAGCAAGCTTATGATAAAATGGTTGTGAGTGGTGAAGATGTATCCAGTTATATTCGTAGTGAATTAATGAGCGCTGACTATGACGAATCTGAATTGTCTGCAAGAGCTGATGATAAGATTCGTAGCTTTCAAGCAGATACTTCACGTGAAGCCGGTATATTCCACCACTTAATTACTTTACCTACTTACCACACAACTGCCTTGTCAGTTGATAACTTAGCTAAAGAGTATTTTGGCAAGGCAGGTATGCTGGGCTATGTAGAAGGTGTTCAGCGTAAAGAAATTCGTCAAGGTATTGCCTGTGTTAAACACCAAAATATGTCAGGCTCTGACATGGGGGATGATCACAAAGAATATTTTGCTGGTGAAAACGCCCTTAAAGCAGGTGGTGCGAATAATACCTCTAATCAGTTTGGTTAAGTGCCAAAA